>ERZ773264.4150-NODE-4150-length-10537-cov-3.825033_pt1 | contig 10537 bp, 10 predicted proteins | sample MGYA00511910_ERZ773264 | MGnify/ENA primary metagenome ERZ773264 (study PRJEB29015, sample SAMEA2737739) | human gut metagenome | biome: human gut; feature: human-associated habitat; material: faeces | place: China | collected 2012 ... | reverse complement strand
ATATGACGGAAAATCTGCACGCAGATTGCGTGCAAAGCCGTCAGGCGGGCTTTATGCAGTTTTCCTATATTATTTAGTGTTTCCGCAAATAGAATACCACTGGCAATCGCCGCAGATGTCCTGTAGCAGTCCCGGTTCCAGAATGTGCCGGCTTATCCGGTCGGTAAATTCGCTCCACCGCAGGACACTGCCCACAGAAAGACCGCAGAACATGAGAACGGCACTGTCATAGCGTTGTACCTTTTCCGCCGCATCGCACACATGGGACAGGCTGTGGGGACAGCTGGCACAGATGCAGTCCGTGCCGCCGGTCAGGGTGATATATGGGTCGTCCTGCCGGAACAGCCGTAGCATTTCCGTCATGTTTGCGGTAAATGCTTCGCTGTAGCCGTGCCCGCAGAAAAACGCCGAGCACAAGCCGTGGTGTGGTCGTAGTTTATACACGCTGGATCAGCCGCTTCGGGAGCCGCTTTCCAATCAGGATTGCCAGAGCCATTTTTACGCAGTCCGGCAGAATGAACGGGAATACGCACCAGCCCAGTGCAGTCAGCAGTCCCACAGAACCGGAATTCTTGGCGTATACGATCATGAACCACGCAGTACCAAAGGCGTAGCACACCGCCAGCCCCAGCACCAATGCCAGAATCATTACCGGCAGCTTCTCCCCGAAAAAGTGGGTAATCAGCCAGTAGAGCAGACCGGTGAACAGGAAACCGATAATGTAGCCGCCGGTGGTGCCGAACAGAATGCCGATGCCGCCGGTAAAGCCGGCGAATACCGGAACGCCCACGGCTCCCAGTACAATATAGATCAGAATGGAAATGGTGCCGCCCTTGCCGCCCAGTGTGGCGAGGGCACAGAACACGGCAAAGGTCTGCATGGTGAACGGCACGGTCATGGGGATCTGGATCCATGAGCATACGGCAATGATCGCCGCGAACAGGGCAATCTGCACCATTGCCACAATCTTCTGGTGCTGGGTCTTCTTGGCAGTCATGCCGGATTCGGCAGCTGCGGTCTGTGTTTGCTGTTTCATAGGAAAAAGTCCTTTCTGGATTGGATTGGAGAGCGTCGGCTTGCGGGAAATTCCCCGACGCAAAGCGTGTGCTAACGCTGCAACGTTCCCATTATAGCACAGTCAGCTTTATTTGTCAACCTATTTGAAAGAGAAATCGGGTGACAAATCGCACAAACTTTGCAAACAGGCTTCAAATTTGCACAAAATGCACATTTTTATAAATCTAATTTTGTGCATTCCTACAAAAGTTGAAAAAGCCCTTGACAATCGTCCGGAATCATGGTAAATTTATATTAGCACTCAGAGAGAATGAGTGCTAACACTTTAAAAGTGAATCTGCCAGAAAGGATGGTTATTGTGGATGCACGAAAACGAAGAATTCTATCGGCGGTAGTCGATCTGTATATTCGGACCGGTGAGCCCGTGGGGTCGAAAACGATCTCGCAGTTACCGGACATTCATGTGTCTGCGGCAACTGTCCGGAACGACATGGCGGTATTGGAAGAACTGGGGTATCTGGAACAGCCGCATACCTCCGCGGGGCGTGTGCCTACCTTTAATGGGTACCGCATGTACATCGAGGAGATCAGTGTCGAGGGAACGCTCCCCCAAGAGGAACGGGACCGGCTGGACGAGATGCTGGGCGATGAGAGCCAGCTGACAGAAGACCTGATCCTGCAAAGTGCCACCACGGCACTTTCCCAGATCACCAAGTGTGCCACCGTGGTTTCCAACTTCGCACCGAAATATTCGGTGATCTCGAAAGTGGACGTGATCCCTACAGGGAAACGCATGTATGTGGTGCTGCTGATTACATCGGACGGCAAGATCAAGAATCGTGCCTGCCGGTTACAGTTTGACCTCACCCATGAACACATGGACTTTTTCAAGCACTTCATGGAGGAAAATCTGGAGGGCGTTTCGGTTTCCGACTTGTCGGAAGAAAAGCTGGAACAGATGATTACCGCCATGGGCACTTACATGATGACGTTAAGTCCGCTGGTGCAGGGCATTTGCGAAATGTCCAAGGATTTGCAGCAGAATGAGTTGTATATGACCGGTGAGCAGAATCTGTTCTCCTGTGACGATCTGGACAAGGCGGAAGTCGCCAAGTTCATGATGCACAAACAGGAATTGTCCGGACTGCTGGACGATTCGTTTCAGGGCATCAAGGTCATGTTCGGTGAGGAAGGCAATGATTTCGTCATCGGCAACTCCAGTATGATCGTTTCCAAGTATCAGAAAGGCGATCACACCGCCGGCTCGCTGGGTGTCATCGGACCGATGCGGCTGAATTACGCCAAAGTGATACCTTATATAGAATATTTTACCGAAAAAATCTCACACCTGATTTCGGACGACGACGATACGCCGCCGCCGGAACTGGAATGTATCGGGCAGACGGAGCCGCCAAAGGATCCCAAGCCGGAACAATAGAAAGGACGTGTTAGCAATGGCAGACGAAAAGGAAACCAAGAAGCCGGAAGCCGAAGCACAGCAGCCGGAAGATGCAAAGACAGAGAACGCACCGGAAGAAGCTGCTGCACCGGAAGCCAAAGCCGGGGAAACCAAAGCTGCGGACGGCAAGGACGACAAAAAGAAGAAGAAAAAAGACCTGAAAGATGCACTGGCACAGAAAGAAGCAGAACTGGCGGAACAAAAAGACCAGCACCTGCGGCTGATGGCAGAGTATCAGAACTACCGCAACCGCACCACCGAGGAGAAAAAGAAGATCTACGGTGATGCCAAGGTGGACTGTGTAAAGGAACTGCTGAATGTCATGGATACGTTCGAACGGGCTCTGGAAGCACCTTGTGCCGATGAGAACTATAAAAAGGGCGTGGAACTGACATTCACACAGATTCAGAAAGCATTCGAAAAGCTGGGTGTGACAGAAGTTGCCGCACTGGGTGAAACCTTTGACCCGAACCTTCACAATGCGATCAAGCAGGTGGACGACAGCGACTACGAGAGCGACAAGGTCTGCGAGGTGTTCCAGAAAGGATACCTGCTGGGGGATCGGCTGATCCGTCCGGCAATGGTTGCCGTTTCTGTGTAGGCAGGAGGCAGCAGCGTGAAGAAACACACAGCGTCCCTCATGACGGCGGCGATGCTGCTGACAGTGGCGTGGCTGACAGGGTGTGATTCCAAGGAACTGGAACAGCCTGCCGGCACCGGTACTGCACCGGCACTGGAAACCATTGCGGAGCCGGTAACGGAAGCAGCAACCGAAGCGATAGAAGCCACGGAGGCAGCTGGGCAGAGCTTTGACGATTACGCCGCGTTTGCTGCGGCAATGGCAGAGCAGCATCCGGAAAAGACACTGTACACGCCGCCGGAAAGCGTGTTGGCAGCGTGGACGTGGAAAGCGATTCAGCTGAAAGCGGACGGTTATCAGTACCAGCTGTACAACGCCGAAACGCAGGAAACTGTAAACCTCCTGATCAGCATGGAGCCGCTGTTTCAGAATGCACAGGAAATTGTGGATTCTATGGCAGATCTGACAGATGTCACAGCGACACTGGTCGATGCAGGTTGCTGCCTGTGCCGGTGGAACGACAGCGGCGAATATGCCCTGTATGGCATCACCGGTGACATGGGTGCCAATTATATTGTCACACTGGAGCATGCAGATCAGACGCCGGCTTCGGCAGACGAACTCACCGCACTCCGCAGTGAGTTCTGGCTGTAAAGCAAACTTCTATCCGCAAGGGTAGTTTAAATATATTTATTCAATGAGAAAATCTGCCCGTTTTTCCGCAGGGGAAACGGAGATACAGAAAGGAAGAATTTACTATGGGAAAGATTATTGGTATTGACTTGGGTACAACAAACTCCTGCGTTGCCGTTATGGAAGGCGGTAATGCAGTCGTAATCCCCAACGCAGAAGGTGCGAGAACTACGCCGTCTGTTGTCGGCTTCTCCAAGAATGGTGAGCGTCTGGTAGGTCAGACCGCAAAGCGTCAGGCAATTGCAAATCCGGAGCGTACCATTTCCTCCATCAAGCGTCACATGGGTTCTGACTACAAGGTTGACATTGACGGCAAGAAGTACACCCCGCAGGAAATTTCCGCAATGATCCTCCAGAAGCTGAAGACCGATGCAGAAGCATATCTGGGTCAGCCGGTAACCGAAGCAGTTATCACTGTTCCGGCATACTTCACCGACTCTCAGCGTCAGGCAACCAAGGACGCCGGACAGATCGCAGGTCTGACTGTAAAGCGTATCATCAACGAGCCGACTGCTGCTGCACTTTCTTATGGTATCGATAAGGAAGACGACCAGAGAGTTATGGTATACGACCTCGGCGGCGGTACATTCGATGTTTCCATTATCGAAATGGGCGACGGCGTACAGCAGGTTTTGGCTACCGCAGGTAATAACCGTCTGGGCGGCGACGACTTCGACCAGAGAATCATCAACTGGATGGTAGAAGAATTCAAGAAGACTGAGGGCATTGACCTCTCCAACGATAAGATGGCAGTACAGCGTCTGAAAGATGCCGCAGAAAAGGCAAAGATCGAGCTGTCCTCCACCACCACCACCAACATCAACATTCCGTTCATCACCGCTGATGCAACCGGTGCAAAGCACCTGGATATGAACTTGACAGTTGCAAAGTTCAACGAACTGACCAAGGACTTGGTAGACGCTACCATGGGACCGGTACAGCAGGCTCTGTCTGACAGCGGTCTGTCCCCGTCTGACCTGAACAAGATCCTGATGGTCGGCGGTTCTTCCAGAATTCCGGCAGTACAGGAAGCTGTTCGCCAGAAGCTGGGCAAGGAACCGTTCAAGGGCATCAATCCGGACGAATGCGTTGCTCTGGGTGCTGCATATCAGGGCGGTGTCCTCGGCGGCGATGTCAAGGACGGTCTGCTGCTGCTGGACGTTACACCGTTGTCTTTGGGCCTGGAAACCATGGGCGGTGTCTGCACCAAGATCATTGAGAGAAACACCACCATCCCGACCAAGAAGAGCCAGATCTTCTCCACTGCGGCAGACAACCAGTCCGCAGTAGATATTGTTGTCCTGCAGGGTGAACGTGAGTTCGCAAAGGACAACAAGCAGCTGGGCACCTTCCGTCTGGACGGCATCGCACCGGCTCCGAGAGGGGTACCGCAGATCGAAGTAACATTCGACATCGACCAGAACGGTATCGTACACGTGACTGCAAAGGATCTGGGCACCGGCAAGGAACAGGACATCAAGATCACTGCTTCCACCAACATGTCCAAGGAGGACATCGACAAGGCTGTCAAGGAAGCAGAGCAGTATGCAGAAGACGACAAGAAGCGTCGTGAAGAAGTAGATACCAAGAACAACGCAGAGAGCCTGTGCTTCCAGTGCGAGAACGCTCTGAAGGAATTCGGCGACAAAGTTCCGGCAGACGAAAAGTCCGCAATCGAGAGCAAGATCGCAGACCTGAGAAGTGCACTGGGCGGAAATGATGCCGCAGCGATCAAGGCAAAGTCCGACGACCTGCAGCAGGCATTCTACGCACTGTCCTCCAAGGTATACCAGCAGAACGGCGGTCAGCCGGGTGCTGATCCGAACATGGGCGGTTCCGCAGGCTTCAACAGTGCTGACCCGAATATGGGCGGCAACCCGAACGGCGGTTCCGGTGATGACGGCGTTGTTGACGCAGACTTCAAGGAAGTTTAAGAATGAAACGCAGCGGCATGAAATATGACGTACCGCTGTGAATAGAACGGCGGTGACGGGGCAGGTTTCGGCTTGTCCCGACATCGTCGTATATGGGGACTCCCCGCACGGTGTGCCGCCGCAAGTGGACACAGCGTAACATAATAGGGCAATACCGCACAAAGAGCGTCTGGCGACTTTGTACGCCATCTGCTTGCAAATTTTCCGTCATATTTCACAAAAATGCTCGTGAATACATCAAGTATTCACTCCGCTTTTTGTTTCATCTGACGAAAAATTTGACGACGCATCTGTCGCACAATCTTTGTGCGGTATTGCCATAGAGGAACAGCCGGATTCCGATCGGGTCTGTTCAAGGGAAAGGAGCCAGCAGACATGGCAGAAAAACGGGATTATTACGAGGTGCTGGGGCTGCAAAAGGGTGCTTCCGAGGACGAGATCAAAAAAGCGTTCAAGACCATGGCACGGAAATATCACCCTGACCTGCATCCGGACGATAAAGAAGCAGCAGAAAAATTCAAGGAAGTCAACGAAGCGTACGAAGTGCTGTCTGACTCCCAGAAACGTGCACGGTACGACCAGTTCGGTCATGCCGGCGTAGACCCGAATTACGATGGCGGAGCCGGTGCAGGAGCCGGCGGCTTCGGTGGATTTGGCGGTTTCAGTGATGTCAGCGACATTTTCGAAAGTTTCTTCGGCGGCTTCGGCGGCGGTTCCAGAAGCACTGCGTCCAGTGCCAATGCACCGCGGCGTGGCGGCGATGTAAACAGCAACGTGACGATCGACTTCATGGAAGCCTGCAAGGGTGTCAAGAAGAAGATGCGGATCACTCACATGGTGAAGTGCGACCAGTGTAACGGTACTGGTGCAGATGCCAATACCACGACCAGCACTTGTACCGAGTGCCACGGCCGTGGTTCCGTGCAGGTCAACCAGCGGACACCGTTCGGCACGGTATCTTCCACAAGAGTTTGCTCCCGCTGCGGCGGTAAGGGCAAGATCGTCACCAATCCGTGCAGCAAGTGCCGCGGCAGCGGACGCTGCCGGACTACCAGTGATATTGAGCTGAAGATTCCGGCTGGTATCGATAACGGACAGGTGCTGCGTGTCGGCGGACAGGGTGATGCCGGACTGAACGGCGGTCCCAGCGGCGACCTGAATGTTTCCGTAAATGTACGTCCGCACGATCTGTTTACCCGCAGAGGCGTGGACATCTACTGTGAGATCCCGATCACTTACGCACAGGCAGTGCTAGGCGATAAGGTGACCGTGCCTACCATTAAGGGCAAGGTGGAATATGACATTCCGGAGGGCACACAGAGCGGCACCAAGTTCCGTCTACGCGGCGAGGGTGTCAAGTATCTGGGCAGAGAATCCTATGGTGACCAGTATGTCACCGTAGTGGTAGAAGTGCCGAGAAAGCTGACACGCCAGCAGAAGGAACTGCTGCAAAAGTTCGATGACAGTCTGGAAGAAAAAAATCAGGCGAAGCGGCAGAGTTTCTTTGAAAAGCTGAAGCGTCGCTTTGAACAGCAGTAATTGCAGAGCATTCCCTGAAAATGCATGAAAAGAGCCTCATTTCCGCAGCTTTTGCAGAAATGAGGCTCTTGTTTTGTCCGGAGCATGTGCACACGCTCTGGGTTAGCGGCTGCTGTCGTCCGTGGAATCTGTCTTGGAATCGTCGTCGTTCATCAGATCGCCGGCAGCGTCCCCTGCATCTTTGACGGCGTCGCCCGCTGCATCGCCGGCATCACGTACCGCATCGCCTGCATCGGTGACAATATCCCGCACGCCGTCCTCTACATCGCTCATCACGCCGCCGTCTTCGCGGCTGGTATCTGTGGCAGAAGTGCTTGTGGAATCACCGGCGGAACTGTCATTCTTACTGCCGCAGCCGGTGAATGCACTGCCGATCAGGAGCATTGCCATAGGCAGTGCCAGAAATCGATAGTTTTTCATGGATCTCACCTCGTTTTTGAAAGTCGCGAAGAAGAAATGCATTCCATTTTGCAGGAATGTGCTTCAATGCCTCGCAGAATTAGGATTTCCCACATTCCGCGAAATATTCTCTTTCCACATTTCCACGGCTGTAAAATCTGCGAAATTCCGCGAATTTTACAGAATCGACAGGATCTTTCACCGGTATTTCCCCAACTTTTCAACACAGTTTTCCACAACACGGGGGAAAACCAGTTACAAACCGGTTACGATCCGGCGAGCTTTGCACAGGGTGTTGGTGCCGGATCTCCGTAAATTGTGCAATGTTTGTCATAAATTCGAAAGGATACGCAAAAAACCACGGTTTTTGTTTTCCACAAGTTGTTGAAAGTGCTGTGGAAAACGCGGGAGAAGTGTGGAAATAGTGTTTCCTTAATCCTTTTGAAAGATCAGAATTTTCTCTGCCATGTTCTTCACCACCGGCAGCCATGAGATCAGCCGGTAGGCGGGGTACAGCTTCGCCATGCCGCGGAGGATATTGTCGTCTTTCACGCTGTGGAATCCTTGGGCAAGGTTCTGCATCTCGGAGAACCGGTTCACACCCCATGTAAAGACTGCACCGGTGTCCTGTACCGATTTTTCAATGGACTGCTTCCGAACCCAGAACGGCGAGGTGGTTTCCATCATCACATAGGCGTTGTCGAAGTTGTCGTGAATGATGCGGAGCATCTGTGCCACTTCTTCCGGCTGGAGGTACATGGACAGTCCCTCAATGATGAACAGCATGGTGCCGCGTTGGGTGATGTCCTCGTGCCATGTGGGATCCAGTACGGACTTGCCCACCGTAGAAATGCGTCCCTGTTCCTGAAAGATCTGGTCGCGGACACGAATGGTTTCCGGCAGGTCGAGGTTGTACCATGTGCACTTTCCGGTGTCCATGCGGTACACTCTGGTGTCCAGCCCGCAGGCAATGTTCACCACCGTTGCATCGCAAAAATGCCTGTACCAGTTCGTCGAATACAATGGTTCTGGCAATGGTGCCGCTGCCCATGGCAACGTCCCTGGAAGCCTTGGAAAAATCGTAGTCCAGCCGTTCCACCAGCTCCACCGCCTTGGCATCATAAAAGGCATGCCTCGGGGATCGGGAGTACTGGGCTCTTGCATAAAAAGTCAGCAGCATGGTTTCTGCCACGCCGTTCAGTTCCGGTTTGATTTTCGAATTTGTCATAGCGGTGCTCCTTTTTTAGTTAGTATTGACTTACTGTAGATAGTATAGCATATTTCAGAGAAAAATGCAAAGGGTCTTGTATCTGTCACATTTTCCGGACTGCTGCGTTATATCAAGTAGGACGTCCAAAACAGGAGGTGAAATTTATGCAGTCTGCGAAAGAAAAATTGCATAAACTCTATCGGCTTTATGAAAAGCCTATGTACCATATCGCCTATGCGGTGCTGCACCATACCCAGCAGACCGAGGACGCGGTTTCCGAGGCATTTTGCAAAGTGATCCGTCATCTGGATCAGATCGACGAACCGGAAAGCCCGCGTACCAGACAGTATATGATACAGATCATTCGCAATACTGCAATCAGTCAGTACCGAAAGAATGCGAAAGAAGCAGATCGTCGTACTGCATGGGACGAACGAATCTTGCAGGTTCCTGACGAAACGCCCACCAGTGCCGCAGAGCAGCAAGAAGAACAGGAATATCAGCAGGCAATTCTGGCAGAAATGCTGGAAGTTCTTAGTGAAACCGACCGGCAGATCGTGTTGCTGCGTTGTCAGCAGGAACTTCCCTTTCGGGAGATTGCCCAACGGTGCGGCATTAAGGAAACAGCAGCACGTAAGCGTTTTGAACGTGCCAGAAAAGCCATGATGCAGCAGAAAGGAGTGACTTCTTATGAGCAGCTATTTTCCTTATAATGAAGACGAATGGGAAAAAATTGTAGAACAAGCGTTTGCAGCGGACGCGGCCGAACCGCAGTTTTCCAAGGCATACCAGAGAAGAAAACACAGAATGGAGCGAAAAATGATGCGAACCAGATGTTCTGCAAAAAAGAAAGTCGGCACTTTTCTCGCTGTGGCAGCTGCCGGCGTGCTGAGCATTGCAATCGCTGTTCCGGCAGTGGCTTCGTCCGATGCTGTTAAGGGGATCTATGCCTTTTTCAGCAATGAAAAATATTACACAAAAAGTCCCATAGAGAAAAACGATCTGACTTCCTATGCGGAAAAAACAGACGAAATGCAAAAAACGAAAGACGGTACGATTCGCATGGAAAACTTCTACTGCGACGGCAGCCACCTGAGTGTAACGCTAAGATTAACGAATTTGCCAGAAGCATTGCAGAACAGTACCGGAATTGAATCGGAGTTTACCGGCACACTGAATGGACAAAAGCTGTCATTTATCGGAAGTACCGGTACATATACTATGAGTACAAAAACCGGTGGGCTGGCAACGCTTTCTGAACAGGCAGAGGGTGCATACTATGACAAGGAAAATACCAGCATTGCCGGATTTGTGAAGTCTGGCGATGCGGAATATAGTATTGTGCTTTCGGCGGAATGCAGTGAGATATTTCAGGGGAACACTACAGCAAGCCTGCCGTTGCAGCTTTCGTTTTCGTTCTTACAGGGAATAGATGCAACTAGTTGGTCATGGTTTGAAACCGGCGTATCCGCCAAGGGTGATACGGCATATAGCTGTGAACCGAGATCTCTGGGTGTTATTCCTGTGGACATTACTCTGACTGCGGAGATACAGGCGGATACCAGCCGAACGGACATCTATCCAGTTACCGAAACAAAAGACGGATATAAGCTGGAATCTGTGACTGTTTCTCCGTTTAGCACAGAGATCCGTTTTTCTGAGGATACTGTATTTGATGACTACGATGTGATGTATGTCACGGATCA
>ERZ773264.4149-NODE-4149-length-10537-cov-6.769223_pt1 | contig 10537 bp, 8 predicted proteins | sample MGYA00511910_ERZ773264 | MGnify/ENA primary metagenome ERZ773264 (study PRJEB29015, sample SAMEA2737739) | human gut metagenome | biome: human gut; feature: human-associated habitat; material: faeces | place: China | collected 2012 ... | reverse complement strand
TTGCAAGCAGGTAAACATGGGCTGTTTCTTAATATCTTTTTGTTTGGGAAACACCCTTTTCCCATTTTGAAACTGTCTGCCGAACAACATTTAACTTTACTGCCATTTCTTCCTGACTCATTCCCCTTGTTTTTCGGAAATGCTTTATATTCTCATTAATCATAATTTCATATCCCTTCTATTCGATATGTACATGTACATTATAAATTATACGAATATGCTGTTTCCGATACAAGCAATGGAAATTAACATTGGCTATTTTTTCTTTACACTTAAAAGTTAATTTGTGAATACCCGATAATTCTCTTCCTTATCGTAATCCTTGTGGATTCCATCATCCTCATACATCGTATAACTGCTGTTTTTATATCCGATAAGCTGCAGATGTTCGGTATCAATATCTTTCACACACTCTGCTGCTTCTGCAATCGGGATGCATTTACCACTTCGAATGAAGAGCGGTACTTCATTTAGTGCCACATCTACATAATGAATACCTTTTGCGAGAACCTCTTCAGAAATGCTTCCGTCCGGCAGGAACTTGATAAATTTCATTTCTTCCGGCAGATAAACATAACGGCCTCTTGCATTCTGCTCGTAGACCGGAGCGATCATGATCTCGTTTCCAAGCATCAGCTGATCCTCTATCCTGATTGCTCTCTTATCATCCGGATAAACAAACCCAAGTGGTTTGAAATACATGTCATCATTCAGCACAGCTTTCATGTACTCACTGTACAGATACGGCACAAGACGATATCTTGTATTAATGACAGCGCGGAAATCCTCGATTTTTTCAAATTGATAACATTCCTGCTCTCTTGTTCCCGTTGCTGAATGATTACGCATCAGTGGTGTGAATACACCAAGTGCAAGAAAACGAAGCAACAGTTCTCTTGTCGTATCACTGCCAAATCCTCCAAGGTCAGCACCTGTATACAGGAAACCGCACATATTCAGAGACGGCAGCATCTTCAGGTTAAGAAGGATATGCGACCACCAGGATTTATTATCGCCTGTCCAGATTCCGCCATAACGGTGCATTCCGATATAAGAAGATCTGGAAAACATCAGAAAACGTTTTTCCGGGTCAATGCGTTCAAAAGCTTCTCCTGCTGCTCTTGTCATATTGTAGCCAAAAAGATTATGTACTTTGTCATGACGGATCTTTTTGCCATCGACATTGTGATAAAATCTTTTGTAATCTTCCGGATTATTTGCAATACTGAGCATCTTGTCCTGCATTTCCCAGGGATGGGTCTTGCCTTCGGTATCCTTTGCAAACGCTCCGGCAAGTTCTTTTGCCTCTGCAAGCCCTTCAGCAGAATAAAAGATTGCAGGCTCATTCATATCATTCCAGAAACCTTCTATTCCCTGTTCAATCAGAAAACGATATTTGTCTCCGAACCATTTTCTGGCTTCCGGATTCAGCATATCCGGGAAATGGGTATCTCCCGGCCATACAGCTGCAACAAAATCACTTCCGTCTTCTCTCTTACAGAAATAGTTGTTTTTGACACCTTCCTCGTAAATCTCATATCCCGGCTCAACCTTCACACCGGCATCAATGATCGGAATCAGGCGAATATCTTGGTCATCCATTTCCTGCACAAATTCTGGAAAATCCGGGAAATTTTCTTCATTCACTGTGAAATCTTTGAATGACTGCATATAGTCAATATCCATGTAAATCATGTCGATTGGGATATGATTCTCCCGATATCCTTTTGCGACAGTACGGAAATCTTCTTTCGTCGTATACCCCCAGCGGCTCTGTCCGAAACCAAAAGCAAACTTCGGCGGGATATAGCTGCGTCCGATTACGTGGCGGAACTGTTTTACGATATCATAAGCATTCTCACCTTCAAGCACGTAGATATCCAGATCAGCATTTTCGCAGGATACCCTGAGTGTATCCTCTCTGTCATATCCGATATCAAAGGTCAGTTTCGACGGATAGTCAAAAAACAATCCAAACGTAGTCTTTCCACTCACAATAATAAAGTTGTGGGCTCCGTATAAAGAACGCTTGTCCTCTGTGTGTACCGGATCATCTGTGCAATTACTGATATAACAATACCCTCTCTTGTTGATTCCACGATTGGCTTCACCCAGACCATAGACAATGTCATCTTCATCCATGATATAAGTAAAAACAAATCCTTCCTCCTGACTGACCTCTCCATATGGGAGAACGCCCTCAGTTGTTTCAATTTTTTCAGTCAGTGCCTCCGTATTAAACGGAGTTCCATATCTATATTTTCTAATCATTTCTCTGTCACCTGGTGTTTATAATATAATACAAATGCTTCATATGGGTTCAGAATAATTTTTCCGTCGAATTCTTTTCTTCCAAGGTTTGTGATCAGACACTCTGCGCCTTTGAATTCTTCCGACACTTCTACTTCTGCATTCTTGTCGCTGAAGTTGCAGACAGTCAGAAGCTTTTCCTGATCCTGTTTTCTTGTGTACGCAAAAATCTGTTCATCCTCACGGTAAAGAGGTTCAAATTCACCATAAACAATAATGTCTTTTTCTTTGCGCAAGCTGATCAGTTTCTGATAGTAATGGAAAACAGAATCCGGATCTTCAAGCTGCTGTGCTGCATTGATCTTCTTGTAGTTCGGATTCACTTTGATCCACGGCTCGCCCTCTGTGAATCCAGCCTGTTTACTGTCGTCCCACTGCATCGGAGTTCTCGCATTGTCACGGCTTCTCAGCATCAGACATTTCATCATGTGTTCCGGAGTCATAAGACCTGATTCCGTAAACTCTTCAAAGTAATTAATACTTTCAATATCACGGTAATCTTCCAGTTTGTCAAAGTAAATGTTTGTCATACCAAGCTCTTCCCCCTGGTATACATATGGCGTTCCCTGCATCATGTGAATACAGGTAGCCAGCATTTTTGCGGATGTTTCTCTGTATACCGGATTGTCATTTCCAAAACGGCTGACGCTTCTCGGTTGATCATGATTACCTAAAAACAAACTGTTCCATGCTTTACCCTGGAGTTTCTCCTGCCATTTGATCATGATGTTTTTAAACTCTTTAAAATCATATTTTTGAGTTGTCCACTTTCCATAATCTCCGCATCCACTCTCCACATGCTCAAATTGGAATACCATATTCAGTTCATTTCTGTCTTCACCCGCATATTTCTGTGCTTCTTCAATTGTAACCCCAGCTGTTTCACCAACTGTCATGATATCATATTTTGAAAGGACTTCATGATTCATTTCCTGAAGAAATTCATGGACTCTTGGACCATGTACGCTATATGGTCCAAAATCGCCATAAAGTCCGTTATTCATTTCTCCATCCGGAAATCTCTGATCTTTGGAAATCATACTGATAACATCCATACGGAAACCATCAATTCCTTTTTCACACCAGAATTTCATCATATCGTAAACTTCCTGGCGTACTTTTTCATTTTCCCAATTGAGATCCGGCTGTTTTTTTGAAAACAGATGCAGATAATACATCTGTGTCTGCGGATCATATTCCCATGCAGAACCGCCGAATGCTCCGCCCCAGTTATTAGGTTCTTTTCCGTTTACCGGGTCTTTCCAGATATAATAATCACGATATGGATTATCTTTTGACTTGCGGCTTTCAATAAACCAGTTATGTTCATCCGATGTATGGTTGACTACGAGATCCATCAGAATCCTGATGGATCTTTTGTGTGCTTCACACAACAATTCCTCATAATCCTCCATAGTTCCATATTCTTCATAAATTCTACGGTAATCAGAAATATCATAACCATTATCGTCCTGAGGTGATTCCAGCATCGGAGAAATCCATAACACATTTACCCCAAGTTCTTTAAGGTAATCGAGTTTCTGTATGATTCCTCTGATATCTCCCACGCCATCACCGTTACTGTCTTTAAAACTCTTAGGATATATCTGATATACTACACTTTCTTTCCACCATTTTTTCTCCATGCCAAGTCTCCTCATTTCTAATTATTTGACCGCTCCTGCAACCACACCATTCATTATACTCACCTCATCCTTGCAGTATCAAGAGGTTTCTCGTGAAACTACAAAAGGTAACAAAGTTTATTTCCTTTTTTTATACAGTTTATACAAAGAAAAACAGGTCATTGCACCTGCTCGCCTATATATGCAAAAAAAAGGATCCTGTCATTCCTTGACAGAATCCCTCTTTACCAGATAGACTGGGTTTTTTATATTTAATTCGTTCAGCGTCTCTCCCTGAATCAATTTCATCAGACGTTCCAACGCCACATGTGCTTTTTGTGGAATATCCTGATGAACTGTTGTCAGTTTCGGTCGAATCATGCTCGCGTAAACACTGTCATCATATCCCGTAACAGAAATCTGCTCCGGAACCATGATTCCTTCGTCAAAAAAGAAATTTATTGCTTCTATCGCATTATAATCTGAAGAAAAGGCCAGCGCTTTTGCTTCAAGAAAGCGTGGAAGAAGTTCTCTGTATTTCCTGAGACGAAGATTTCTTTTACCCGGAATAACTATATATCTGGAACGACTGCAGAATCCCCCTTGTTTTTCCATCGCTTGTTTGAATCCCATCCACCGATAGTAATCGCTGTCCTGCTCTGTTTCTGCAACAAACAATGCTTTCTTATATCCACAGGAATACAGGTATTCTCCGATCTGATACCCTCCTGAATAATCATCTATACCAACATTCTGGAATGTATAAGTCCCCTTCGGATAAGCATCGATCAAAATCATTTTTTTGTTTAATCTGTGCGAAAGCTTATGATACTGCTCTTCATTGTATCCCAGGATAATCAATCCCTCTACATTCCATTTTGAGGCAATATCCACTACATTCTGAATACTTTCACCGCCAATAAGCATAACATAATATCCATTTTCTTCCATTTCCATCTGAATCGTTCCGATCAGTTCTCCCACGAATGGATCCTGAAGTGACTGCATACCATGAGCGTAAGTAAATCCGAGTACTACGCCTATAATTCTGGAACCATGACCGGAAAGCATCATGGAACCCATATTCGGAACATAGTTCTGTTCTTTAAGAATAGCCGTGATTTTATCGATCGTTTTCTGGGAAACTCTTTTCGTATTGCCATTTATAACATTGGATACCGTGGTGCGGCTGACGCCTGCCATATCTGCAATATCCTGAAGCCGAATCATAAAACCTTCCTCCTGTGTTCTTATTTCCTTACAATACTGTTTCCTGCTTATTTGTACTCAGATACTTTCGTTTCTGCAAAAGTCATTTTCGCTTATATCAAATTTATAATATCATAGGCAGTTAGGTTTGTCACATAAAGGTTTGCAATTTCAAACTGCAAGACCGCTGTAATTGCGACTGATAAAATTAACCATTGTCTCCATGAATATATTAGAGATATAATATAAATACTGGTATTTGATTTTTCTGAATACTAAGTATCTAAAAATGGGGAATGATAAATGAACAAACAAGAGAAACAGATTTTCACATCAGACAATTTGAAAGAAACAGCCATCATGACAATAGCAGTGGGGATTATCGCCGCGGCCGTATATTTCTTTTTGATTCCGAGTATGACCTCGATCAGCAGTATATCCGCGCTGGCAATTGTTATGTCGTATTATATACCGTTGCATGTATCAACGATCACAATGATATTGAACGTTGTCCTACTGCTGATAGGCTTTGTGACATGCGGAAAGGAGTTCGGAGCAAAGACGGTTTACACCAGCATCCTGCTGCCGTTGTATCTTGCAGTATTTGAACACATATTTCCGGATTTTACCTCGCTGACAAACAGCAGTGAACTGGATGTAATATGCTATATCCTGGTCGTAAGTATCGGGCTCAGTATTTTATTTAACATGAACGCATCTTCTGGCGGACTGGATATCGTAGCGAAGATCATGAATAAATATCTGCACATAGAATTAGGAAAAGCAATGTCCATCTCTGGCATGTGTGTGGCACTTTCTTCCGCTCTGATTTATGACAAGAAAGCTGTCGTTTTAAGTGTGCTTGGAACTTATTTTAATGGTATTGTGCTGGATCATTTTATCTTTGGCCAGAATCTGAAACGGCGTGTATGTATTATTACAAAATACGAAGAAGAAGTCCGTCAGTTTATCTTGCATGAACTGCATAGCGGAGCAACATTCTACGAGGCGACAGGCGCATATAATATGCAGAAACACAGAGAGATCATTACGATCGTGGACAAAAGTGAATATCAGAAACTGATGAATTATATTATCAAGAAGGATCCGGAAGCATTCGTGACAGTGTATACAGTGTCTGATATGAGATACCGTCCAAAGGTAAGATCCTTTTAGGCGGGAAGAAGCTCTACAGAACACTTTACGCAGCTGCTTGAATATCTGAACAGAAAAGAGTCGCAGCCTGTTCCATCAGGAAACAACTGTGACTCTTTTTATTTTGTCTTCCATTTTTGTGACATTACTTCACAATATCCAACTGCCCGACAATTCCGATATATCCATCTGTTTTTATTGATGACCATAATGTGTGCAGTTTCAGATCACACATCTGCCTTTCACCTCTTACTTTTAACATTACTTTCATTGAAACTTCTTTGTTTTTACTTGATACTGAATCCAGCGAATCTTTTACGCGCTGAATATCCTCTTCGCTTATATCATATACTCCATATGAATCAAATCCCGGAAGATCTCTCTGATACTCTTTCTGCGATTCTCCGTCTGTTAAAACCAGTTTTCCTGAAATCGCATTATACTCCATTGAAATCTTACCGCTATTCTCCTTAAAGAACTTTATTTTTTCCTGCATGATCTCTATAACACGCTGGGAATAATCCTTGCATGGCAATGCATTTTGCCTCAGTATTTCTTCTGAGATCCTCTGCGCTTCATAATACTCTCTGTTGTCATCCTTTTCTTTCTTAAATTTTCTGGACAACTGAGGACTGCTCTCTTTCAGGCATTCCAGAAGAAGCGGATTAAACTGTCCGCACTGACCTTCCAGAATCATCTGGATTGCCGTATCATGATCATATGCATTCTTATAGCACCGTACACTTGTAAGCGCATCATACACATCAGCAATTGACACGATCTGCGCAGAGATTGGTATTTCTTCCCCTTTTAGTCCATCAGGATATCCTCTTCCGTCCCATCGTTCATGGTGCCACCGGCAGATTTCCCATGCAGTGCGTACCAATGGCTTGTCCTGTGGAAAATCCATATCCCGTATCATAGACGCTCCAATCTCACTGTGGCTTTTCATGATCTTGAATTCTTCATCTGTCAGTCTGCCTGGTTTATTGAGAATTTCTTCCGGAATGCTTACCTTTCCAATGTCATGAAGGGAAGATGCTGTTATAATCAAAGCAATATCCGTTTCTGTCAGATGATACGCATCTGTTTTCTTAATCAATTCTCTCAACAGCATCTCCGTTACGATACGGATATGTAATATATGCTCACTGCTTTCACTGTTATGAGAACCTAATACATTGCTCAAGATCCCAATCATAATATTGTTGTTTTCTTCTTTCTCATAGACCTGATCTACAACCACATTGATCAGTCGCTTCTGGTTTGCATAAAGCCCCAATGTATTCTGGACTCTTTTCTTTACGATAACTGCATCAAACGGTCGACTGATATAGTCTGTGATCCCCAGATCATACGCTTTTCGCATAATTTCGACAGATTCTTCTGATGAAATCATGACAACCGGGATTTCATCAATCCACTGTAACTCCCTCATATGTTCCAACACCTGGAATCCATTCATCTGCGGCATATTGATATCCAGAAGCATCAGGTCGATCTCCGGATGCACTTCCAGAATCTGGATTGCCTGAGTTCCATTTTCAGCTTCCATGTAGTCATATCTGCTTCCAAGAATCTCCTTTAATATATCTCTGTTAAGTTCTGAATCATCTACAATAAGTAGTTTTTGTTTCTCACTCATCCTTTATCCTCACGATTTTTATTTTTCCTGCTAATTCAGCAATAATCTCCACTAATAGTTTCATATCGATCGGCATTCCCAGACCGGTACCGCCAAACTTAGATGCTCCGCCTTTCTGCTCCTGCGCAAATAGCTCAAACAGATGTTTTTGGAAGTCCTCACTCATACCAATTCCTGTATCCTGACATGTGAACTCAAAAGTCACAATTCCATCCTGATCGGAAGGAATCTCTCCGGCACTCAAATAAATCTTCCCATAATCTTTATTATACTTTACGGCATTACTCAGGATATTCATCAGAAGACGCTTCAGATGGATTGGGCTGCCTATAAGATCTTTATGAATGATCTCTGGTGTTTTATGTTCCACCTTGATTTCTCTTTCATCAGCCTTTTTCGCTGCTTCCAGAAGGCTTTTTTGATACTTCTGTTCTTTTTCCTTTTCTATTATGAGAATGTTTTTCTGTGATTTTCTGTAAATCATCCAGATTAGTGCTACAACAATCAGATAAATGAACAGGCACATGATCACATTTTGCAGAAGTGTCTGAAATATGATCGAATCCGGAACGTAAGCATAGATGTAATGGTCTCTCTGCTTCAGCATAACACCGTGACACCGGACTCCATTGATCGTTAAGCCCATCATATGCTTACTGTCTGCATGATCTTTTAACTTCTGGATTGCTTCATAGTCTGTTGTGCTTTGTCCGATCAGCCCGGTATTGTTTGAAGCAATGATCACGCCTTCATCTGCTACGATAATTGTCCCATCCCGGTCCTTCCGATAGCCATTCAACAACCTCTGTATCGTAAGCGTATAATTCGTTGCATACTCTGCAGAAGTATAATAATAAGTCACTACAACTCCCGGTGCATCCTTTCTTGTGCAGGCAGCCATATCAATATAAGCCCCGTCATTATGATTGATTCTCTTGGCATACACTTTTTCATCGTAAATTGCTGTATCCAGTACGATTTCTTTCTCTGCACATTCTTTTATTTCCGGCAATAAACTTTCGTTCGTACTGTATTCACATACTATAGTTCCATCTATATCCAGAATTGCTATTCCCGTCAGCCATAACTGCTCTGCACTTTCTTTCAACAACTGATTGTCCAGTGTTTTTTCATTTTCTATTTCTGCGGCTATATTTTTGCTGACCTGCCGGGTTCCCTCAATGGCACGACAAGACATATCCCAACAGCTATACTGATGATCCAGAATTTTTTTTCTGTTGGGACAGATTTTTTATTCTTCTTCAAGCTGGTCCACCTCCAGATATTTTTCTGGGTCATCAAGATATTTTCCTATGATTTTTGCAGAAGTTCCGTCCTCTCTCATTTCATCCAGAGTCTGCTCCAGTTTCTCCGGCAGATCCCGAGTTTCATTTTTTGAGAAAGCGACTCCGATTCCGACTGTCATAAGTGGTTCATCCAGAATTCGGAATTTCGCATCATAATCTTTCATATACTGTATAACCGATTCCTCATGTGCACCTATTGCATCTGCATATCCCTTTCCAAGGAATGTATAGATCAGTTCCCTGTGTTCCAGGCTAATCAGATTACCAAGCTTTGGAATCCTGCTGTCTGTTCTTTTCAGAAAAATTCCTTCCGGTTTTGTTGTAGATTGTACGGCAAGTGTCTTTCCTTCCAGATCACTCAGGGTATAGATATCACTGTTCTCATTGACTGCAACCACCTGGTTACTGACCATATACGGACCGGCCCATTTATAATCATCCAATCGTCCTTTCATGGAGAAGCAGCCCATAATATTCACACGTTGTGCGACCAACAACGCATATTGCGCAACCATATTGACATTCCTTTCACAGGGTGTCATAATACTTGCGGAGATAGTATTTGGAATACTACAAAACTATACTCTGACTGAATCACAACAATTTCATATTGAACAGTTACCCCGCCGGAAATGGCGGAAAGCGAGCTTATATTTATTTAAGACATAAAATAAAAGACTCAGGGAATACGAAGAATAGCAAAAGCATTTGCAGGGACCAGTATGCCTTGACGAATGCTTTTTTTATAAGGAGACCATCAAAAGCGGCAGCCTTGCGGCGGCACATGGCGGCTATACGGCGGTCTGCGCCATGCCGAACCTGAACCCTGTCCCTGATTGTCGGGAAAATCTGGAGGTGCAGCTAAAGGCAATCCGCGAAACCGCCTGCATTCAGGTTGTCCCCTACGGCACGATTACGGTAGGCGAAAAAGGCGAGGAATTGGCGGCGTATGACGAAATCGTCAACGATGTCTGCGCCTTTTCTGATGACGGGCGTGGTGTGCAAAATGATGAAATCATGCGTGAAGCAATGAAAAAAATCAGCACTTACAACAAAATTGTTGCCGCGCACTGCGAGGATAATTCCTTGCTTGCGGGCGGCTATATTCATAAGGGAGAATATGCACAAGCACACGGGCATCGGGGTATCTGCTCCGAAAGCGAATGGAAGCAGATTGAGAGAGATTTGCAGCTGGTAAAGAAAACCGGCGTGAAATATCATGTCTGCCATATCTCTACAAAGGAAAGCGTGGCACTCATCCGCAAGGCAAGGGCAGAGGGTCTGGA
>ERZ773264.4124-NODE-4124-length-10623-cov-3.176003_pt1 | contig 10623 bp, 9 predicted proteins | sample MGYA00511910_ERZ773264 | MGnify/ENA primary metagenome ERZ773264 (study PRJEB29015, sample SAMEA2737739) | human gut metagenome | biome: human gut; feature: human-associated habitat; material: faeces | place: China | collected 2012 ... | reverse complement strand
TCTGACCGCCATCCTTGGGGCGCTGTCTGTGAAACGCTGGTACAGCAGCCATGCGGCAGAGAAGTTGGGTGTTTTCTAACGGTTTCAAACTATCCTATCACACAGAAAAAGATTGGCATATATAGTTTGAAATGCTCAAAAAATATATTTTCGTTTTTTCTTTTTTACTTGTAAGATTTTTCGTTTTTCGCAGTCTTATAAGTGAACGGGACAAGGAGGTGAGCAGGTGACGGACTTTGAACAGATATACAAAGACTATTTTCGGGATGTGTTCCTCTATGTGCGGCGGCTGTCCGGTGGGGACGAACGGCTGGCAGAGGATATTACCAGCGAAGCCTTCTTCCGTGCGCTTCGCCGCATTGACAGCTTTCGGGGGGATTGCGACATCCGGGTGTGGCTGTGTCAGATCGCAAAGAATTGTTACTATACCCATCTGAAACAAAGCCGCTGGACAGAGCATACAGCGGATATGGAACAGCTTATATCGGAAGCGGAGGAATCACCGGATGAAATGCTGCTGCGCAGCGAGAATGCCCAACAGGTAAAACATCTGCTGCATGAACTTCCCGATCCGTACAAAGAGGTTTTCATGTGGCGTACCCTTGGCGAATTGAGCTTTAAGGAGATCGGGAAGCTGTTTCACAAGACGGAAAACTGGGCGTGCGTCACCTATCACCGCGCACGAAAAATGATCCAAAAGGGAATGGAGGTTGACAAAGATGAAAAATGAATGCAGTATCATCCGCGATATTCTGCCGCTGTATGTGGAAAACATGGTATCGGAGGATACGTCGGAGTTTGTAAAGGAGCATCTGGAAAGCTGCCCCGCCTGCCGTGCGGAGCTTGAAAAACTGCGGGAGCCTGTGGAGGTGCAAACAGAGCCGCAGCCCGACATGGATGCCGCGCCGCTGAAACGCTTGAAAAAGGCTCTGCTAATGAAAAAGGTGCAGACCATCCTATGCACAGCGGCGGTGCTGCTGGCGCTGATGCTGTCGGTCATCTCCTTTCTAACCGCGCCGGAATACTTCGCCTATTCGCCGGAGCTGGTGACTGTGACGGAGGAAGCAAACGGTGCGGTGACGCTCTCTTTCAGCAACGAGGTCACGAATTATAAGCTCCAACAAATCGCCGACCCCGAGGATCGCAACACAGTCTACCATCTTGAGGTGTGGACCTCTGCATGGGACAGGGCGTTCCATAGACCCGGCGTACAGGCTGTGATCGCAGCGCCGGAGAGCGGCAAGCCGCTTCTCGTTTATTTCACGCAGTTTATCAACGGACACGCCGAAAGCTCCAGCGACAGCTCGGTGTGCATCTACGGCACCGCGCCCGACAGCGGCGGCTGGGTCGCTTTGGCGGGGCTTTCTTTGGGCTATTGGCTGCTATTCAACATCGCCCTGTTCCTGATCCTTATCGGGGTATGGTTCAAGCTGCGCAGGAAAGAAAAATTCCGCCGCCGGGTGGAGCGCCTGCTCCTGATCCCTATCGCATACGGGCTGGGGCACCTGTGCGTCATGGGCTTTCGCACTGCATCCTGTTCGGAATGGCGCGACTTTCAACTGATCCTTGCAATCGGCGTTCTGTTCTACTGCGCGATGCTGCTGGCATTGAGTATTTTTTATAATGTAAAAGAGCTGCGGGGTGTAAAAGGAGAGGGTGAGAATGAATAGCGGTCTGACCATTTGGAGAGTAGGTGTACCATGAGAAAACTTGTGATTTTTTGCTTTGCCGTCTGTATGACCGTGCTTTCGGTACTATCCCTGTTCAATTTTGCACAGGACGCAGAGGAAAGCATGATACTGGATAAGCGGGCGGTGATCCTCGAAAAGCCGGAGACATTGAGCAACCGTGAATTTTTGGGACAGATAGATACTGCGCTCGGAAAGATCGGCGCAGACATTATGTACCGCTACGCGGAGCTGGATGGGGACAAGCCACTGTACCGCTACTATAAGACCAGCCATACCGACAGCTTTCTTTCCGTTTCTACCGTGAAAGGGAGCGTGAGGCTGGAATCGGACGAGTTCTTTTCCACTGCAAAACAGCCGGGAGCTATGGCGCTGCATCTGTCCTCGCTGTTTCAAGATACCGCCATCTATCCACTCATGCAGGCGCAGCAGCATGACTTGACCGCCGCGACCTGGTATGTGGCGGAAGGACAGCTTGACGCGGTGCTTCATGCGCTGAAAGGCTTGGGCTATTCCGTAACAGCAACCAACGAAAGGCTTTTGTCTACCAAACTGCCGCTTTATTTCCTGTTCATTCCTGCCTTTATGCTCTGCGTCAGTATCGTATTCTACACCCTGTCCGCAGGCAAGAAAAATGTGCTGAAAAAAATGGAGGGCTATACCACGGGGAATATCCTGCTGGGGGAGATCAAAGCCTTTGCCCCTGCTTTGTGTCTTTGCTTTCTGCTGATTTTTGCCGCCGCCATGATTTGCGCCGTGTGGCTTCATCCGGTGGCGACCTGGCAATTTGGGCTGTTCCTGCTGGGGGATTGTCTGTGGCTGCTCGTTCCTCTGATACTGGGCATCCTGCTCTCCCTGCTGTTCCTCTCCGGGCAGCGCAGCGCGGAGTATGTGAAGGGCAAAGTTCCAAAGCGCGGGATCTACATTACAAACACGCTTGCGAAAGCTGCTTTTCTAATCTTTAATCGGCTGGAATGGCAAACGAGATGTGAGTTTAATGCGTACTGCAAACGCGCTTTACGAAACGAACTGATTGACGCTTGCCGAGAGCGAAAGCGTAGGCAACTCCGCGAAGTGATCTTTTCAGACCTGACCCCGCAGGAAGAAAGGCAGCTTTACACCGTTGACAAGTATTTTCAAGACGGCAACGAAGAAGCCTTTTGCGCAGGAGGCTTGAAGATTACTGCAAAACTGCTTGCCGAAGCTCTGCACACCCTGCCGGACGAAAAAAGACAAGCCGTATTGCTGTACTACTTTTTCAACATGACCGACGTTGAAATTGCGGAAGCGATGAAGATCCCCCGCAGCACAGTACAGTATCGGCGCACAAGCTCTTTTGAACTGCTGAAACGATATTTGGAGGAACGAGCCGATGAATGGAACGATTAGCAACAATTCCGATGAACGCGGCTTATTACCTTACCCGGTCATTTTAGCCGCGACGAAGGGCGACCCCGACGCTATGAAACTTGTCTTGCAGCATTACCAAAGCTACATAGCCCACCTGTCTATGCAGAAAATCCGCGACGAAAGCGGCAATACCTATTGGGGCATAGATGAGGACTTGCGGGAGCGGCTGCAAGCAAAGCTCATGCGGGCTGTCCTTAACTTCAAGGCAGATTAACGCAAAATGCAAAGCGTCCCCCTTTCCGCTTTGCGCGTTCAATCTGACCTTGACCCTGCTCCTTGACAAAGAAAGCGACGCAAGATAACGGCGGCGCAGTATAGGGCAAATCGGATACGTTCCTTTTGTGCCGAGCCATACGGCGGGTGCGCCATGACTTCCCTTTCGGGAACGAGCGAACAACACTACACCGCAAAGCAAGTCAGCAGCTTGCGGGCGACGACACACAAGAGGGATAATGATACTCCCTTACAGCCACAGTCCGAGCGTTAGAAGCGTCGCAGGCAATGGGTAGGGCTGCGTGAGAACCACGCAGGAGTGAAATTCTCGTGGAGCTATGCTAATAGCCGTTCGATTAAAGCCCCTTTTATTCAAAAACATACCTTTGAGCCATTTTGAAAGGGGGTATTCCTATGGCTAAAAAGGAAACTACAAACCATGCCGCCCCTGTTTTGCCTATGCTGAAAACAGTAGAGCAAATGAGCAAGGTTAGCGGTATTGGAGAAAATAAATTACGCGAGCTTATGGATAACGGCGAACTGGAATACGTTCAAAACGGAAACCGCCGCTTGATTGCCGATACCGCTATATGGGATTGGTACGAGCGAGCGAAAACCGCCGTAAAGCCCCCGGCAGAGCAAGGGGGTTAAGTTATGGCAATCTCAACAAGACAGGTAAAAAACAAACGCGACAGCAACGGCGTACTGACCGGACGACCCGGCACAGTCTACGACGTAAACATAAAGTACACCGCCCCGGACGGAAAAAAGAAGTCGTATGCAAAAAAGGGCTTTGCCACCAAAAAGGAAGCAGCACAGCATGAAGCGGAAATGAAAACGAAGCTCCAAAATCCGGGGCAAGTTGCTTCTATTACTTCACAGAGGAAACAGACTGTCGCTGCCTATCTCAATGACTGGGTGGAAAGCTATGCAAGAGTGAACTTGCGCCCCTCTACTTACGACGGGTACAAAAAGACGATTGCAAACTATATCAATCCCTATATCGGCGGCGTTGCCCTTAATCAGCTTACCCCCGCTATGGTAGATAAAATGTTTCAGCAGATTATCGACAAAGGCTTGAAACCGTCCACCGCAGCCGGGGCAAAGCGTGTTTTGAGCGTGGCGTTGAGCCATGCCCGGAAATACCGCTATATCGAAACCAACGCGGCAAAGGACACGCTTACGAAGTTTGGAAAGGGCGACAAGACCCCCGACCCTTACACGCCGGAACAGGTAAAAGCCCTTATGCAGCGCGTCGAGGGTACAGTTTGGGAAATGCCCGTTATCTTAGGCGGGCTTTACGGTATGCGCCGTTCTGAAATCCTGGGCTTGCGTTGGCGCAATGTGGATTTGGAAAACAACACCTTTGACGTTTCCGAGCAGCTACCCTTTAAGGTGCCGCCGAAAACAAAAGTCATTGAAGAAATGGCACCGCCAAAATCCAACGGCAGGAAGCTACCGATTACCGAGCTTGCCCGTCCGTTCTTCCTCAAACAGTTTGCTATGCAGGAAGTGCAAAAGGAACAGGCAGCAAAGGAGGGAAAGCCCTACTACGACAATGACCTTGTTGTGGCAAAGCCGGACGGTGCGCCTATCAATGCGTCTTGGGTATCGTCGCAGTTTGGTAAACTTCTTGAAGATTTGGAAATGCCGCATATCCGTTTTCACGATTTGCGCCATACAGCAGCTACGAATATGCACCAACTGACAGGCGACTTCTATACCGTGGGCGAAGTCTTGGGACATACGCTTGCGGGTATCGGCGCGTCGCTTGGCTTATCCATGAACTTTGAAGCAGTAACCGCCCGATATGTTGATGTGCGCCTGGAGCGAAAAAAGGAGGTGTTGGACGCCTACCACGGCGCAGTAGAAAAAGCAGCCCCGGCACAGGCAAAGGAAGCAGGCGCAAAAACAGAAAAAGGAACGACAAAGAAAAAACACAAGGAAATGGAGCTTTGACCGACTTATCTTTTTACCGCTTCTTATAGCCTTTTATATCACCCCGTCGAGTTAGGGCGGCAAAAAAGCGTCAAACGGCATTTTTTGACCGCTGACGCAGGAACGCGAAAAGCCGCAAAAACATAGTGTTTATGCGGCTTTTCAGCGTTTTACCTATCAAATTTTATTGTGTGGAACGGCAGAAAATTCTACTATTTTTTATTTATTTGCTGTCAGTATAATCACTTTTTCCTGTCTCGTCAATCCTTTTTTACAAAATCTGTTGCCGTTTGTGCCACACATGAACGGTAACGAAATTTTTCTCACAAAACTCATTCCCATCCATGCACAATACCCACAACAAAAATGCTTTATCTCTGACCATTTGAATTGTGAGACGGGAACTTCTCGATGATACGTCCACTTCGGTATGCCTCAAGCAGATACTCAAGATCTGCAATATCCGCTTTAAGTTTCCGTCCGCTGTCCGTATCTCCGACGAGCTCCCTCTCCGTCGATCTCTGAATAATCACACTGTCGGAGTGAATGTCACTCTCATTCTCGATCGCAGACTCGGTCGACTCAAACGGCTTATGCGCCGCAAGAATCAGTCCGTAAGAATTGTAAATCAGTGTATATCCGGCGATTCCGGTCTCCTTCTGGTAAGCGCGCGAGAAACCACCGTCAATAACGAGAACCTTTCCTCCACACTTGACCGGGCTCTCTCCATTCTTCGTCTTGACCGGAACATGACCGTTGATGATGTGACCGTCCTCTGGTGACAAACCAAATTCCTCAAGAATCCTGTTTGCAACCTCCTCGTCCTCGATCAGCGTGTAGTATGGATTCTTCTTCTCCCTGTGTGTCTCCTTCTCCGCGAGGAAATACCGCTCAAATGTCGCCATCTTCGTCTTTCCAAACAGCGGGGAATTCTCGTGAAGCCAGATATACCACATCAGATCACGACCGCGCTTGCGCTCCACAAGATCCTCTGCGACAAAGCCTTTTCGGATATACTCATCAAAAAACTCGTAGAGAGATCTGCCACTGCAACGATGTCCGTAAAGCTCCACCTCGCGGAAACTGCCGTTCTCATCTAACGGCACACAGCCGTGAAAGAGCAGATTTCCGTTGTATACTTTGTACAGACTTCCCTTTGCAAGCAGGAAACGCATGTGTTCCTGAAGTTTTTCACACTTCTGGAAGGCATTCTCGAGACGCTCCATCACCTGCTCCTCGGCATCACTCAGGCGATACGGGGCTTTCGGATCTACAGTTGGGAAATTCATATCCAGAAGTTTATATTCTTTTCCGTCGAGCGTGATCACACCGCGCTCATAGTCAATGCGGTGAAGAAGCGCACGCCCCTCCAGACCGAACTCCGGATGCTCCTTGCTCATCTGTCCCTCGACCTTGAACTGAATGATTGAGATCGCCTTGTGCATCTTTAAGTTCATCTCTCTCTCATTCTTGTTTTTCGGAGGCTCCCCTTTCAGTGCAAAACAGGTACACGGATCATTCTCATACGCCTGCATCGCAAATGTCGCAAGCGGAAGAAGATTGATTCCATAGCCCTCCTCCAGAATATCCAGATTGCCATAACGGGCACAGATTCGGAGTGCATTTGCAATGCAGGCTCTCTGTCCGGTCGCTGCTCCCATCCAGAGTACATCGTGATTGCCCCACTGTACATCCACGGAATGATATGCCATCAGATCATCCATAATGATGTGCGGGCCTGGACCACGGTCATAGATGTCGCCGAGAATATGAAGATGATCGACGACAAGTCTCTGAATCAGTTCACACAGAGCCGCGATAAAATCCTCCGCTCTTCCAAGACGAATGATCGTCTGCACAATCGCATCGTAGTAGGATTCCTTGTCTCTGACATCGTCCTTCTCAGTAATCAGCTCCTCGATCACATACGCAAATTCCGGCGGAAGTGCCTTGCGAACCTTTGATCGCGTGTACTTGCTGGCAGCTCTCTTGCTGACTGCAATCAGACGGTAAAGCGTGATCTTATACCAATCCTTCTTGTTCTTTGTCTTTGCGAGAATCCGTGCCATCTTCTCGCGCGGATAATAAATCAGGGTTGCTAACGTGCGCTTATCCTGATCGCTCAGCGTTGTTCCGAATACCTCGTTCACCTTACGTCGCACAGCACCCGAACCGTTCTTGAGCACATGGGCAAACGCCTCATACTCTCCGTGCACATCCGTCAAAAAATGCTCGGTTCCCTTTGGCAGGTTCAAAATTGCCTCCAGATTGATGACTTCCATCGATGCGGCTGCAATCGTCGGATACAGTTCTGACAATCTTTCCAGATATCTTGTCTGTAAATCGTGCATACCCCAAACTCCTTCCTTTTCTTCTCCCCTCATCACTTTCTGCCATGTATACAATGTATCTTTATTATAACAGATTTGGAGACTTCCAAAAAGAGTTTTGCCTTATGTACCTTCCAAAGTGCATGTTATCCGTTACTGTTCACACGCCCTGCAAACGGTACATGATGTATGGCACAAATGGTAACGCCCCAATCATCTCTGATTCAAATATTCCAGAATTCCGACATGAATTGTCCACGCAAGTCGATCCTGGTATTCCTCTGTCTTTAACTTTTTCGTTTCCTCCCAGTTTGAGAGGAAACCACACTCCACAATCGCAGAGACGCACTTCACATTTTTGAGCAGATAATAACTCCCATTTGCCTTTGCAAGTCTCGTATTCTTATCCCTTAAGACATAATCAAAGCGTTTCTGCAAAATCTCCGCCAGTTTCTTTCCCTCCTCCGAGTTGGAAAAGTAAAAGACCTGACCACCAGAGATTGCTTCCTGATGATAACTGTTCTGGTGAATGCTGACCATGAGATCTGGCTTTTCTTCGTTGATCTTCGCACAGCGATTTCTCATATCGGCCGTCTTCTTCTGCGTATCGGTCTCCTCATAAAGTCCTCTGTCATCCTCACGAGTCAAAATCCCCTCCACATCCGATGCCTCGAGATAATCTCTTAATTTTTTCGCAATGCTTAAATTGATCTCCTTCTCCGGTGTTCCATCGACCGCAATTTTTCCCGGATCATTGCCCCCATGACCTACATCCACACAGACCACCGGGTGCTTTTTTCCAGAAGCCTCTGCCATTGCCTCCCGGTTATCCAGAGTAAGCTCTCCTGCCCTTTGCGAGATCAGAAAGACTGCCATCAGAAAGAGGATTGCCATCAGATGTTCCGCTCTTCGATTCTTCACGCCACACCTTTTCGGACTGTTCTCTCTCCTATTATATCTTTCCGACTGGAGGAAAAGACATTGCAGTTAAAAAATACATTCCGGTTACTTGCTTCTCAACAGATTATAATCCGTTTTTGCGTCTCTCAAAATATACTCGATGTATTCCGGCAGCTCTGTAAGCGCATTGTTGTCCATCCAGAGCTCATATGCCGGATCTTGATACGCCTGTTTGCAAATTCGATAAGCCGTTCCCTGATAGTAGGCATCATTCAGATCCGCATAATAATCCGACATCTGCTTCTTCTGCGCATCCGTCAAACCTGGAATATTTTCCAGTGCTTTCTGGGACTGATTATAAAATACCTTTCTCAGAAATTCTCCCTGAAACTCATCAAAGTTCAGAAGATCTGCCTTCTTGCTTCCATGTTCTTTCGCCCACTTTTCGACATCCACCGCCCAGGTTCGATAATAAAATTCTCCGTCCGGGGAATAGCTGAGCACTCCATACTTGCATCCCGGTGTCGCCAGCGAACTCGTCACCATCTCAGGAAGTCCTTTATTATCAGAGGAACGCTTATAATGCTGAACATGGAGATGACCGCTGAGGAAAAACGGTGCATCCCACTCTTCAAGGAGATCCACAAGCTGTTCTCCATGTTCAATCGTGCAGTCATCTACATAGATCTCACTCTCATCGAGAAGATTGTGATGGGCAATCGGAATCAGCATCACTCCATCCTCCCACGCTGATCGCAGTTGCTCCTCAATCCAGTCATAAGTATCTGAGAGAATCGCGCCTCCGACTTTTGCAACCGGGCGATACTGGCAGGTATCGAGCATCAGAATTCTCGTCTCATCATCCAGCTCATAGACATAACTCAGACTTGTCTTGTCCTCACTGAGCGCCTCATCATAGCCAAAATTGCGGTATATTTCGCGAAACTCCTCCGGTGTCGTGTACTCTGCGGGCATTCTCTGTGTTCCCTTATACTTTCCGGCTTTTCGGTTATTGATATCATGGTTTCCCGGAATTACGAGAACCGGAATTCCGGCATCCTCCACTTTTTCGAGCTTTTTCGCCAACTCCTGATGGCTCTTCTTCTCACCCTCAAGTGTCAGATCCCCGCTCAAGATCAATGCATCCGGGCAGTACTCCATCACCTCGTCGAGAAAGGCATCCGTGATCGCATCGATATAGGTGACAATCTTTCCGTCTCCATACTCCACCATCTCCTGAAAACGCGGTCCGTTGTCCGTCAGCTCCTTTGCAAAGTAGTGGATGTCCGATCCCTGAATCAGATGACTCTCCCACTCGCCATCTCTCTCAAATCTCTTTTTTTCGTCTTTTCGATCCCAGCGATTAAAGCTCGAAGACATAGAACTTGAATTTTTGCTCTGATCTCCGTCAGAACCTTTGGTTTGATTGTCCGCCTGATTCTCTTTACCTTGATTCCCATCATTTCGATTTTCGTCATTTGCTTCTTCGGATGAGGCTTCGGCAGACGAGGATAGGGACGAGGATTCCGAGGAAAATTTCGACGGAGAGGATTCCGCTGAACCTGAGGACGACTGCGAAGAATCCTCAGAAGCGGACTCTGAAGTTGACGACGAAGATGCCAGATCCCCATTCGCATTTCTCGCACATCCAGAGCTCCCCAACAGAACGCTTCCCGCAATCAAGACCACGGATGTCAGTTTCCAGAATTTTCGTTTTCTCATATCTCCATCCTCCATTTCCACAACTGTTTCATCTCATCTTAATCCACAAATATCTCTGCCAGAATTTTAATTATCCGTAATATTCCTTCCGAGTATTTCTGTCTTACAATTCCTATCTCCTACGGCAGCTTCACAATATCCCAGATATCCGATGGCTCAAATCCAAGTTTCCAGCATGCAACACCCGCCAGATTGTTCGTTCGGATCAGATCCATCTTCAAGCCGATCGACCGCTCCTCTTCCATCCAGATGCGGTACGTCGTTCCATTTTCTGTCTTCTCTCCGTAATACTGTCCGAGTGCATCCTCCCAGGTCAATTCAACCTGATTATCCTGAACCCACTGCTTTGCCTTCGTGATTCCCATCGCCTGAGACGTCACTCCATTTGCATCCTCCTGCCATACCCGTGTGTAGAATGGAAT
>ERZ773264.4120-NODE-4120-length-10632-cov-3.034887_pt1 | contig 10632 bp, 9 predicted proteins | sample MGYA00511910_ERZ773264 | MGnify/ENA primary metagenome ERZ773264 (study PRJEB29015, sample SAMEA2737739) | human gut metagenome | biome: human gut; feature: human-associated habitat; material: faeces | place: China | collected 2012 ... | reverse complement strand
GTTAGCCACAAGGCTTACAAGATACTGTAATGAGTCAAGTGTCTGTCCTCTCTTACCGATAAGAACTCCCATGTTCTCGCCTACAAGCTCTATATCAACGGAGCCTTCGTTCTCATCAATAACGACCTTAACCTCAGCTTCCATATCCATTGCCTTTAAAACATCGCCAAGGAACTTCTTAATTGCCGGTTCCATATTATCACCTGCAACCGGTCTCTTTGAAGTCTTGTCCATATTCTCTTCCGGCTTCTGGGCAGGAGTGCTCTTAACCTGTAACGGCTTCTCAGTATTGACAGGCTTAACATTCTCTGAAGCTCTTTTAAATTCATTCTTAGGTGCCTGAGTATCCACTTTTTTAACTTCAGGCTTCTTAAAAGGCTTGCTCTCCTGCTTAGGAGCTGCTACTGCCTCTTTGACCACCTGCTCAAATTCATCCTGTGCATCAGCTATGCGAACTTTAATCACTGCAGGACGTCTGTTGATTCCCAAAAATCCGTTGCTTCCCTTGTCAACTACCTCATACTCAAGCTTATCGCTTGTCACAGAAAGCTTAATAGTCGCATTAGTAATGGCTTCGTCTACCGTTTTGCCGGTAATCTCTATATACTCCATGATATTTTTCCTCCAATACTAATTCTTTGAATTTTTCTCATTGTACATCTTAACCATATTCGCCTTTGCCGCAAGTGAACCCGGCTTCGCGTTCTGGTTGTAATATTCTGTAGATTCTTTGATTTCCTTGGCGCGCTCGCCTCTTCTGGCAACCTCGTCCTCTTTTCTCTGTACAGCCTCCTCATAATTGGTTACCGCTGAGGTATCAACCTTTTTAGGAGGAAGTCCCTTCTTAGCCCTCTTCTTATTAACCTTATCCATGTTCTTGGCAATGAGCTTTTCCACATCAACCTTGTCCATGTACTTGTTAATAAAAATCTGCTGTATACACTGCACAACACTACCCATAATCCAGTAAAGTCCAAGACCGCTAGGCATGGAAACACAGAACACAGCCGAAATAACAGGCATCATTGTGTTCATCATCTTCATTGACTGTGCTGCCGTGTTGTTCTCGTCATCATTATTCACAGGGTTCTTCGACTGCATGAGCTTTACGGAAAGCCACTGTGTAAGACCAGCTAAAAGAGGAATTAAAAGTGCAAGGCTGAGCTTAAAGCCCGGTGCTGTCGCTAAGTTAATTCCGAAGAAATTGTTTACATGTAAAATCTTCTCAGACTGCTGTGCTATCGTATCGGAAATTCCGTTTCCATAGCTTGTAAAAGCATTCTTAAGTGTCTCCCACTGTTCTGAAGAAAATGCATTTAAGAATCTAAGAAGTGCATCCTCTGTATCATAAGTTGCTGTGGTAAGTCCACTGTCAATAAGTACCTGATTGTAATTCGTTACACCTGTTATCGCACTGATTACAGGCTCAAATAACGCCTTTACTCTAGGAACATAATATGGAATATCACGAACTACCGCGAAAATTCCGTAGAAAATAGGAAGCTGTATAAACATCTGAAGGCATCCGCCTGTAGGAGATGTTCCATACTTCTCGTAGACAGCCTTCGTCTCAAGCTGCATTTTCTGTATGGACGCAGTATCGTTTTTACCCTTATATTTATTCTGAATCGCCGCAATCTCAGGCTGCATCATAGCTGACAGCTTGGAGAATCTCTGCTGCTTTATTGTCATAGGCATCATTATAAGCCTTACAATAATTGTAAACAGAATAATACATAATCCGATGTTAAAGCCACCGGTGATAAAGAACAACGCCTGCATAATATAGCCCATTAACAAGGCGATAAAATCGATAATATCACCAAGAATAGGCACTCTTAATAAAATCATTGTTATTCCTATTCCTTCCCGGTCATTATCATACTCGATGAAAATAACCCATTATATTTAGAAAGACCAGAGACCTTCTAAAATCATAACCATATTCTTACCATAACCTGAACCATCAGTTCCATCATAATCCGAACCATCAGTTCCACCATAATTTCAACCACCGGTTCCACTATAATCTGAACCATAGGTTCCATCATAATTTCAACCGTAGGTTCCATCATAATTTCAACCGTAGGTTCCATCATAATTTGAACCGTAGGTTCAAATTATTAATAGTTGGACCATAGGTCCAACTAATGTTATGGTACAGGGTCATACCCTCCCTTTGCAAAAGGGTTACACCGAAGTATTCTCTTTGTTGTCAGATAGCTCCCCTTAAGGGCGCCATATTTCTCAATAGCCTCGATGGCATACTGAGAACAGGTTGGAGTGTATATACAGGTTGGATATTTTTTCATTGGCGATAAAAACCTTCTGTAAAATCTTACCATCGCTATCAACAGCTTTTTCATTTACAATCATTCACCTCGATAAATTCCATGCAGCTTACATATATGAATAAGTGCACTCTGCGTATCTGCAAAGCCCTTGCCCTTATGTGCTGCTCTTGAAATAATCACAATGTCATAACCTGTCCGTATACTATTGTAATTGAGTCTGCACGCTTCTCTTATAAGCCTCGTGAGACGATGCCGGACAATACTATTCCCGACTTTCTTACTCACAGATATACCTATTCTGGTAATATCCGTTCCATTCTCCAAAACATACATGACCAGATATTTATTGGCATAAGACTTACCACTCTTATATACCTTTTGAAAATCGATGTTTTTTTTCAAAGTCTCATAACTGCTCATGCTTCTAACTTCCTCCTATGATTTTTCATAGAAAAAAAGGCCACACACCTGCGGCCTATACTGTTAAGCTCTTTCTTCCCTTAGCTCTTCTTGCAGATAAAACCTTTCTGCCGTTTGCTGTGCTCATTCTTGCTCTGAAACCGTGAACCTTGTTTCTCTGTCTCTTCTTTGGATGGAATGTCTGCTTCATATTCTCGTACACCTCCTTTTTGATAATGATATGGCATAATCAGGTAAGCATATCATACTATAATTAAAACATCGTTTTCATTTTATTCATTTTCACAAATAAAGTCAAGCTTTTTTTCATTACAGCACCCATTATTTTGTGTTTAATCAGGTTATTATTGACAACCGGTTTATCCACAAAAAGTTATCCCTAAAGTTATCCCCAAATTGTGGATAAGTTGTGGATAAGTCTGTTGATTAATGTTATTAACCTGTTAATTTTATCCACGAAGTCCCTATTTCAGGGTATGGATAATGTTAATTAAGATATTCACAATATTCACAAAAAGAATTTTTACTATTTCATAATTTTTCTGAAAGATATATTATATGCAACCTTTATAAAAATATTATGTAAACCAATTGTTTATATATATCTTTAAAACAGCTCTCCGCTTATTTTCTCTCCCAAACTGAGATAATCCATTGAAAATCCGCTCATTTTAAGGTATAATAGATTAGAATGACACAAAATGGGGGAATTATCGATGATTATTGAAATTAAAGAAAAATGGCCTGAGATTTTAGAGACAATAAAGAGTGAACATGAAATCAGTGATGTATCTTTTAAGACCTGGCTTCAGCCTCTTATTCCTTATGATACACATGACAACGTGTTATTTCTGCTTCTTCCTGATGAGAGAATGGGTCAGAACTATATTAACTATATAGATAAGAAATACACTGTTCCTCTGAAGGTCGCCGTAGCTGAATGTACCGGATTAGAGCTCGATATACAATTTATTTTTCCAAGCCAGACCTCCGATATCGACAGGCTTGTAAACTCATCCTCCAACGTGACTAATGCCAAACCTATTGTTTCTGTCTCTGCCCCTTCCGATGAGACCTTTGAAAAGGCCGGACTCAACAGAAAATATACTTTTGATACTTATGTCGTTGGTGATAATAACAGCTTCGCCCATGCTGCGGCTGTTGCTGTTGCCGAATCACCTGCCGAGATTTACAATCCTCTTTTTATTTACGGAGGTGTTGGTCTTGGAAAAACGCATATCATGCAGTCTATAGGTAACTACATCCTGACCAAGGATCCTAACAAGAAGGTCATGTATGTTACCTCAGAGGCATTTACCAATGAACTGGTCGAATCCATCAAGAATGACCGTACCAATACCAATCAGAAATTCCGCGATAAATATCGTAAGGTTGACGTGCTGCTTATCGATGATATTCAGTTTATCGCAGGTAAGGAAAGTACTCAGGAGGAGTTCTTCCATACCTTCAACGCCCTGCGTGAATCCAAGAAGCAGATTGTTATATCATCTGATCGTCCGCCTAAGGACATTGCCACATTAGAGGACAGGCTTCGTTCGAGATTTGAATGGGGTCTCACGGTTGACATTGCTCCGCCTTCCTATGAGACGAGAATGGCTATTCTCCGAAAGAAGGCCGAATTTGAAAACCTGAATGTTCCCAATGAGATATTAGAGTACATTGCCAACAATATTAAATCCAACATCCGTGAGCTTGAAGGCTCTCTCACCAAGCTCACCGCCTACGCTAAGTTTACACATAACGATCTGAGCATTGCCCTTGCTGAGGAAGCACTCCGCGACATTATCTTCCCTAACGAGACAAGGGATGTAACACCGGATCTCATCATCAAGACTGTGTCGGACCATTTCAATATTACGCCTGCCGATATCACATCCCATAAGCGCAATAAAGAGATTGTTTACCCTCGCCAGATTGCTATGTATCTTTGTCGCGCAATGACTGATGTACCGCTTGCAACTATCGGCAAGCTTATAGGCAACCGTGACCACACCACCGTTATTCATGGTGCGGACAAGATATCCGATGCTATCAAAAATAACGAACAGACTAAGGAGCTTATTGATATTCTTATAAAGAAGATTAACCCATCATAGAATTCAATAAGTTATCACCATTATTTTATACACATTATAATAAGGAAGAAACTCGTTATTCTTTGTGGATAAACAGCTGAATAATCCTGTGGATAACTGTTGATAAATGTTATTTTTCTGTGTATAAACTATTTTTCTGTCCACATGTATTTTTAGGTTTTATTTTTGTCCACATTGCCTTAACAGCTTGTCCTTTGATTATTAACACACTTATTCTTTTTCTGAAACCCTTATTTTTAGCGGCTTCAGAGGGGTTATCAACATATTCACACCCCCTACTACGACTACTGCTGAATATTTTTATTTATTTATTAACAGCACTCCACTGTGCATTTCTTTTGAAGGGAGAATTAACAATGAAAATCATATGCAATAAATCTGACCTATTATCCGGTATTACCATAGTCCAGAAGGCTGTTCCCGCTAAGACTACAATGACCATTCTTCAATGCATACTAATCGATGCAACCGCCGGTGAAATTAAACTTACAGGTAACGATATGGAGCTTGGCATTGAAACAGTTATCAAAGGTGAAATCGAACATCGCGGTATCATTGCCATAGATGCTAAAATATTTTCTGATATTATAAGAAAGCTTCCTGACAATGAAGTTACCATTGAAACAGATGAGAATTATGTTGCCCGGATTACCTGTGAAAAGGCTAACTTTACAATTGCCGGTAAATCCGGAGAAGATTTTTCCTGCCTGCCTTATGTAGATAAGGATAGATATATCGAACTTTCCAAGTTCTCTCTTAAGGAATTGATAAGACAGACGATTTTTTCAATAGCCGATTCTGAGAGTACCAACAGAATTATGACCGGTGAGCTTTTTGAAGTTAAAGATAACAATCTTCGGGTTGTTACACTTGATGGCCACAGAATTTCAATAAGAACTATTGAGCTTAAGGAATCCTATGAACCTATTAAAGTAATTGTTCCGGGAAAGACACTCAATGAAATCAGTAAGATTCTCTACGCTGAGACTGATGAGAATGTTAGTATTTTCTTCACCGACAATCATATTTTATTTGAATTTGATGAGACGAAGGTTGTTTCAAGACTCATCGATGGAGAATTTTTCAAGATTGACCAGATGCTCTCAAAGGATTATGAGACGAAGGTTGTCATTAACAAAAAGGAATTTTTGGATTGTATTGACCGTTCAATGCTTCTTGTTAAGGAGGGAGATAAGAAGCCTATTATTGTAAATATCACGGACGGCAATCTTGAGATAAAGATTAACTCACCTATCGGTTCCATGAACGAGGATATTGATATTACCAAGGAAGGCAAAGACATAATGATTGGCTTTAACGGAAGATTCCTTATGGATGCGCTTAAGGTTATAGATGATGAACAGATTTCTATATATCTCATGAATTCAAAGGCGCCTTGCTTTATCCGTGATGACAGGAATGAATATGTATATCTGATTCTTCCTGTAAATTTTAACAACTATTAGAATAGATAATAATATAGTTGAGCCGTAATCTTGTGCATACAAGAATCTTATGCATAATTATACTGTATAATTATGCATAAAGAATAAATATAAGCTAATAATGTATATTTATTCATGATTATTATGCAGACATAGCTTCAGCAAAATATTATATTTAAATATATTAAGATAATTTTTAAATGTATCCGATAGAAAAGAATTATGTATGAAGGTGTAAGAAAGGGAAAATATGGAAATAATTAAATTACGCGATGAATTTATAAAGCTTGGACAGGCATTAAAGGCAGCCGGTCTTGTTGAATCGGGAGTTGACGCTAAGCTTGTTATACTTGACGGACAGGTAAAGGTAAATGGTGCTGTGGAGCTTCAGAGGGGCAAGAAGCTTCATGCAGGTGATGTTGTTGAGTATGATGGAGAAACTATCAGAATTGAGGAGTAAATTTGAAGGTGAAGCTTTCAAACTATTTATTGGCGGCAGTACTGCAGGCAATGCCTGCAGTATGCAGGGGGGATAGACATGGTTATCGAAGCTCTTGATCTGCAAAATTACAGAAATTATGAGCTCCTTGGCATGACATTTTCGCCGCAAACCAATATTCTTTATGGTGACAATGCGCAGGGAAAGACGAATATACTTGAAGCAATATATGTTGCCGGTACTACCAAGTCACACAGAGCCGGCAAGGACAGGGAGATAATCGCCTTCGACAGCGATGAGGCACATATTAAGATGCTTGTGAGAAGGCACAATATTCCTCACAGAATAGATATGCATCTTAAGAAGGCAAAAGCTAAGGGCGTGGCGATAGACGGAATACCGATAAAAAGGGCAGTGGATCTGCTTGGAATAATCAATATAGTGTTCTTTTCACCCGAGGATCTCAACATAATTAAGAGCGGACCTGCTGAGCGTAGAAGATTTATGGATATGGAGCTGTGCCAGTTGGACAAGATATATGTTCATAATCTGGTCAATTATAACAAGGTTCTTCTTCAGCGCAATAAGCTTTTGAAGGATATAGCCTTTAATCCGTCACTTGCGGATACACTGGATGTGTGGGATGAACAGCTTGTAAGCTATGGGCTTGAGCTTATAAAGATAAGACAGAGGTTTGTAGAAAACCTGAATGGTATTATATATGATATACATAACAGGCTTTCCGGCAACAAGGAGCAGTTAAAGCTTGTATATGAGCCGGATGTGACTGAGGCTGATTTTAAGACTAAGCTGGCTTCCTCGCGCGATAGAGATATCAGGCAGAAGTCCACAGGCTATGGACCACATCGTGATGATATGAATTTTCTGTTGGGAGACATGGATGTAAGGAAGTATGGCTCGCAGGGGCAGCAGAGAACCTGTGCGCTGTCCCTTAAACTGTCGGAGATAGAGCTTGTAAAGAGTATCACAGGAGATACCCCGGTATTACTGCTCGATGATGTCTTTTCGGAGCTTGATGCAAACAGACAGAATTATCTTTTGGACAGTATAAGTGACGTACAGACCATCGTCACATGTACGGGACTTGATGAATTTATAAATAACCGTTTTCACCTGGACAAGGTATTCTATGTGACTAACGGACATGTTATAGAGAAAAACTGAGTCTGCTGTGCAATAGATGTGCAGTGACGAATTGATGTATATGGAGGCGCTGTTGCCGTATATATCAGAATTTCATAATATTTTAGTTAGCGCAGAAATGAGGAAAGCATGGAAAATAACTACGGAGCTGACCAGATACAGATTTTGGAGGGGCTTGAGGCTGTAAGAAAAAGACCCGGAATGTATATCGGCAGTACATCATCGAAGGGACTTCATCATCTGGTATATGAGATAGTTGACAATTCAGTGGATGAGGCATTGGCAGGCTACTGTACGGAAATTGATGTACAGATTAACGCAGACAATTCAATTACCGTGACGGACAACGGAAGAGGTATTCCTGTAGGAATCAACGCAAAATCCGGACTTCCTGCGGTACAGGTTGTGTTTACGATACTTCATGCCGGCGGAAAGTTCGGCGGTGGAGGCTACAAGGTATCAGGAGGTCTGCACGGTGTAGGTGCGTCCGTTGTCAATGCTCTTTCCGAGTGGCTTGAGGTAAGAGTGTGCCGTGATGGCAGCATATATGAGCAGAGATATGAGAGAGGCAAGGTGATGTACCCTCTTAAGATTGTCGGAAGCTGCGACCCTGAAAAGACCGGAACGAAGGTTACATTCCTGCCGGACAAGGAAATCTTTGAGGATACGGTATATGATTTTGACGTATTGAAGAATCGTCTCAGGGAAATGGCATTTCTCACAAAGGGAATCAAGATTATTCTCAGGGATGACAGAGAGGATAAAAAAGAGAAGGTATTCCACTATGAAGGCGGTATAAAGGAATTTGTCCAGTACTTAAACCGCAGCAAGACTCCGCTCTATGAGAATGTTATTTACTGTGAGGGCACTGTAAACAATATTTCTGTTGAGGTTGCTTTCCAGCACAATGATGACTACAACGAGAGTATTTATTCATTTGTAAATAATATCAATACACCTGAGGGTGGTATGCACCTTACAGGCTTTAGGAATGCTATAACAAAGACCTTCAATGACTATGCGCGTTCTAATAAGCTGTTAAAGGACAGCGAACAGAATCTTACCGGAGAGGATATAAGAGAGGGTCTTACCGCTATTGTGAGTGTGAAGATTGAGAATCCTCAGTTCGAAGGACAGACGAAGCAGAAGCTTGGAAACAGTGAGGCGAGAGGAGCGGTTGACAATGTTGTCACAGAACAGCTTACATATTTCCTTGAGCAGAATCCGACAGTTGCCAAGATGATATGCGAGAAATCACTTCTTGCCCAGAGGGCGAGGGAGGCTGCAAGAAAGGCGCGTGACCTCACAAGAAGGAAGACTGCTCTTGAATCGATGAGCCTTCCGGGTAAGCTTGCCGACTGTTCAGACAAGGATCCTAAGAATTGTGAAATATTTATCGTAGAGGGTGATTCTGCCGGAGGTTCGGCTAAATCTGCGCGAAGCCGTGCCACACAGGCTATTCTTCCTCTAAGAGGAAAGATACTCAATGTGGAGAAGGCAAGACTTGACCGTATACTTGGAAATGCAGAGATAAAGGCCATGATTACTGCCTTCGGAACAGGTATACATGAGGATTTTGATATAAGCAGGCTTCGTTATCACAAGATTATCATTATGACCGATGCCGATGTCGACGGTGCGCATATCCGCATTCTGCTGCTGACGTTCTTCTACAAGTACATGCGCCCGCTGATTGACGCCGGCTACGTGTATGTCGCGTGCCCGCCCATCTTTGGCATTAAGGTGCGCAACAAGATCCACTACGTGTATCCCAACGGCCGCCAGCCCGAAGACGAGATCCTGCGCGACACCATCCAGAGTCTGGGCCTGAACCCCGACGACAACGACGAGGACGGCAAGGCCAAGGACGGCAAGATCACCAAGAAGCGCAAGGGCTATACCGTCCAGCGCTACAAGGGCCTGGGCGAGATGGACCCCAAGCAGCTTGCCTCGACGACGATGGACCCCAAGACCCGCATTCTGCAGCGTGTGTCGATCGAGGACGCCGTGGTGGCGGACCGCGCCGTGCGCGAGCTGATGGGTTCCGAGGTCGGCTATCGCCGCGAATATATCGAGAAGCACGCACACGACGCGCGTTTCCTTGACGCCTAGCTTTCCCAGGCACCCCATCTTGCCCTTCAGGATTTCGGGCGCCGCACGCAAGGCGTGCGCCCTCATCCTTCAGGGCAACCTGGGGCACCTGGAAAACCTAGGAGGGTTATCCGGCATTCCCGGTAATCCGTCTCCGTGGTAGGGAACTAATGGACCACGCAAACCATGAGGAGGTAACGTGGCAGACGATATCAACAATAACGAGGGTATGGACGAGGCCGGCGACGCCGGCATGCCCGATGATCTGAAGCGCCTGCTTGCCCGTGCTGAGCAGGGCGAGGACGGCGATCCGGACGCCTATAACCCCGATGCCGATGATGAGGAAGAGGACGACGACGCCGAGCTCGAGGAGAGCTTTGGCGAAGTTGACCGTGGCGCCTCGGCCGGCGAGGATATCAACGGCGGTCAGCTCCAGATTTCGGAGTTCGGCCGCGAGATGAAGCAGTCGTTCATCGAGTACTCGATGTCGGTCATCACGGCGCGCGCCCTGCCGGACGTGCGCGATGGCTTAAAGCCGGTGCACCGTCGCATCCTGTACGCCATGAACGAGAGCGGCATCTACCCCAACCGTCCGCACAAGAAGTCCGCTTGGACGGTCGGCGAAGTTATCGGTAAGTACCATCCGCACGGCGACTTCGCGG
>ERZ773264.4111-NODE-4111-length-10660-cov-3.959264_pt1 | contig 10660 bp, 7 predicted proteins | sample MGYA00511910_ERZ773264 | MGnify/ENA primary metagenome ERZ773264 (study PRJEB29015, sample SAMEA2737739) | human gut metagenome | biome: human gut; feature: human-associated habitat; material: faeces | place: China | collected 2012 ... | reverse complement strand
CTCTAGCTCTGTTTTTGGTACTTGCGTATCCGGAAGAAATGAAACAGCAATTCCAAGCACACTCGCAAAAAATAAACATATCCAGAAATTTACCATCTGCCTTGCGCCTTGAAGCTGCAGCTTTTTCTTTGCATCCTCTCTTACATAGCCCTCTTCTTTTGCCTTTCTGAATTCCCATACAGCCAGACTGTGGGCAAGGGACAGATGATACTGAACCTGCATTCCTCTTTTTGCATCCTTTATAAAAGGATACCAAAAACCGTTGCGGTAGCGCTGATCTGGTTCTACGATGGGTTCGTTGAAAGTAAACCAGTACCGGATCTCTGAACCAAACTCACGAAAAGCGGCTCTGGCATAGGCTGCATAAGCTTCCACCACATCCCTGCTTTCCCATCCGCCTCTTTCAAACAGATAGGTCGGCATATCAAAATGATACAGGTTCATAAAAAGTTCGATCTGATTTTCTTTCGCACATTTACATACCTTATGGTAAAACTGTGCTCCTTCCTGATTGAGCTTTCCATCTTTTGTAAGAAGTCTGCTCCACTGCATGGAAGTACGGAAAGAATCCATATGAAGGCTTTTCAGAAGTTTAATGTCATCCTCATATTTCTCATAAAAATTGTTTCCTACATAGCTTCCCACTTTATTGTAGAAATCAGAAATTGAAAGATCTGACCAGGTATCCCAGATACTTTCCAGACGGCCTCCTGTTTTATAAGCGCCTTCTGTCTGAGGACCTGACATTGCTGCGCCTACAAAAAAGTTTTCCGGAATTTTAAGCTCCATGCCCATACCCCTTTCTTTTTTATATGTCATTTTCTCGTTTTGTTATGTTTAATTATTTATTTGTTATGACATTTGTTATTATATAATATTTTCCAAGAATTGCAAGGGTATTTTTTAAGTTTTTAAGCGAAATTTTAAAAGTGCCAGTTTGCTGTTTGCAGCATACTGACACTTTGCACAATTACTTTTTATATTTTTATTTGTTTTGCACATTGATTTTGATATTTTTCTGAAAATTTAATGAATACTTACGCTTTTAAGTTCAAATCGATCTGCCCTGTGACGGGAAATAGAGTACTCAAAAATACGTCCATCATCCAGATATGCTACCTGTTCCACTTCCAGGACAGGCAGGACCTGATCACCTATATCCAGCCACTTTTTTTCCTGTTCTGTAGGCATGTCTGCCCTGGCGATCCGATGGGCACTTTGTATCTTTAAGCCCAGATCATTTTCCAAATAGGAATAAATAGAACTTTTTACTACATCTTCCGTAATACCTGTAATAAAATCCGTAGGCATGTAGGTGTATTCTACTACATAAGGTTTCCCATCCACCAATCTGGTACGGCATATATAGCAGACAAAAGCATTTTCTGCCACCTGCAGTTTTTCTGCCACTTCTTTACTTGCTTTTTTCAGTCCAAATTCATGGACATCCGAAGATACCTTCCGTCCTGCCTGGTCTTTACTAAATCCACTGAACTGACCGGATTTTGAAAAGCCCACCTGGTCCGTCATGCCCGGAGCCACGGCTTTTACAAAGGTTCCTGCACCCCGTCGTTTTGTGATCAGACCTTTTGCTACCAGAAGCTCCATTGCCTCTCTTATGGTAATACGGCTGGCATCATAGATCTTACACATTTCCATTTCCTGTGGCAGTCTTGTATCCGGCGGGTAAGTTCCATCTTTAATTTTCTTCTGTATCTCTTCCGCGATCATCTCATATTTATACATGATATATAAACTCCTCTTCCTGTCTCGTCACGTATGTCATATCATTTTATAAATAAATTATAACTTACCAATTATAAAATTACAAGGAAACCACTTTTTATTTTATGCATTTGTATCCTCTGTTTTTTCAGCAGGCACTACCGGTTCTCCTGGATATTCGATTACATAAAATTCATATCCATTGATCACCCTGGTAGTACCATATACATCTTTTCGTTTGAAACCGCTTCCATAGTTAGCATGAACATGACCATGTAAAAAGTACTTTGGATGATATTTATCCATCAGGTCTAAAAATGCCTTAAATCCGCGATGGGGCAGATCTTCCATATCATTTAACTTATATGCCGGGGCATGGGTCACAAGGATATCAAAGCCTTTGTGGCGCCGCAGCTTCCACCAAAGTTTATGAATACGTTTCCTCATCATCTTCTCTGTGTACTGATTAGGTGAGTCCGGTATATATTCCATGGAACCTCCCAGTCCCAGAATACGGACTCCCTTGTATACAAAAATATCATCATCAATACAAATGCAGCCTTCCGGCGGTTTGTATTCATATTTTGTATCATGATTTCCCTTTACATACAATAAAGGGGCATGGCACAGAGTTGCAAAAAAAGTAAGATATTCAGGTTCAAGATCTCCACAGGAAATGATCAGATCAATATCTTTCATCTGCTCCGGGTCATAGTATTCATACAACAGCTTTGATTCCTGATCAGCAAATATCATTATGTTCATTTATTCATTCTCCATCTCTGTCTGCTCCGTTGCCTTAATGCCCTGAAGCTGCATCAGTTCCTGGGCGCGCTCATTCATTTCCCCGATCTTTGGAATATAGCCAACTACATTTTGCGCCAGCCAGTTCATAGTAATGATCTCCTCTGCATTTAAGCTCTTGCCCTGGGTGCATTTGGTGCTTCCATCCTGGGCATAGATCAGTCCGTCAAATGGATGGAAGCTGCCGGCACGAATGGAATTTTTCAAAAACTCGATCAGCCGCCTGGTACCATTTGGCATATTTTCAGAACAGATCACATCGATCACATCCGCTGACATACCCCACCAGTAGTTTACTGCTTTCTTGCCTTTCATGGCTTCGATCTCTTCTGTACTCTTAAATGCAAGACGGATGATCTGCTCATAGAATTTACCCCAGTGCCATACCGGCATAGCAAGGTTTGTCACTGTTCCATCTTCATTTTTCCGATACAGACCATATTCCCTGGACGGATGGTCCGGATTGATCATGTCATGGCCGGAAATATAATGGATCCCTTTTTCATGTAAAATATCTTCTGTATGCTGCGCCTTTTTCCTTCTGTCCCATTCCAGATGTACTTCCACATAAGGATTAACCATTCTTGCACCAAGGGCAAAGGCATTGATATCAGCTAACATTCCATAGGTAGGCTGCTCTGCAATATATCCCAGCCTGTCTTCCCTGGACAGTGCTGCCGCGATCGCTCCCATAAGGAATTTTGCCTCATACATTCTTGCATAGTAATTGCTTACGGAAGAATAGGACATATTAATGGAACAGTTGTAAAATTTAATATCCGGATAAAGAGCCGCCGAACGGACGCTCTGTCCTAACATCCTGGAAGTAATAGTAAAAATAATGGTACAGCCGGCTTTTGCCTCTTTTTCAATAGCCTCCGCCACCGCTTCCTCTGTATCTGCCTGATCTACTACCATAGTCGTCAGTTTTCCGGGGAATGCCTGTTCCAGATACATTCTTCCCAGTTCATGGCCATAGATCCACCGGGAAGTTTCTGCTGTTCTTCCATAGATAAATCCCACTTTCAGACCGCTTGGTATCTCTTCCTGAGGCAGGAACCATTTTAAGATGGCCGGTTTTTTATCTTCCTCTACTTCCTGGGGATCTTGGATCAGTTCGATCTTATTTCCTCTGTTGGCCAGCTGGATCTCTTCCCAGATACGCATCAACGCCCGGTACATTTCTCTTTCTGTCTGGCCTTTTACATTGTCATATCCATAAACTTCAATATAAACCAGAAAGGCATCTCCCTCTGTAAGCTTTAAGCGGTCTCCATGAGCCATGGAAAAGGCTTTGGCAAAGCGTCCATAGGCAGATCTGAAATATACACGTTCCTCTTCTTCCCACACCTGATCCGGCTTCATTCCCATCAGTTTCAGAAGTTCTTTGTATCTTCCTTCCTTGCTGAACCACACATCACAGTTAGAAGAAACCTTATAAAAATCCAGAAATTCATAATACAGACGGTTTTCCAGATCATCCGTCCTTTTAGGGATCAGACGGGTCACCGTTCCGGGAATACTGTAAGCACCCAGGTATTTCATAACACTGACTCTCTTATTTCCCTCCTGGACATAGAACCGGTTCATAAATTCATAGGCCACAATAGGATCCTGAATTCCGTCCTCTACCTGATGATTGTAAAGATTTAACCATTTGATCCCAAATTCAGACCGTTCCGGCAAAAGAGGCATAAAGTTGTTGGCAAAGGAATTGGACCGTTCCGCAGTCTTGGTTCCCACCAGTTTTGCCAGCGGAATGTCCATCGTTCCAAGGCTTACTGTGGATACAATATCCGTATAGGATAAAACATCATCCAACACCGGCAGATACGGGTATTCTCCCTTTGCCACTGCATCCTGATATTGTTTTTTACCAAGTTTTAACGCTGCTCCATATTCTGTATCCGACATAGCTACCTCCCCGTTTCCCTGATGTATATTCATGCATTATAGTAAGTTATTTTTGCTTATGCTCATTATAGCCTCAGGACTACTGTTGCGCAAGACACTTACCATTTATTTACAGTTAAACATATGTTATACTTTTTTAAGAAGCACCGCAACATGTACAAACCGAAAGGAGTTCCCACCCATGGAAGACCGTTTAGCTGTTATTAGCTGCATTATAAGTGACCCACAATCTGTTTCCGTTATGAATGAAAAACTTCATCTCCACGCCTCTATGATCATTGCCAGACTGGGAGTTCCCTGTAGGGAATACGGTGTATCCGTAGTCAGTGTTGTGCTCCATGGGACCCAGAATGAGATCAGCTCCTTTGCCGGAGACCTTGGAAAGGTAAAAGGGGTAAAGGTAAAATCCATTCAGGTGCCGGTAAACAGTACATCTGATTAAAAAAGCTGCGGACTCTCACATCCGCAGCTTTCTTAATCCCTTTAATATCTCTTCTGCCTTAAACAGCATATCTTCAATGGTAATGCCCTTAGGCTTTCTCTCCACATAGTGGAACACAGGCACTTCTCCCGGTACCAGTTTTAAGGCGCCGCCATAGGAATTTACCAGATCCGGTATTCCTCCTACGTTGATCTTGGCCTTCTGGTACATGGTCAGCTTTACTTCTTTTTCTTTTACTAAAACCTCGGTCACATAGCACTTATGGGCCAGCGCACGGACTCTGGCGATGACCAGAAGATTTTCCACACTTTTTGGTATATCCCCAAAGCGGTCCAGCAGCTCATCCTGCATATCCATGTATTCATCTTCTGTCTCAATGGCAGAGATCCTCTTATAAATATCCAGTTTCTGATACTCATTTTTAATATAAGCAGCCGGAATATAGGCATCAATGTCACATTCCACACTGGTAGCATAGGACTCTTCCTCTGTTTCCTCGCCCTTTAATGCCAGAACCGCCTGATTTAACATTTTACAGTAAAGGTCATATCCCACTGCTTCCATATGTCCATGCTGCTCTGCTCCAAGAACATTTCCGGCACCCCGGATCTCTAGGTCACGCATGGCGATCTTGATACCGGAGCCTAATTCTGTAAACTCACGGATAGCCTGAAGACGTTTTTCCGCCTCTTCTTTTAAAAGCTTATCCCGCTTATACATTAAAAATGCAAAGGATGTGCGGTTGGAACGGCCTACACGGCCGCGAAGCTGGTACAACTGGGAAAGTCCCAGTCTGTCTGCATCATGGATGATCATGGTGTTGGCATTTGGAATATCAAGACCTGTCTCAATAATGGTAGTGGATACTAAAACATCGATCTCCCCATTGATAAAGTCCGTCATGATCCGCTCTAACTGATGCTCATGCATCTGACCGTGGGCGAAGGTAACTACTGCATCCGGCACCAGTTTCTGTATCTTTGCAGCCACTTCATCAATATCCGTCACACGGTTGTATACATAATACACCTGGCCTTTTCGCGCCAGCTCCCTGTTAATAGCTTCCCGGACCATTTCCTCGTTGTATTCCATTACATAAGTCTGGATAGGTGTACGGTCTACCGGCGGCTCTTCCAGTACGCTCATGTCACGGATCCCTGCAAGGCTCATATGCAGTGTTCTTGGAATAGGGGTTGCAGTCAGAGTCATAACGTCTACATTTTCTTTTAACTGCTTGATCTTCTCTTTATGGGCTACGCCAAAACGCTGCTCCTCATCGATGATCAGAAGCCCCAGATTTTTAAAGACAACATCCTTAGAAAGGACGCGGTGCGTTCCGATCACGACGTCCACCTGCCCTTTTTTCAGATCTTCCAGCGTTTTTTTCTGCTCGCCCGCCGTGCGGAAACGCGACAGCATATCGACCCGGACCGGGAAATCCTTCATTCGCTGCACAAAGGTATTGTAATGCTGCTGCGCCAAAATTGTGGTCGGCACCAGATACACAACCTGCTTACCCTCCTGAATCGCCTTAAATGCCGCCCGGAGCGCGATCTCCGTCTTGCCGTATCCAACGTCGCCGCAGATCAGGCGGTCCATGATGCGGCGGCTTTCCATGTCTTTTTTGGTCGCCTCGATCGCCTCCAGCTGATCCTCCGTCTCCTCAAACGGGAACATTTCCTCAAATTCCCTCTGCCAGACCGTATCCGGTCCATACTGGTAGCCCTCGCTCCGCTGACGCGCTGCATAAAGCTCGACGAGATCCTTTGCAATATCACGGACCGCACCGCGCACCTTGCTCTTCGTCTTATTCCATTCCATTCCGCCTAGTTTATTGAGCTTCGGCGTTCTGGCATCCGAACCGGCATATTTCTGGATTCCCTCCAGGCGTGTCGCCGGAAGGTAGAGATTACCGCCGTCGCGGTACTCAATCTTGATGTAATCCTTGACGACCTTGTCCTGCTCGATCTTCTCAATGCCCCGGTAAATGCCGAGTCCGTGGCTCTCATGCACCACATAATCGCCGATCGAAAGCTCGGAAAAGCTCTGGATTTTCTTACCCTGGTAGGAGGTCTTTTTCTTCTTTTTCCGCCCCCGTCCGCCGCCGAACATGTCTCCCTCGGTGATCACGACGAACTTAATCAGCGGATATTCAAATCCCCGATGCAGCTTTCCGTAAGTCACCAGGATTTCACCCGGTTTCACGGTGTTTTCGCCCTCATCCGGGCAGAAGGCGCTTAAATCATACTCCCGCAGATCGCCCGCCAGACGGCTCGCGCGCGTCCGCGAACCAGCCAGCAATACCACCCGGTATTTTTCCTTCTTCCAGCGCGCCAGATCGCTGATTAAAAGCTCAAATCCATTCTGGTAGGAATTGACATTTTTAACGCTCAGACTGTATTTTTTCTTAACCGTCATGCCGGAGAGCTTCTGATCCAGCCCCAGCAGTAAAAGAGTGCGCGGACGCATTGCCATCGCCAGCGTCTCCTTCGCCGAATAGAGGAAGGAAGTCTGCCCCGGAAGCAGATAGCCGCCCTCGAGACGGTGCGACATGCTCTCCCGGAACTCCGTCTCGGTCGTCTCTGCTTTTTCCTTCAAGCGCAGCGGCTCATCCAGGAAAATCGTCAGCTCATCGACTGGAAAATAGTTTAAAAATGATACCGTTTCCTTGCAGAAATACCGGATATAGCTTCCCAGCCCATGCACCCGGAAGCCCTCGCGAAGCCCCTCTAAGACCTCCGAGACAGCCGAATCCATCCGGTACGCCTCTTCCGTCTTCATGGCATCCCGGAGCTTTTTCACGTATTTCCTGCGGTCTTTCTCGATCGCCTCGGTTCCATCCTGAATCTGCTCCGGCGTCAGCGCCATCTCCGTCGCCGGATAGATCACTGCCTCGTCCACCTGCTCGATCGATCGCTGGCTTTCCGGGTCGAAGGTACGGATCGAATCGACCTCATCGCCCCACAGCTCGATCCGGTACGGCACCTCCTCCGTCAGCGGGAAAATGTCAATGATACCGCCGCGCACCGAAAACTGCCCTGATCCCTCAACCTGCGCGACCTTCTCATATCCCATTTCCGCCAGGGCGTGCGTCAGCTTCCCGACCTCGACCACATCTTCTGCCCCGATCGTGAGGCTCCGCTCTTTCATCCACGCAAGCGGCAGCAGATGTTCCATCAGCCCGTCGATCGTCGTGACCACCACGCCGCCGGAGCTCTCCAGGACCCGCCGCATGACCTGAATCCGCTGTTTCGTCAGCAGGTTTCCGTGGATATCCGATGTATAAAACAGAAGATCCCTCGCCGGGTACAGCGAAATATCCGTATCAAAGCACCGGTAATCCTCATAGATCTCCCGCGCCCTCGAATCATCGTAGGTGACAATCAGCTTCCAGGGCGTCAGATCCGAAAGCTCGGACAGCAGATGCACCTTCTGCGAATCCAGGCATCCCGTGACAAGAAGCGGTCCCTGTCCGCGCTGTAAATCCGTCTTGAGATCCTGGAACTCGATCATCTCCTCTAACGGATTTGCAAATAAATCGCTCATTGTGTCTTGACTTCCTCCTTCCTCTCCGCCTTCTGCTTCTCTAGCTTCTCCTTCTCCCCGCGCGCCGCGCCGTTAAAATGGTTCATCGCCGCCTCAACGCCCTCTGTCATCATATCCACGACTGCCGCCGCACCGTCCTTAAACGCCGTCGTCATCGTTTCGGCTTCCTCTTTCGGAAAATGTCCCAGCACATAGTCTGCCAGATCCATGCGCGCCGGCTTCTCGCCCACACCGATCCGCACGCGTGGAAATTCCTGCGTTCCCAGATGGGCGATGATATTTTTGATTCCATTGTGGCCGCCCGCGCTGCCTTTTTTGCGGATCCGGATGCCGCCCGGAACCAGGCTGATATCGTCATAAATCACGATAAACTCCGATGGATCTACCTTATAATAATCCATCACCTGACGGATACACTCGCCGCTCAGGTTCATATACGTCTGCGGCTTTACCAGAATGACCTTATTTCCCTCGATCATGCCTTTTCCGATCAGTCCCTTAAATGCTTTCTCCCGGACATCAATGTTATACTTGTCCGCCAGCGCATCCAGCGTCATAAATCCCACATTGTGGCGGGTTTCCTCATATTCTCTTCCCGGATTTCCAAGTCCTGCAATTACATACATAATTCTATTTCTCCCTCTTTTTCTATAGTATCAAAAATACCAGATTCTTCACTCATCGTCTTTCTCAAAAAGCCAAAACAGACACGACTTTAAGCGTTAAATCCTGAAACTGCCACTTTTTCAAGCTGTTTCAGGATCTAACGCACTTATTTTTCTGGATACTTTTAAAGTTACTGTTCACGGATAGGCACTTTTGGAATCGAAAGTGCCGTAAGTTTTGGGGTCGTGTAAATAAGAAGTTACTTTCCCTTCACAACCTCAACCGCCTTCTGCAGCTGATTATCCTTCTCCTCTGGAATCACGACTTCCTGCGCCGCCTCTTCATCCAGCTCCACCTCGAGATCCGGCTCGATGCCTTTTCCATGGATATCATTTCCATTCGGCGTATAATAATGGTCGGTCGTCAGCTTGATCGCGCTTCCATCCGAAAGCGGCATCAGCGTCTGCACGATACCTTTACCGAAAGTCTTCGTTCCGACGATCGTCGCCACGCCGTAATCCTTCATCGCACCGGTAAATACCTCCGACGCGCTGGCGGAATTGCCATTTACCAGCACAACCATCGGGATCTCCAGGCTGTGTCCATCCTCAGCGTCGTATGTCTCCTCCGTGCCCTTCTTATTTGCCACGGTCAGGATCCGTCCGCCATCTTTCAGGATATAATCCGCCATTGAGACAACTGTCGTCACCTCGCCGCCCGGGTTGTTCCGCAGATCGATGATCAGGCGCTTCATGCCCTCGCCCTGCAGTTCCTCGATCTTGGATTTAAACTGATCAGCAGTCACACGGTCAAACTCCGCAACAGAAATATATCCGATCTCTTCATCCAGCATCTTGCCTGACACCGTCTGCACATCGATCGGTCGGCGGGTCAGGGTGATATCCTTGTACTCGTCGCTATTTTCACGATAAACCGTGATCGTCAGCTGGCTGCCTTCCTCGCCCTTGACGTAATTATTGACCAGAAGCGACAGATCCATGCCAATCACCTCGGTGTCGTCTACCTTATAAAGCGCATCACCCGGAAGGATGCCTGCCTCCTCGGCCGGGCTGCCCTCAAAGACGCGCACGATCGTGCTGACGCCGGTCTGGACATTCTGGGATACCAGAGCACCGATGCCGCAGTAAGAACCATTTGTCTCATCCAGGAAGCTTGTCAGCTCGTCCGGCGTATAGTAAACCGCATACGGATCATTTAAACCACTCAAAAAGCCCTGATAAATGCCGGCTTCCTCCTCGGATGTATCAATTTTTTCCTCAAACAGGTACTTTTTATCGATAATATCCTGTATCTGCTCCAGCTTTTTCGTGACATTCTCAAAATTGACCGGCTCCTGTTCCTGCGACGGTGTTCCCTCGGTCTGTACCTGTACCTGTGTCTGGTTATCGATCACACGGCGTCCAAACATGTAAATACCCGCCGAAGCACCGACCGTGATCAGACACACCAGTGCTGTCACCAGCACACCGACCATCACACCGCGCCAGAATTTATTTTTACTGTCCATCTCTTATGCCTCCTGATTCCTGTCTATTCCTTCCGGATTTGTAACTGTTCAGTACCTTCACAGTCACGCGCAAAAATCCATCAAAAATTGCCTAC
>ERZ773264.4107-NODE-4107-length-10671-cov-2.854465_pt1 | contig 10671 bp, 6 predicted proteins | sample MGYA00511910_ERZ773264 | MGnify/ENA primary metagenome ERZ773264 (study PRJEB29015, sample SAMEA2737739) | human gut metagenome | biome: human gut; feature: human-associated habitat; material: faeces | place: China | collected 2012 ... | reverse complement strand
TTTTTCAGACCGATTATCCCAAATCTCATTTTGATAAGTTTAGTGCGGATTCTGCAAGACTGAATCGGGTTCTGATATTTATCAATCCATTCCGGCAACGGTGCGCAATACAGTGCTGCAACTTAGTAAGGAACAATACGATCAATACTTCGGTACACGTGAAACCATCATGAGTTGGGATGGCTATACCGATGCGGCTTGGTTCAAATAATAAAATATTTAGGTAAAAAGATACGATGAATAGATTGAATCGAATGACTGGCTTGGTACTGGTCATCATAGGACTATTTTGTGCTTGTCAGACTACTGCCAAGCAGGTGGATATGGAGACTGATTTGAAGGCGATGTATGCAGACCTTCCTTTCTCCATGCCCGCCATAGAGCGTCCTGTTTTTCCCGATTATCAGGTAAATATCTGTGATTTCGGAGCAAAAAGCGATGGGGTGACACTGAACACGGAGGCTATTAATAAGGCTATCAAAGTAGTGCACGACAAAGGAGGGGGTAAAGTAATCATTCCGGAAGGTTTGTGGCTCACAGGCCCCATTGTTTTGCAAAGTAACGTCAATTTGCATGCAGAAAAGAATGCTTTGATTGTGTTTAGCGGTGACACCTCGTTGTATCCGATTATTACGACTTCATTTGAAGGACTGGATACACGGCGCTGCCAGTCGCCTATCTCGGCAATGAATGTAGAAAACATAGCTATTACCGGTTATGGCGTTTTTGATGGGGCGGGGGATAGATGGCGTCCTGTGAAGAAGGATAAAATGACGGACAGACAGTGGAAGAATCTGGTGAACTCCGGTGGTAATGTGGATGAGAACGGCAAGGTGTGGTATCCTAATGAAGGGGCATTGAAAGCATCCGTTCTCATGTCTGGCCAGGGGAATCAACAGGCTGAAATCACGAGTGAAGAATGGGAGGAGATGAAAAGTTAGCTGCGTCCTGTACTGCTAAGTATTGTGAAGAGTAAAAAGGTGCTTCTGGAAGGCGTGACTTTCAAAAACTCTCCGAGCTGGTGTCTTCATCCGCTTTCGTGCGAATCTTTGATATTGAATGATGTAAAGGTGTTCAATCCCTGGTATTCGCAGAACGGAGACGCGCTCGATGTGGAATCATGCAAGAATGTGCTGATTGCTAACTGTTTCTTTGATGCGGGAGATGATGCAATCTGCCTGAAGTCTGGTAAAGACGAAGATGGCCGTCGCAGAGGTGAACCTTGTGAGAATGTGATTGTGAGAAACAATACCGTTTTGCATGGTCATGGCGGATTCGTAATTGGTAGTGAGATGTCCGGAGGAGTGAAGAATGTATATGTGTCCGAATGTTCTTTTATCGGCACGGATGTCGGGTTGCGGTTTAAAAGTGCCCGTGGACGTGGTGGCGTCGTGGAGAATATTTACATCAATAATATAAATATGATTGATATTCCTAATGATGCTTTGATTGCCGATTTATATTATGCGGCCAAAAGTGCTCCCGGTGAACCGATTCCGAGTGTGAGTGAAGAGACTCCTGCTTTCAGGAACATCTATATCTCGGATGTGTTTTGCAGGGGAGCAGGACGGGCGGCGTATCTGAACGGACTTCCCGAAATGCCGATTGAGAATATTTCCATCAAGAATATGGTGGTTACTGGTGCTAAAGAGGGTATTGTAGTGAATAAAGTGGCAAAGCTCAACATTGAGAATGTAGAAATTGACACTCCCGATCAATCTATGATACAGATAGAAAATACAACGGGTATCACCATTAACGGAAAAGATCTGGGAACGATTTCAGAGAAACGGTTACTGACCAAGAACTAACTGTACTATCTGTTTTATACTGTTTTTATTGTCAATCTGTCAGGACGGTAGTTAAAGAAGTGAATTACAGTATAATACATGCTGACAATAGAAGCTGACAATAGGCTGACAATAAGAATTAAGAGTTCTATTGTCAGCCTGTTTTTTTATCGTATAGTTATGCTGACATCTTGGAATTGTTGTTTTAAGGTTCTGATATAGTTGCATTCGTATGCCTGTACAGTTGAGTAAGTATGTCTGTATAGTTTGATTAGTGTGCCGGTATAGTTGGGCAAAGGTGCCGCTATCTTTACCTTCCCACGGCCGTGGTAGCTTCTTCTCACGGCCGTGGTGAGATACTGCCACAGCCGTGGAAAGATCTCGTCACGGCCGTGAAGAACTAACAAGATCGATACTTTAGCAGAACGATAACGGCACCTTAGTTGAACAATAACGGTGTCTTTGCGGAATAATGCAGGCTTGGTAAGTAAGGGATAATAGCTGCATAGTGCAGTTTTAAACAATAATAGGCTGACAATAAAGATTTTCGTCTTTTATTGTCAGCCTATTCTCAGCTTCTATTGTCAGTGGGTAATAGCTTGAAAACAATCACTTTATGAAGCCATAACTCTTGGCCTGACAATAAAAACCATTTTTTTATAAATTCTCAATGTAGCCTAAGTTCATTAACCCGGCCTCAAATTGTATGTAATAGCATTGCCTATTGAATCTGAATACTGCACGTTTGCAAGTCTTTTTCATTTGAACTGTTTCCGTAAAGTATCTTATATGTTCCGTTTAAAGGACGTATGGTATTGGTCGCTGCATCAAACCATTCGAAAGAATCGTACGGAAGCTCTATCTGGACGTTCTGTGTCTTACCTTTAGCAATGCTAACCCGTTGGAAACCACGAAGAGTTTTTTGCGGACCTTCTTTGTCGTCAGGACGGCAGATGTACACTTGAACCACTTCTTCACCGTCTCTCTGCCCGACGTTACTTACCGGGATAGTAAGGATTGCTTTTTCGCCTTTGGTCAGCTTCGATTGGTTCAGGGTAGCTTTCCCATAAGAGAAACGGGTATAACTTAAACCGTAGCCGAATGGATAAAGAGGTGTTTTCGTCATGAAACGGTAGGTACGTCCTTTCATCGAATAATCTTCATAATCCGGTAATTGTTGCATGCTTTTATAGAAAGTGATAGGCAGACGTCCGGCAGGATTGTAATCTCCGAAAAGAACATCGGCAACGGCTGTTCCACCTGCCTGTCCGGGATACCATGCTTGCAGGATAGCATCGCAATTCTGCGTTTCAGGCACGATGGCCATTGCCGAACCGGAGAAGTTGACGAATACTGTTTTCTTTCCGTTCTTTTTTAGAAGAGCAAGAACTTCGCGCTGGATGGCGGGCAATTCGATTTCTGTACGGTCGCCGCCTTTGAATCCGGGGTCGGATACCCGCATGGATTCTCCTTCCAATAGGGGGGAGATGCCTCCGGCAAAGATAACTACATCTGCGCTTTGCAACTTGTTCAGGATTTCACGGGCATCCATTGGAGTTTGTTTTGCCAAGTCGAAGTTCAGTGCAGGGTTATCTTTAACCTGAATAAAACGCAACTCGATGTCGTAACTCTTTCCTGCTTCGTAGTTGAAAGAATACAGATTGGTATGATTCTTGATGTTGGTGGCTTCTGCTATTTGCTTGCCGTTGAGGAATAAAGTAACTCCTCCGTTAGTCATCACGCGGAAAGTGGCGGCACCGGAATCTGTTGGGCGGAAAGTGGAACGATAGATGGCGGTGAAGTTTTTCAATCCTACACCGGGAGCAAATACGGTAGAACCTTCTGCACTGAAATGGAAAGGAGTGGTCAGACGGTCGGTTGCGGCAATTTTGCCTTTATATTCGCGGTTATTCCAGTAGGTGGCGTTGAATCCGGCTTCTCCGTCGATGCTGCACTGATTGAATAGGCTGTGCAGGGTGGTGTCGTTTGTATATCCGCATACAGGTTCGTAGATGATTTGTGCGTCAGGTAGTTTGGCGCGTATTCCTTCCAGTAAAGTGACGGTATGTGAAGGAAAGCCGTTGTAGTTACCCCATTGCATTACCGAGTCGTTGGCGTTGGGGCCGATGACTGCGACTTTCATCTGACGGTTTAATGGAAGGATGTTGTTATTGTTTTGGAGTAATACCAGACTTTCATGTGCCATTTTCAGTGCCAGTTCTTTGTGTTTGGGACAGTCGATAACAGAAAATGGAATGTTACTCCAGGGATGAGTCGAATTCATTTCTCCCAGTTCAAAGCGGGCTTTCAGTAGTCTTTTGACTGATGTATTGATTTTCTCTTCCGAAATCAGGCCTTTTTTCACAGCATCGGTGATGCTTTTGAAGTTACCGCCACATTCGAGATCTGTTCCGCTTAAAACAGCGTCGGCAGAGGCATGGGCGGCATCGGGATGCGTTTCATGTTTCTTGCGTTGGAAAAAGTCTCCGATTGCTCCGCAGTCGGTGACTACGATTCCTTTGAATCCCCAGTCGTTGCGGAGAATTTGGGTTAACAGACGGTTGCTGCCGCAGCAGGGATCGCCTTCGAAACGGTTGTAAGCGCACATCACTTCTTTAACTCCTGCTTTTTGTACCAGTTCCTTGAAAGCAGGAAGGTAGGTTTCCCATAAGTCTCTGGGTGCAATGTTTTCTGCGTTGAAGCTGTGACGGTTCCATTCGGGACCCGAGTGTACGGCAAAGTGTTTGGCGCAGGCATGAAGTTTGTCATATTCGGCATCTTCCGGTCCTTGCAGACCTCTGACTGCCGCCATTCCCATACGTCCGCTTAAATAAGGGTCTTCGCCGTATGTTTCCTGTCCCCGTCCCCAGCGGGGGTCGCGGAAGATATTGACGTTGGGAGTCCACATGGTCAGTCCCTGATAACGTTTATATTGTCCTTTTTCATTGAATTGGCGGTTCTTGGCGCGTGCTTCGTCAGATACGGCATCAAAGACTTCGTATAATAGTTCGTCGTTGAAAGAAGCGGCCATACCTATGGCTTGTGGAAAGACAGTAGCCAGTCCGGCGCGGGCAACGCCATGAAGAGCTTCGTTCCACCATTCATACGGCTTAATGCCAAGCCGGGGAATAGCCGGTGAGTTGTTTTGCATCAACGCCACTTTTTCTTCTAATGTGAGGCGTTGAAGTAAATCGTCCGCCCGTTGTTCCGCAGTTAATTTCGTGTCCTGATAGGGATACTTGCTGGGTTGTTGTGCCTGTACATTTACCCCTTGAATTCCGATAAGACAGGCAATGATCCATTGCTTTTTCATTTTCTAGTTCTTTTGGTTTTTAGATTTGAGACTGCAATAGTACGTGCTTTTCATTATTTTTGTGGGGAATATCCGGTAGAAAAGGAGGATTTCCTATGCAAGGCTTATTTGGAGCCGATAAATCCATAGACCTGTTCAAAGATAAAACATTTTAGCTGAATAGAACGTGAACTTTATAATGTAAATAGAAAGATACTGAAATGTTTGTTTGAAAGGGTATGTATGATTGTCCTCCTTTTGTACTGATTATTACTCTGGCAGGATGGAGGAAATGCTTAATATTGCATTGTTAATTAAGCTCATCCGGGCGTTTATTCATTGATTAAAATGCGAATACTATGATGTATCATTCGACTTGTTCTTTTAAGTGTTTACCTTATCTTTTGATTCTGGGGTGCATATTGACGTTCCTGCAAGCTTGTGCACCTGTTCAGAGATATGTCCTGTTATCCTCCGATAATGGTGACGGAACCTATACCAATCCGGTGATTAATGCCGATTATCCTGATCCGGATATTATCCGTGTAGGGGAGGATTATTACATGGTTAGTTCGTCCTTCGTGGCAATGCCGGGAATTCCGGTCTGTCATTCGAAAGATTTGATTAATTGGCAAATTATCGGTCATGCCTATGACAGTATCACTTTCCAGCCTCAATATCGGATGGAAAATGAGAAAACGGCTTATAGCCGTTTGTGCTGGGCCCCTACCATCAGATATGATGAAGGCATTTATTATATAGGAGTCAATATTGCGGATGATGGCTTCGTCATGTTTAAGAGTACGAGGCCGGAAGGTCCTTATACGATGCATAAGTTTGAAAAGCGGTTGTATGATCCCGGCTTTTTTATTGATGATGACGGTAAAAAGTATGTCACTCACGGAAAAGGGAAAATCTATCTGACGCGGTTGAAAGATGATGCTACGGGAGTGCTCGACCCTCAAGATAAAGGAACGCTCATTATAACAGCTCCCGAAGGTTACGGCCATTTGTTTGAGGGATGTCACACTTATAAAAGAAACGGATGGTATTATGTCTTTAATCCGGCGTTGGGGTATGATGGGGTGCAGATGATAAGCCGTTCACGAAACCTTTATGGACCTTATGAAACGAAAGTTCTGATAGATGATGATATTAATTATGCCGGTGCAGGTGTTCATCAGGGTGGGTATATAGAAACGGCTGAAGGAGAATCCTGGGCATACACTTTTCAAGATCGCGATTATATGGGGAGGTGTCTTATGTTATATCCTATGAAATGGGAGAATGAATGGCCGGTTGTCGGACCGGAAGGCAGACCGGGGAAAGGAGTGGTTACTTATCGGAAACCGGCAGTCAAAGGTAAACATAAGATGAATTATCCTCATCATTCCGATTCTTTTGACAAACCGGAATTGGCTCCGGTCTGGGAATTTAATCATGTTCCGTATAAAGAGAAGTGGAGCTTGACGGACAGGCCGGGTTATTTTAGAATATATGCTCAACATGCCAAAGGTTTTTATTGGGCGAGGAACTCGTTAACTCAAAAGGTGACAGGACCGTATAGCACGGGCACGGTATTATTAGACTTGTCCGGTTTAAAGGAAGGTGACTTTGCCGGAAATGGGATTATGGGAAGAATGATGTATCAATTTGGAGTCAGAAAGAAGGACAACCGCTTTTGGCTTGAAATGAGAAAAGGGAACCGGAATGCGGCAGAGATGATTGTGGATAGTCTTGAATTGAAAGATGTTCAGAGAATTTATCTGCGCACAGAAACAACGAAAGAAGGGGCTACTCGTTTTCATTATAGTTTGGATAATCGCCAATATCATCGTTTCGGTCCTGAAGGTGTTTCTAATTTCTGGGGATTTCTAGGGATACGGCATGCACTCTGTTGTTATAATGTAATGAAAGGAAATCCTTGCGGATATGCCGACTTTGACTCTTTTGAACTGGAAAGTGCGCATCGCGGCAATCATTATGATGCATTTACGGAAATAGACTTCTTTCGTTATGACGACCGGGAAGGGATGACATTGGTTCGTCCTGTCGGCAAACGTCCGATGCAATTTCTAACGGATATAAAGGACAGCGATTGGCTTGTGTTTAATAACTTGACATTTAAGAAAAGACCCGGAAAGATAACATTCGAACTGCAGGCTTTGAATCCGGGAGGAGTTCTTGAGATGAGAAGAGGTTCTTTACAAGGGGAACTGTTGGCTTCTTGCACTATTCAATCTACTAACGGGGAGTGGACGAAGCAGAGTTTTGAAGTAAAGAAATTACGAAAGAAAGAGAAAGTCTATTTTGTGTTCGGAGGTTCAAATAAGAGCTTATCTATTAAGAATTTCATATTTGAGTAGAATATCCAGCAAGGTCATATATCGAACCTTTATCGAAATAGAAAATCACTAAAGTAAAGGTTTTAGAGGATAATCATAGCTGGCTTATAGATATTTACTACATTTGCGAACGACCGGTAATACTTCCGGTTATTTATAGAATATCCTTTTGGTACATTGTGCGTTGGGGATATTCTTGTTTGTATAAGAAATAATAGTAAATAATGGATATTGGAGGAGGCAAATGAATAGTGATTATAAAGTTGGCGATTTAATTTATGATGCAAATATTTATGATGGAATGAATACCAGCATGGATGATTTGCAATTTTATAAGCGGTGGTTACCTAAAAACAAGGATGCCCGAATACTTGAGCTTTGCTGTGGAACTGGCAGACTTACTCTTCCTATTGCAAAGGATGGATATGATATAAGTGGGGTTGATTACACTGCTTCAATGCTCCATCAGGCTAAGATGAAAGCTGCCGAGGCTGGACTAAGAATCAATTTCATTCAGGCGGATATCAGGACTCTGGATTTACAGAAGAAGTACGACCTTATTTTTATTCCATTTAATTCGATCCATCATTTATATGAGAATGAAGATTTATTTAAGGTACTTCATGTCGTTAAAAATCACCTCAAAGACGGAGGCTTATTTCTGTTGGATTGTTTTAATCCGAATATTCGGTATATAGTTGAAGGTGAGAAAGAGCAGCAGGAAATAGCCACGTATACAACTGGCGATGGAAGAGAAGTCTCGATAAAGCAGACAATGCGATATGAAAATAAAACCCAGATTAATCGGATCGAATGGCATTATTTTATCAATGGTGAATTCAATTCTATTCAAAATCTGGATATGAGAATGTTTTTCCCTCAAGAGTTGGATTCATATTTGGAATGGAATGGTTTTAGTATTATTCATAAATATGGAGGATTTGAAGAAGAAGTATTTAATGATAATTCGGGAAAACAAGTATTTGTCTGTCAGTACAAGTCCGATTGTCCGTATTGAGGTAGAACATGAATAGATAGATGTATCAAAATTGATACCTCTTGAAACAAAGTTTATAGACGAAGGTGAAGATAGCCCCTATCTTTGCCTTCGTCTATTTTTGACTAACACTCGTATAACTCTGAATATCCTGTTACCATGAAAACAACTCCTTGGATAAAACAATGTAAAGGTGCCACACTCGCACTGGCTGTTTCCTTTGGACTGACCTGTTGCCAGTCAACCGGAAGCACATTCACCCTTGAACAGAAAGGTGATAGCCTGACAATTGTCCACATCGTTCATCCTACCCATTATATATTACTCCCCATCGAGGAAGAAGCCGATGAAAGTCAGGTGCGGCTCGATACGGGGAATGCAACGGATACCGATATGGATATCCGTCTGGCACAGACAAAGGTCGATTATTTTGTTCCCTTTGCCTTGCCGGCTGATACAAAGGCAGCCACTTTGCGCATTCAAAGGAAATCGAAAGACGCCCTCTGCTGGGAAGAAATCAGATTATCCGATACGTTTGATACTGCCAATACGGATAAATTCCGTCCTGTCTACCATCATGCTCCCCTTTATGGCTGGATGAATGATGCAAACGGATTGGTATATAAAGATGGAGAGTATCATTTGTATTATCAGCATAACCCTTATGGCTCCAAATGGGGAAATATGCATTGGGGACATTCAGTCAGCAAGGACCTGATGCATTGGGAACATCTGGCGCCTGCCATTGCTCGTGATACATTAGGGCATATCTTTTCCGGCAGTTCTATTGTCGATCAGGAGAATGTGGCGGGCTACGGAGCAGGTTCCATCCTCGCTTACTATACTTCTGCCAGCGATAAGAACGGACAGATTCAGTGTCTGGCTTATAGCAAAGACAACGGACGGACATTTACTAAATACGAAAAGAATCCTGTCCTGCGTCCTTCCGATGGTCTGAAAGATTTCCGTGACCCGAAAGTCTTCTGGTATGCACCGGAGAGTAAATGGGTGATGATTGTCTCTGCCGATAAGGAAATGCGTTTCTATGACTCCCATAATCTGAAAGACTGGAACTACCTGAGTAGCTTTGGCGAAGGATACGGTGTGCAACCCTGTCAGTTTGAATGTCCGGATATGGTGGAACTGCCTGTAGATGGCGATATCAACCATAAGAAATGGGCATTGATTGTCAATGTAAATCCGGGATGTTACTTCGGAGGGAGCGCTACTGAATATTTTATCGGTGACTTTGACGGCACAAAATTTATTTGTGACAATCAGCCGAATGTCACGAAATGGCTGGACTGGGGGAAAGATCACTATGCTACTGTCTGTTTCTCAAATACGGGAGACCGTGTGGTGGCAGTGCCTTGGATGAGCAACTGGCAGTATTGCAATATCGTTCCGACCCGGCAGTTCCGTAGTGCCAATGCGCTGCCCCGTGAATTGGGACTCTATACACAGGATAATGATATTTATCTTTCCGCCGCACCGGTAGCGGAAACTAAGAACTTACGAAAAGAAAGCAAGGATGTTCCGTCTTTCACGGTAGATAAGAATTATCACATCGAATCTTTATTGACTGCTAATGAAGGAGCTTATGAGCTTTCTCTGAACATCAAAGCTGGAAAGGCGGAAATTATGGGATTCAGTCTTTTCAATGACAAGGGAGAGAAAGTGGATATTTACCTTAATCTTCCGGAAAAGAAACTGGTGATGGACCGTACGAAAAGCGGCATCGTAGATTTCGGGAAGAACAGCTCGCCGCACGAGATCGAGGTGCACGACCGACGGAAGACGACTTCTATCAATTATATAGATGATTTCGCATTGGCTACATGGGCACCTATCAAAAAGGAAGATGAATACAAACTGGATGTCTTTGTTGATAAGTGTTCGGTAGAAATATTTCTGGATGGTGGGAAGATAGCGATGACTAATCTGATTTTCCCTACAGAGCCATACAATCGTATGTGTTTTTACAGTAAGGGCGGTACATTCGCAGTCGATTCATTTAGTGTGTATAGATTAGGTTTATAAAAGGATGGATTTATTTTTCAATAGGTATTTATCAAGGATATAATCAATTGTTTATCACTTGTATAATCAGTATTTCATAGATTGGATTTATGAGTTAGTTTTTAAGTTAGGTTTTGTAGATTAGGTGTTTGACAGCTGCCGTCCGTGAGGTTCGGCAGCTGTTCTGTGTTTAATCTATTCGCAGAATAGGTTGTCATTACTTATTCA
>ERZ773264.4084-NODE-4084-length-10724-cov-23.058393_pt1 | contig 10724 bp, 9 predicted proteins | sample MGYA00511910_ERZ773264 | MGnify/ENA primary metagenome ERZ773264 (study PRJEB29015, sample SAMEA2737739) | human gut metagenome | biome: human gut; feature: human-associated habitat; material: faeces | place: China | collected 2012 ... | reverse complement strand
CCCCACCCTGGCGGCGGTGGCGGTGTCCTGCAGGCGGGCCATGGCGGCGTCAATGACGTCGCGGCGCTCGCCGCTGGCGGCGGCCTTTTCCTCAAGGGCACGCAGGGCCTCGCGCAGCTCGGCCACGCGGGCGTCCAGCCCGGCCATGCCGCTTTTCAGCGTCTCGATGGCGGCGCGGTGGTCCGCGGCCTCGCGCTCGATGCTCTCGCGGCCCTGTCCGGCGCGCTCCAATTCGGACGCAGCCTCGTCGATGCGGAACCGGCTGTGCTCGCTCTCGTTTTTCAGGACGGCGATCTCGCTCTCGCTGCCGGCGTTTGCCTCGGTGATGGCGCGGATGTCGGCGTTGGCCTGCTCGACGGCCAGCATCAGCTGCTGGGCCTCGGCACGCAGGGACGCGCTTTTTTCGTCAAACTCGTCCAGCTGGCGGCTCAGGCGGTCATAGTCGGCCTGGGCGGCCTCGTACTTGCGCTGCTGGTCGCGCAGCGAGTCGTTGGCGCGGCGGATGGCATCGACCCAGAGTGTGATCTCCAGCGTCTTGCGCCTCTCGCTCAATTCCAGAAACTGCTGGGCCTTCTCGCTGTCGCGTTTCAGGGGGCCGACGCGCTTTTCCAGCTCACCCAGAATGTCCCGCAGGCGCTCTAAGTTGCCCTCGGCGGCGTCCAGGCGGCGCTCGGCCTCGTTTTTGCGGTAGCGGTACTTGGCGATGCCGGACGCTTCCTCAAAAATTTCGCGGCGCTCCGCTGATTTTGCACCGACGATCTCGGCAATGCGGCCCTGCCCGACGATGGCATAGCCGTCGCGGCCAATGCCGGTGTCGAGCAGCAGCTCGTACACGTCCTTTAAGCGGACGTTCTGGCCGTTGATGGAGTATTCACTCTCGCCGCTGCGGTAGTACCGGCGGCCGATCGTGACCTGGTCGGCGTCCATGTCCAGACCGTGGTCGCTGTTGTCGATGGTCAGCGCGACGGAGGCATAGCCCATGGCACCGCGGGACTGGGTGCCGCCGAAGATGACGTCCTCCATCTTGCCGCTGCCGCGCAGCTGCTTGGAGCTGGTCTCGCCCAGCACCCAGCGGATGGAGTCGGAGATGTTCGACTTGCCCGAGCCGTTCGGCCCGACAACGCCGGTAATGCCCTCGCCGATTTCGATCTTTGTCTTATCGGGGAAGGATTTGAAGCCTTGGATTTCCAGTTCTTTCAGGCGCATTCCATGGGTACCTTTCAAAATTCTTAAAATGGTCGTAGGGGCCGGGCATGCCCGGCCCTCAACCTCGCCTTATGTACCCGTAAACGGGTCGCGATTTTTATGCCGCTGGCCGGGCATGCCCGGCCCCTACAGCCGCGGCGGCATGGGGGCATGCCGCCCTACAATTTCATTGCAATTTTTCCAGCGCCACCTTTGCTGCGTGCTGCTCGGCGGCTTTTTTGCTGCGGCCACGGCCCTCGGCCAGCAGCTCGCCGTTGCGCCAGACGCAGACCGTAAACTGCTTGTTGTGGTCGGGGCCGGTCTCGCCGGTGACCTCATATTTCAGCACGGCGGACGGGTCCTGCTGGACGACCTCCTGCAGACGGGTCTTGTAGTCGTCCTCGGCAGTCTTGCCCTCGGTGATGAAGGGCAGGATGAAATTGCGCGCGGCCTCCATGCCGCCGTCCAGATACAGCGCGGCAATGACCGCCTCGAACGCATCGGAGACAACGCTCGGGCGGCTGCGTCCGCCGCCAAGGTCCTCGCCGTGGCCAAGGCGCAGATACTCACCCAGCTGAATTTCCTGTGCGAACTGGAACAGTGCATCCTCGCTGACGAGGCTGGCGCGCATACGGGTCAGTTCGCCCTCGGGGCGGCCCGACTGGTGGAACAGGTAGTCCGCTACAACGACGGACAGCACGCTGTCGCCCAGAAATTCCAGCCGCTCGTTGTGGGTCGTGGCGACCTTGCTCTCGTTGGCATAGCTGGTATGGGTCAGCGCAATGCGCAGCAGCGCAGGATTTTTGAATGTATAGTGCAGGACCTCCTGCAGTTCTTCCGGTTTGTGAGCCATATTCTTTCACCTTTCCGGCTAGTCCGTAGGGGCCGGGCATACCCGGCCCTCAACCTTATCTCGATTGCCCTTTTACGGGCGGTATTTTTTATGCCGCGGGCCGGACATGTCCGGCCCCTACAGGGCAGCTTTACTTTTAAGCGTCTGCTTCTTCCTTCTGTGCAGCCACCTCTGCCAGCGCCTTCTCCATCGTGCCGCACAGGTCGTTGGCGACGCAGAGCTTGGCCTGACGGATGGCGTTCTTGATGCCCTTGGCGTGGCTGGAACCGTGCGCCTTGATGACCGGCTTCGCGGCACCGAGCAGCGGTGCGCCGCCGACCTCCTCGGAGTCCATCATGCGTTTCAGCTCGCCCAGACCGCCCTTGATGCCCAGATAGCTGAGCTTGGTGATCAGGTTCTGCAAGAAGATTTTTTTCAGCATCCCCAGCAGCGTTTTGGCGACGCCCTCGGTCAATTTCAGCACGACGTTGCCGACAAAGCCGTCGCAGACGACGACGTCCACGTCACCGTCCATGATGTAGCGCGGCTCGATGTTGCCCGCAAAGTGGATGCAGGGGTTTGCCTTCAGCAGCTTGTGGGCCTCGCGGTAGGTCGGCGTGCCCTTCGTGTCCTCCGCGCCGTTGTTGACAAGCGCGACCTTCGGCGTTTCGCGGCCCATGACCTTCTCGGCGTAGACGCTGCCCATCGTGCCGAAGGCGTTCAGCATTTCGGGGCGGCACTCGACGTTCGCACCGCAGTCCAGCAGCAGGAAATTCTGCTTGGCGCCGGGCATCGGGGTGGCCAGCGCCGGGCGCTTGACACCCTTGACCGTGCGCACGATGAGACTGGTGCCGACGTGCAGCGCACCGGTGGAGCCGGCACTGACAAAGGCATCGGCCTCGCCGTTCTTCAGCATGGTCAGACCTTTCACAAGGCTGGAATCCTTTTTGTGGCGCACGGCCTTGACCGGGTCATCGTGCATGTCGATGGTCTCGGTGCAGTTGAGGATCTCAAACGGTGCAAGGTCGATTTTATTCTCTTTTGCGCAGTCGCGGATGGCTTTTTCCTCACCCAGCAGCACCAGCTCCATGCCGTCGCCGAACTCCGCCGCGGCCTGGCTCACGCCCTGCAAAACGCACAGCGGGGCGTTGTCGCCGCCCATGGCATCCACTAAAATTTTCATGCTTCGTACTCCTTTACCCACGCCTGCATGGCGTCCTGCGCGGCCTGCGAAAGCGCCATGTAGCGCTCCCGCTTGTCGCGGATGCTGTTGATCTCCTCGGTGCGGGGCAGGATGCCCATGTTCGCACCCATCGGCTGGAAGTCCTTGTTCGGCGTCGTGATGTAGTCCAGCAGCGCGCCGCACATCGTTGCCGCCGGGGGCGGCGGCAGCTCACGGCCCTTGAGCCGTGCAAGCATCTGGTGCGCCGCCAGCAAGCCGGACGCCGCGCTCTCCATATAGCCCTCAAAACCGGTGATCTGCCCTGCGAAAAACACGTTGGGATGTTCTTTCAAGAACTGCTGCTTCGTCAAAACTTTCGGGCTCTCCAAAAAGGTGTTGCGGTGCATGACGCCGTACCGCACAAATTCGGCGTGCTCCAGGCCGGGGATCATGCTGAACACCCGTTTCTGTTCGCCCCATTTCAGGTTGGTCTGGAAGCCGACGAGGTTATAGAGCGTGCGGGCCGTGTTCTCGGCGCGCAGCTGGACGGCGGCCCAGGGGCGGTGGCCGGTGCGCGGGTCGCGCAGACCGACGGGGCGCAGGGGGCCGAATCGGATCGTATCCGCGCCGCGGGCGGCCATGACCTCAATCGGCATACAGCCCTCGTAGACGGTCAGGTCGCCGTCAAAGTCGTGGAGCGGCGCGCGCTCGGCGGCAATGAGCGCCGCGTGGAACGCCTCGTATTCCTCTTTATTGAACGGGCAGTTCAGGTAGTCCGCCTCGCCGCGGCCATAGCGGGACGCGGCAAAAACCTTGTCATAGTCAAGGCTCTCGGCGGTCACGATGGGCGCGACAGCGTCATAAAAGCTCAGCCGATGGTCGCCGGTCAGCGCGGCGACAGCCTGTGCCAGTGCGCCCTCGGTCAGCGGGCCGCTGGCGACGAGCACGGGTGCGCTCTCGTCCAGCGCCGTGACCTCCTCGCGCCGGACCGTGATCTTGGGGTGGTTTTCCACCATTTCGGTCACGGCGGTGGAAAACACATCGCGGTCCACGGCCAGCGCACCGCCCGCCGCCACGCGGGCGGTCTCGGCGGCGTCCAACAGATGGCTGCCCATCATCTTCATCTCAATTTTCAAAAGGCCCGACGCGGAGTCGGGGCGCTCGGCCTTGAGCGAGTTGGAGCAGATCAGCTCCGCGAAGTCCGCGCTTTTATGGGCCGGGGAATATTTTGCGGGCTTCTGCTCGTACAGCTCGACCTGCACGCCGCGGTCCGCCAGCCAAAGCGCCGCCTCGCAGCCGGCCAGACCGGCACCGATGATTTTCACTTGCATAGTTTCTCCGTAACGTCTCTGTTTTCCGCAGGTTGTAGGGGTGGATACGCGCATCCGCCCGCAAGTCGGCAGCCTGTCCGCGGGTCGATGCAGGCATCGACCCCAACAGAAGTGCCGAAAGCGGTCATTTCTTCTCAATCGCCTTCACAAACCCGCACCCCTCTTTGGCGCAGTACAGCTGGCCCTTCTTTTTAAAGAGGGTGCTGCCGCACTGGGGGCACTTTTCGGGCACCGGCTCGTCCCAGGTCATATAGTTGCACTTGGGGTAGTTGCTGCAGCCGTAGTAGACGCGGCCCTTGGCGCTCTTGCGCACCAGCATGTGGCCGCCGTCCAGCGGGCAGAGACCGCCCGTGTCCTTGACCAGCGGGTGGGCGTTGCGGCACTCCGGGAAGCCCGAGCACGCCACAAACTTGCCGTAGCGGCCAGATTTGATGACCATGGGCCGCCCGCATTTTTCGCAGATCTCATCCGTGGGGATGTCCTCGACCTTGATGCGCTTGCCCTCCATATTCTTCTCGGCCTGCTCCAGGCTCTTTTCAAAGCCCTGGTAAAAGTCGTCGATGGTCTTGACCCAGTCCGCCTGGCCGGCTTCGACAACGTCGAGCTTTTTCTCCATGTCAGCGCTGAATTTCACGTTGACAATGTCGGGGAACTGCTCCATCATGACCGTGTTGACGGCCTGGCCGAGCGGGGTGGTTTTCAGCTTCTTCTGGTCCTTCTCCACATAGCCGCGGTCCACGATGGTCGTGATGATGGGCGCATAGGTGGACGGGCGTCCGATGCCGTTTTCCTCCAGCGCGTGGATCAGCGTGGCCTCGGTGTAAAGCGGCGGCGGCTGGGTGAACTTCTGGTCCGCCGTCAGCTTTTTGAGTTTGAGGGTCTGGCCCTCCTCCAGCGGGGGCAGGGCGGTCTCCTTCTTTTTGGCGTCGTCGGTGGATTCCTCGTACAGCGCGGTGAAGCCGTCAAACGAGACGCGGAAGCCCGACGCACGGAACAGGTAGTCCCCTGCCGTGATGGACGCGGAGACGGTGTCCTGAATGCAGTCGGCCATCTGGCTGGCCATAAAGCGGCTCCAGATCAGGCGGTAGAGCTTTGCGGTGTCGCCGCTGATGCTCTGCTCGACCTCGTCGGGGGTCAGCTCTGGCATAGACGGGCGGATGGCCTCGTGGGCGTCCTGCGCGGCGGTGGCGGAGCGGCTTTTCCACTTGCGGGCGGTCTTGCAGACGTAGTTGTCGCCCCAGCGCTCCGCAATAAAGGTCTTAGCCGCGGCCTGAGCCTCGGCGGCAATGCGCAGCGAGTCGGTACGCATATAGGTGATAAGACCCACCGTGCCGTGGCCCGCAATGTCCACGCCTTCATACAGCGTCTGGGCGGCGCGCATCGTGCGGGTGGCCGAGAAGCCGAACGCGCGGCTCGCGTCCTGCTGCAAGGTGGACGTGATGAAGGGCGGCGAGGGCTGGCGGCGGCGCTTGCCCTTTTCGATCTTCGTGATGGTGTAGTCCCTGCCGTCCAGCGCGGCCAGGATGCCGTCGGCCTGCTGCTTATTGGTGACGGTCAGCTTTTTGCCGTCGGCGGTGGCGGCCAGGCGGGCCGTGAACTCGCCCTTCTCGCCCTGCGGGTTCAGCAGCGCGTCGATGTTCCAGTATTCGTCGGGCTTGAAGTTTTCAATTTCCAGCTCGCGGTCCCGGATCAGCCGCACGGCCACGCTCTGCACGCGGCCCGCGGACAGGCCGCGGCGGACCTTTTTCCACAGGAACGGGCTCAATTTGTAGCCGACCAGACGGTCCAGCTCACGCCGGGCCTGCTGGGCGTTGAACAGGTCGATATTGATGGCGCGCGGGTGGGCCATGCCCTCCTTGACGCCCTTCTTCGTGATCTCGTCAAAGGTCACGCGGTTGGGTGCGCTGGGGTCCAGCCCCAGAATGTTCGCCAGATGCCAGCTGATGGCCTCGCCCTCGCGGTCCGGGTCGGTTGCCAGCAGGACGCCGTCGCACTTTTTGGCCTCGGCCTTCAGCTCCTTGACGAGCTTCTGCTTGCCCTTGATGGTGATATATTTCGGTGTATAGCCATTTTCGACATCAATGCCCAGCGTGCTGGCGGGCAGGTCGCGCACATGGCCCATACTGGCCGTGACCTTGTAGCCGCGGCCCAGATACTTGCCAATGGTCTTGGCCTTGGCAGGGGATTCCACGATGACTAATTTTGGCATAAGTTACCTCAATGTTTAAATTTAGATGACACGCATACTTCCGAGCGTTGCCTGTAGGGGCGAACATTGTTCGCCCGCCAGCTTAGCGCCGCCACAAACGCCCCGGGTCGTCGAGGACGCCGACCCCTACAGCCGTAGGGGCGGATTCCATATCCGCCCGGGCACCTTGCCACTGCCTTCATCTATTATCTTATAATGCAATGTACCGCCTTCCGGGCTGCGCCTGGGCTCCGCCCATCAGCTCCAGCTCGGTACACGCCGCCAGCACCCGTCCGGCGGGCAGGCTTGCGGCGGCGCACAGGGCATCGATGCTTTGGGGCGTGGGCTTTAACACGGCGTAGACGGCCTGCGCATCGGCGCTGACCGTGGCCGGGTCAAACCGTTGCTGCGCCGGGGCGGCGGTCTCCGCGCCAATACCCAGTATATCCAGCGCGTCCGCGGCTTTGCAGAGCGGCTCGGCGCGGTGGGTGCGCAGCAGCTCGTTTGTGCCCTCGCTCAAAGCGCTGTAGATGCTGCCCGGCACGGCCAGCACGGGGCGGCCCAGCCGCTCGGCGTGGCCGACGGTGTTCAGCGTGCCGCTGCGGGTGCGGGCCTCGGCGACACAGAGCGCCTCGCTCTGCGCGGCAATGAGCCGGTTGCGGGCCAGAAAAGTGCCCGTCGTGCGTCCGCTGTAGCCGGGCGGATACTCGCTGCAGACCGCGCCGCCGCCCTTCTCAATGGCGGTGCGCAGCTTCGCGTTGGAGGCCGGGTAGGTCTTGTCGATGGCCGTGCCCAGAAAGGCAACCGTCGGCACATCAGCCTGCACGGCGGCGCGGTGTGCCTCGCTGTCCAGCCCGTCGGCCAGGCCGCTGACGAGCACGACGCCCGCCCGCGCCATCGCCAGTGACAGGTCAAACGCGGCCTGCCGCCCGTAGGTGCTGGGTCGCCGCGTGCCCACCATGCCCGCGTACCGCCGCCCGTTCAGGCAGGCGATGTCGCCGGTCACGTAGAGCGCAAACGGCAGGTCGGGCAGGTCCCGCAAACGGTCCGGGTATACGCCCTCGTCGGGCGTCAGCACGTCGATGCCAGACAGCAGGCAGTGGTCGAGCCGTTCCTCATAATCAAAGGGCGTCGTGTCCCGCAGCTGTGCCAGCGCGTGGGGCGTCAGGCAGGCGGGCGGGGCCTCGGTCCCGGCACGCAGGGCGTCGTACAGCTCCGCCGGGTCGGGGTAGAGCGTCAGCAGCTCCTGCGCATATTGGCAGCCCGAGCCGACGGCATCCGCCAGCCAGAGCCAGGCAAGTGTTTTGTCCATGGTTGCCGACGCCTCCCCCTACGCCTGTATCTGCGTTTTCACACACCCCTGAAATGCCACAGCAGCACGCTGCCCGCCACTGCCGCGTTCAAACTCTCGACGCGGTCTGTCATCGGGATGCGGACGGCCATGTCGCAGGCCTCGACGGTCCTGTCCGTCAGGCCCTGCCCCTCGCTGCCGATGACGACGCACAGCCCGCCCGGGAAATCGTTCCCGGCCTCGTCCAGCGGACGCGAACGGTAGAGCGCCGTCGCCAGCGTCGTCACGCCGCGGGCATGCAGGGCGGCCAGCGCGGCGGGCAGATCGTCGCTGTGCAGCGTCGGCAGCCGCCCCGCCGCGCCCATCGAGGACCGCAGCGTCTTGGGCGACAGCGGCGACGCGCAGCCCGGCCCCAGCACGACGGCATCAAAGCCGAACGCGGCAGCGCTGCGCAGCAGCGTACCCACGTTGCCGGGGTCCTGCACGCCCTCCAGCATCAAAATGCGGCGGGCCGTGTCCAGCGTGTCCGCGGGCGGCACGGGCGTTTCAAACAGGGCAAACACGCCCTGATTGGATTTGGTGCCGCTTAATTTTTCGGCCACATGGGGCGCGATCTCGGCGGGGTCGAATTGGGCCAGCTCGGGCGTTTTTGCCAGCGCCGCCGCCGTGGCGTACATCGCACGCGGCGTGCAGCTTTTGGCCAGCTCCAGGCAGAGCTTCGGCCCCTCGGCAAAGAAAAGCCCGTCGGCGGCGCGCTGCTTTTCTGAGTCGCGCACCGCGCAGGCGTATTTGATCTTAGCGTTTTCGCGGCTTGTGATCGTTTCCATTGTAGCGCCCCTTTTGGATAAAATCAACTGATTTGTATGAATAAAGGGAAACGGCAGTCTGCCGGACGGCCGTCCCTCATCCGTCGGCGGCCTCAAGCCTTCTCCCCTTGGGGGAGAAGGTGGCCCGCAGGCCGGATGAGGGGAGAGCTTTCCTTGGTTGCCCGCTTTTTTGCCATTTCCCCCTTTAAACACAAAAGGACTCGCGCGTGTGCGCGAGTCTTTTATGCAAGCTATTACAGAGCCTTCTTGGCGGTCTCGACCAGAGCGTTGAAGCTGGCGGGATCGTGGATGGCCATCTCAGACAGCATCTTGCGGTTCAGCTCGACGCCGGCCTTCTTCAGGCCGTTCATGAAGGTGGAGTAGTTCATACCCTGAGCACGAACAGCGTTGTTGATGCGGGTGATCCACAGGTTGCGGAACTGGCGCTTCTTCTGCTTACGGCCGACGAAAGCGTAGTTGCCGCTCTTCATAACGGCCTGCTTGGCCATGCGGAAGTGCTTGGACTTAGCACCGTAGTAACCCTTTGCGAGCTTGAGAGTCTTAGCACGACGCTTATGCGTCATGGTAGCGCCTTTAATACGAGCCATGTTTTATATCTCCTTTGTCTGTAACTGGTAGTAACTGACCTTTAAATGTCTTAGTGATTAGCCACCGTAGGGCATCATTTTCTTGACGGCAGCCTCGTTGGTCTTGTCGACGTACTTGGGCATACGCAGACCGCGGGTGAGCTTGGTGGTCTTTTTGGTCAGGATGTGACGGCGCTTGGACGCATTGCGCTTGATCTTGCCGGAAGCAGTCATCTTGAAGCGCTTCTTGGCGCCGGAAAGGGTCTTGAGCTTCATTTTAGCCATTGTTGTTTCCTCCTAGAGAGTTTACTTTCTTACTTGTTGGGAACGGGGGACATGAACATCATCATGCTGCGGCCCTCAAGCTTGGGCTGCTTGTCGATGACGGCCTTGCCCTCCAACGCCTCGGCAAAACGCTTGTGGACATCCAGACCCAGGCTGGTATGTGCCATCTCACGGCCGCGGAACCGGATGCTCACCTTGAGCTTGTGACCCTGCTGCAGGAACTTGGCAGCCTGGTTCACCTTGGTGTTGAAGTCGTTGGTGTCGATGTTCAGGGAAAGGCGGATCTCCTTGAGTTCAACCACTTTCTGGTTCTTCTTGGCTTCCTTTTCCTTTTTCTGCATCTCGAACCGGTATTTACCGTAATCAAGAATTTTGCACACCGGCGGCTTGGCCTGCGGCGCAACCTTGACGAGGTCAAGATCCTTGTCGATAGCCATCTTCAGTGCGTCGCGCGGGCTCATAATGCCCATCTGCGCGCCATCTGCCCCGATCAGGCGGATTTCTTTGTCGCGGATCTGCTCATTGATCTCCAGTTCGTTGGATTTGCTGTTGCTGGCGATTGTAACACACCTCCCACAAGTGTATGATAATGACAAAAGCGGCTGCCATTGAAAGCAGCCGCCGAACATACGAAGTTGCGCACCTGTCGTGCGTAATCATGGTATGACCCGGGGCTTTTGCAAACCCTCAAGGTGAGCCGACGGCCTACTGCCGGTTGCTGCTTTTTTTACAACGATTAGTTTACCACAAAAGCACGTGCATGTCAATATGGTTTTTGCAGATTTTTTCCGTCGAGCGGCTTCCCCCTTGGGGGAAGCTGTCAGCGGCCCCGACCGCTGACTGATGAGGGGCGGACTTGCCGATATGACCCATATACGGGCTGCCGCGGCAAGCCCTCCCCTCATCCGGCCCTGCGGGGCCACCTTCCCCCGAGGGGGAAGGCTTTGGGGCTGCTACATCCGCGCCAGATCAATTTTTTTGCAATCGCGTCGGCTTCCCCCGCGGGGCTGCGCCCGCAGGCGCGTGTCGAAGCGCAACCGCCGGAGGCGGCTCTTAG
>ERZ773264.4075-NODE-4075-length-10750-cov-3.374942_pt1 | contig 10750 bp, 6 predicted proteins | sample MGYA00511910_ERZ773264 | MGnify/ENA primary metagenome ERZ773264 (study PRJEB29015, sample SAMEA2737739) | human gut metagenome | biome: human gut; feature: human-associated habitat; material: faeces | place: China | collected 2012 ... | reverse complement strand
GCGGTCGGACCGCATATTGTTCAGGGCAAGTAATCAGCTGGTTCTCTGAATCAGAAAAATAAAAAATGGGGGAACGGTCATGAACCGTTCCCCCATTTTGTGTATCTGAAACGAAAGGCTTTATTTGATGGATTCAAGCTCTTCTGAGAGTTCCAGCCATTCGGCTTCGAGCGTCTCTTTCTCTTCCGTGAGAGCGCTGCGTTCTTTCAGTGTTTCCTCCACCTGAGCCTTTTCGCCGCTATAGAAAGCGGGATCCGCGATCTGGGCATCGAGCTCCGCGGCCCGGGCGTCGATTTCCGCCATGCGCTTTTCCGCGGCATCAATCTTCTTCTGGACCGGTTTGCGGAGCGACGCGATGCGGGCGCGTTCCTTCGCGGCTTCGCGCCGTGCCTCTTTCTGAGTGACAACCGGGGCCGCGGCGCTGCGGTTCTCTTCCTTCTGCGCCGCCGCGCGGTCACGGCGGTCTGAAAGGACGAGTTCAGCGTAGTCGTCTAGGTCACCGTCATATGCCGACACATGGCCGCCGCGGACAAGCCACAGCGTTTCCGTTGCCGCCCGCAGCAGATGACGGTCATGCGACACGATAAGGACCGAACCGCCGAACGTGGAAAGCGCGATCGTGAGCGCTTCGCGGGTTTCCATGTCGAGATGGTTAGTCGGTTCGTCGAGCACGAGAAGATTCGGTTTTTCCCAGGCGATGAGGGCAAGCGCGAGACGGGCTTTTTCGCCGCCAGACATCGGCGCCACGAGTTCATTCACCTGGTCGCCCGAAAAACGGAACTTGCCGAGAAAATCGCGAAGCTCCTGCTCACGGGTATCAGGGGCCATCCGTCTCAGATGCTGAAGCGGTGTTTCATCGAGCCTCAGGGAATCCAGCTGGTGCTGGGCAAAGTAGCCGATCGTGAGTCCCTGGCCGCGTCGAAGCGTGCCGGACATGAGCGGGAGCTCACCGCAGATTCCCTTCACGAGGGTTGACTTGCCGGCCCCGTTGACGCCCAGAACGCCGATCCGTTCGCCGGACCGGACGCAGAAGGAAACATCCTGAAGCACCGGGGTGTCACCGTAGCCGAGGGACATATTCTCGGCATCCAGCAGATGATCCGGAAGCCGCTCAGGCTCCGGAAATTCAAACCGCCACTCAGCCTTAGCGCGGACCGGCTCAACTGCCTGCAGTTTTTCCAGCATCTTGATGCGGGACTGCGCCTGGCGCGCCTTCGTTGCCTTATAGCGGAAGCGGTCAATAAAAGCCTGCAGGTGAGACGCGGTCCGTTCATACGCGCGGGCACCGGCTTCCTGCTGACGGAGCCGCTCAATCCGCATCGCTTCGAAGTCGGAATAGTTGCCGGCGTAGCGGCGGATCGTTCCGTCCTCAATTGACCAGATCGTGCCGACCGCCCGGTCGAGAAACTCACGGTCGTGAGAAATAATGATGATCGTGGCCTGAACCCGCTTCAGCCAGGCTTCGAGCCAGATCACGGAGTCAAGGTCGAGGTGGTTCGTCGGTTCGTCGAGAAGGAGCAGGTCCGCGGGACGCATCAGCGCTCGCGCGAGCGCGAGGCGGTTTCTCCAGCCGCCGGAGAAATCACGGACCGGAAGCACGGTCTGCTCTTCCGAGAATCCGAGACCATGAAGAATGGTTTTGGCGTTCGCTGCGATCGCGCCTTCATTCAGTTCCGCGAGTGTTGCCATGGCCTGAGCGAGCGCCATATCGTCACCCGACCCTTCAGCGGCCTTCAGTGCTGCTTTGGCCGCCTCAAGCGGGGCGTGCCCGGAGAGCACGAAGTCGAGCGCCGACATATCAACTGCCTCGATGTCCTGGGCGACGTGCGCGATGCGGTCTTCCGCGGGGTGTTCGATTTCACCCGCTTCTGTCTGAAGTTCTCCGAGAATCGCGGCGAAAAGCGTCGATTTTCCGCAGCCGTTCGGGCCGACGAGGCCGACACGTTCGCCATCGGAGGCGAGCACCGAGGCGTGGCTGTAGAGAACGCGGACGCCTCTCACGAGGCTGACATCAATAAGGCGTAGCACAATCAAACCTTTCTTAAAAACATGAAAAAGGCGGCGAAGATCGCCGCCCTCAGAGCTGCCGGAGCCGGGCGAGAAGCAGGCCCACGCTGAATCAGTGCTTGAAGTATCGCTTCAGGTCTTCGGCGGTCGCAAGGAACACGAGGTCATCACCTGCGCTGACCGTGAGCCAGGTGAGCGGGAGATCAGGCCAGATCGCTTCAACCGCTTCGCGGCCGTCACCTACTTCAACGACCAGGATGCCGTTTTCGGTCAGATGATCCGCGGCCTCAGGCAGCAGACGGCGCACCACATCCATTCCGTCGAAGCCGGCTTCGAGCGCGAGAGACGGCTCAAGGCGGTATTCATCCGGCAGGGATTCCATGGCGGCCGTGGTGACGTAAGGCGGATTCGAAATGATGACGTCCCACTTCTTCGTCTTCACTTCGGGCATATCGAAGAGATCAGAAAGCACGAGGTCGATCTGGTCTTCCATTTCATAGTCCGCGCGGTTCACACGGGCGACTTCAAGCGCCTTCGGGCTGATATCAACACCCGTGACGTGAGCGTTCGGGAAAGCCTCAGCCGCGAGAATCGCGAGGCACCCGCTGCCCGTGCACATATCGAGCACGGAGCTGACCGCTTCCGGATCCTGAACCCACGGCGCGAGCTGATCCTCGAGGAGTTCCGCAATGAAGGAGCGCGGAATCAGCACGTCTTCATCGCAGTAGAAGCGGTGCTTCACGAGCCAGGCTTCGTGGAGCAGATAAGGCACCGGGACGTGCTCCGTCACGCGGCGCTCAATCAGATCCGTGATCTTGATGATTTCATCCGCGGTCAGCCGGGCGTCCCAGAACGCCTCGAGCTTCTCAAACGGCAGATGCAGCGCCCGCAGCACGAGGAACGTCGCTTCCTGCCACGTATCGTCGGTACCGTGACCGAACGAAATTTCGGACGACTCCATACGGGTCATGGCCCAGCGGACCATGTCGCGGATTGTGCGGAGCCGGGAAACCGATTCATGAATATTCTGAGGCATCAGATTGTTCCTCTCGCGTGAGCGCTTTAAAGAGTTCCAGAGGCGGATCAGCCGCGCATCGGGGAGTTCGTTTCGAAGTCAGGGAGATGCACGACAGGGGCCGGGGTCCAGCCTTCCTTGCGGTGCTCGGCGATCACCGTGGTGTAGATGCCGCCGCGGACCCACCACCGGGCGCGGATACGCATGTAGCGCGGATGAATGGCGTTGACGAAGTCGGAGAGAATCCGGTTTGTCACGTCTTCATGGAAGGCGCCCATTTCACGGTAGGTCCAGGTGTAGAGCTTGATCGACTTCAGCTCAAGGCACTTTTCGTCCGCGATGTAGTCGACGATCAGCGTGGCGAAGTCGGGCTGACCGGTGAGCGGGCAGAGGCAGGTGAATTCCGGGATCTCCATGTGGATCACGTAGTCGCGCTCAGGCGCCGGATTATCAAAGACCTCAAGCTTTTCGCTCGGTGCAGAAGACATGTCACTTATTCCTTATATAAAACGTTCTTTCGGGCGCGTCCGGAAGCCGCGTGCCGGGTTTCATGCGGAAGCGGGCCCGTGAGAGGGTAAAATCAGTCCCTCAGCAGTAAGCCGCATATTATAGAGTCCATCCACCTGCGGGTCACAGGCTTCATCCCGCAAAACTTCGATATCCCTCACATACATGCGCCTAAGACAGGTCAAAATTTCAGGTTTCAAGAGCTTTGCGGACCCGACGGTGATTGAGTTCCCGAGCGGATTCGTCGGCATCGTCGGTCCAAACGGCTGCGGGAAGAGCAACGTCATTGACGCTGTCCGGTGGGTGATGGGTGAAACCCGGGCGGGCGAGCTCCGCGCGACGAGTTCCATGCTGGAACTGATTTTCGCGGGGAGTGAAGGTCGGGCTCCAGCTGGACGCGCTTCAGTCGAAATGACGCTGGATAACAGTGACGGAACGCTGACCGGGCCCTGGGGTGCCTATGCGGAGGTCGCGATCCGACGGACACTGACGCGTGACGGGCAGAGCGCTTACTTCATCAATAACCAGCCGGTTCGACGCCGCGATGTCCAGGATATTTTCATGGGCACGGGTCTCATGCCGCACTCCTACGCGATTATCAGCCAGGGCATGATCAGCAGCTTCGTGAAAGCGAAACCTGAGGAGCTCAGGTTCTACTTCGAAGAGGCAGCCGGCGTCTCCCGTTATAAAGAGAGACGGCGTGAGGCGGAAAGCCGCCTCGCGTCGACCCGCGCGAATCTTGACCGTGTGGCGGATCTGCAGGAAGTCAGAAAGTCCGATATTGAAAGGCTTTCCGCTGAAGCGGAGCTTGCCGGGAAGTGGAGCACACTCAATAACCGCAAGGAAATGCTCGCCGGTGTCTGGCTGTCGCTTCAGGAGCGGGACGCTATCGCGGCGCGTGACCGGATCGCGGCCAAAATTGCCGAAGCCGTGGCGGATATCGAATCGGGGCGTGCTGAAAAATCCGCGCTTGAAAAAGAGTCTGTGGAACTCTCGCTCAGCCTTACGGTAGCGAAGCAGGATGAGGACGCGAAACGCGATGCCCTCAACCGCCTCAATATGGAACTCGCGCGAACGCAGAGCGCGATTGCCGCGATTGTGGAGAAGAAGAAGCTTCTCACTGACCGTGTGACACGCGACAGCGCGAAACTCTCGCGCGCCGGAGAAGAAGCGTCAGCCGCCGAGCGCCGGGCCGAGGAGCTCACTAAGGAAGCGGATTCGCTTTCCGAAGAAGCCGAGTCGATAGCGGAGGATGCCGCGGCGACCGATGAGCGGGCAGCGGAAGCGAAAAAATACTGGGAATCCGCGAAGGAAGCCTCAAAGCGCGCGGCGGACGAAGAGCGTCTCGCGCAGAAGTCGCTTACCGAAGTGAATTTCCGCGAGCAGGCGCTGGAGCGGGAAAAGCGTGAGCTTGAGGCCCGGATCGAGAAACTCGAATCTGAGGCGTCAGGCGGCACTGGAACGGCCGGCCGCGAGAGCGAACTTGAAGAGGCGAAGATTACCGCGGAGGAGCGGGCGTCTGACTTAGAGGAGCGGGAGGCAGCCCTCGAAGAGGCGCGTGACGCTGCCTCTGAAGCGGATGAGGCGGCAGCAGCTGCCGCGGAAGAAAAGGCTTCGGCCTCGGCAACGCTTTCTGAAGCGACCGCCAGGCTTCAGGCGCTGGAAGAGATTCAGCAGAAAGCGAGGGCTGAGGGGAAGCTTGAAGCCTGGGCCGCCGCGCACGGTCTTTCCCGCTACGAAAAGATTCTGGATGGCGCGGAGATTGAAACCGGCTGGGCAAAAGCGGTCGAAGCCGCGCTCTCAGGCCGTATTCCCGCGTACCTCACAGAAAATCTTGATTCCGCCGGCATCCTTGCCCAGGACACGCCGCCCGGACGGTTCGCGATCGCGTCCCGTGAAGGGGCTGCGGACGCCCCGGCGGACCGGACTGGGACCCTTGCCGCAAAAGTGCGGGGTTCAGGTGCCTCAGCGTCGGTTCTTGCCACCTGGCTCTCACGCTTCAGAACCGCGGAGTCTCTTGATGACGCTGTGAGGCAATCCACTGACGGCGGGGTTCCTGTGATCACCCGGGATGGGCATATCGCGGAGCGCGGAGCGGTGCTTTTCTGGGCGGAAGAGAATCCGCTTGCCGGGTCGCTTGAGCGTGAGGAAGAGATCCGACAGCTGAAGGCGGAACAGTCAGGCGCCTCAGAGCGTTATCAGGCGATCCTCGCAGATGTTCTTGAGACCGGAAAGGCGCGTGACGCGGCAACCGCGACGCTGCGAAGCGCCGAGGCGTCACTCGAGCGCGCGCGGCGTGACTATCACTCCGCCGCTCTCCGCGCCGGAGAACTGGAGTCTGAAGTCGGAGCCTGGAAGAAACGGGCGGGACAGATCCGGACGGATCTCGAAGAGGCGAAGAAGCGGCTAGGAGAAATCGACGCGGAGTATGAAGAGGCTGAGTCCCTCTTTGAAGAGCTCGATTCTCGGCTCGCTACGGCAAGCCAGGCCTCGCAGGATGCCGAAATGGCGGAGGAAGCGGCCCGGAACGCGATGGATGAAGCGTCCAGAGCGTCGCGTGACGCAGCCTCCCGGATCACGCTTCTCAGAACAAACGCCGCTCATGCCCTGGAACGCGCCGGGGATGCCCGACAGTCAGCGCTGAAGCTTTCCTCGGAAGAGGCTGAGCTGACAGCGTCGATTGAGGAAACCCGCGCGATGCTCGAGGAACTCGATGAAGACGCCGAGCGGGAAGGCCTGCAGGATGTCCTTGCGAAACAGGCGGACTCTGAGGCGGAGCTTCAGACCGCACAGAAGAAGACCGCGGAACTGACGGAAAAGCTTTCTGAGATTAACCGGAAGAAAGATTCCATCACGGAGTCCGAACGCCCGAAGCAGGAGCGGATCGGCGAAATGAAGGTGAAGCAGGGCAGCACTGAGGCTGAGCTTCAGGCGCTCACCAATCAGATTGCCGAGCGCCGGGTTGACCGCGCGGCGTCACTCCGCGAGGCGGAAACCGGCGGCTGGAAGACCCAGGGCGTGAGAAACGAAATCGGCCGGATTGAGAACGATATCGAAGCGCTTGGCCCCGTGAACCATGCGGCGCTTGAACACCTGGAGGCCGCGAAGAAAGCGCTCGAGATGACGGAGCATCAGGTGGAGGACCTGAACGAAGCTATCGCGACGCTCGAAGAGGCAATCCGGAAGATCGATGCTGAAACCCGTGCCGTGCTGAAGGACACCTTTGATCAGGTGAACAGCAACTTCAAGGATCTCTTCAGCCGCATTTTCGGAGGCGGTGAGGCGAGTCTCGAGCTGATCGGGGACGAGATCCTGGAGGCTGGGATCGAAATCCGGGCTCAGCCGCCCGGAAAGCGGAACGCTTCGGTGAAGCTGCTCTCAGGCGGTGAACAGGCGCTTACCGCGACAGCGCTCGTTTTTGCCATGTTCCGCCTGAATCCGGCGCCGTTCTGCCTGCTCGACGAGGTGGACGCGCCGCTTGACGAAGCGAATCAGCTGCGGCTTGCCAATATGGTGCAGCAGATGAGCAGCGCGACGCAGTTTATCGCGATTACCCATAACCGGATCACGATGGAAAAAGCCGGGCAGCTGATCGGTGTCACGATGCGGGAACCCGGGGTTTCCCGGGTGGTTTCGGTCGATCTGCGCGAAGCTGTCAATTACGCGGGGGGCGGAGAAGGCGCCCCGGCGTGATTTTTCGCACGAAGAGTACCGTCGAATGCGGCATTCCCGCGTTTTCTGCCCTACAATTAAGAAGACTGTATGGGCGTACTCCGGAGCTGCGCCTCAGCAGCAGGAAGGGCGCAATTCGGACATCGGGAAGCGGAAATGAATACTGAACTTTTTTTGGGGATAATCGTCATTATCCTCGTGGCGGCAGCCGGCGTGTATTTTTACCTCGGCCGCAAGCCCTCCTCAGTTGCGGAGCCGACAAAAGTCGAGCCCCGGGTGCTGGCAGGACCCGCCGCTGCGGCATCAGGCGAGGCTGCGAAGGAGGATGCCCCGGCTCCGGCGGAGAATAAGCCGGAGGCAGAGGGCGCTGCCGATACGCCGGCCCCCGCTCAGACCCCGGAGAGTGTTCCTTCACCTCAGCCGGTAGCTGACACCGAGAATTTCTTCAGTGAATACCGTCCTGAAGAGGGAGACGATGTTCAGTATGAAGAACCTGATATTGATCAGATGACGGAAATCGTCGTGAAGATCAAGAGCCCCGAGCCCTTCACGGCCAATCGGGCCTGGCTCGTGATCAAACCCCTCAATCAGGATTTCGGCACTCCCCTCAGAATTCAGGCCAAGAATCAGATCACGCGTCTCTGGGAACACATCAAGCGCGGCGGTACGTATACCGATATGGTCGTGACGCTTCAGCTCGCCACGCGCACAAAGACTGTGGACGAGCTCACGGCCGGCAACTTCGCGGCCGCCGTGAATCAGGTGGCGGCTTCGCTTGACGCCGATGCCGATATCGTTGATGTGCCGAGCATGGTGTCCCAGGCGAAGGCCGTCCGGGCTCTCATTGATCGCTTCGGAATCACGCTTTCGATCGCGGTGAAGAGCGTGATGCCTCTGACGCAGCAAAGAGCGGTTGAGATCGCCCGGGCCTGTGGTTTCAATACGGAAAAGAATGCACTCGTGATGCGGGACGCCGACAGCGCGGCCCCGTGGCTCCGGCTGCTTCCTCACCCTGAGAATCCGCTCATGGTGACACTTGAACTCACGCCGGCGCTCTGCGCACCGTCCAAGAATCCTCTTGGAGCGCTTTTCAGCGTGGCAAACTACATCGCCGCCCGAGAGAACGCTGTGATTACGGATGTCTCCGGCGTTCCGCTCACTTCCGCCGCGATCGTGAGCATTACGCAGCAGCTCCGCTTCTTCTATGAAGCGATGTCGAAGCAGGGACTTGACCCCGGAACCCGCCGCACGAAGCGGCTCTTCGCCTGAGAGTCAGGTGCTGCAGCGCGGCCGCGTGAGGATTGCCAATCCCGCGCGGCCTGTTTTTTTGAGTCTGCGGAAAGCGCCTGCTGACCGCATTTTTGGTGAAAGGCTTGAGTGATGAACGAAATGGCTGACGGAAAGATCCCCGGGGCAAAGGGCCCGCTTTCAGAAGCGGCGGCAGAGGAAATGCGCCGTCTTGAAGCAGATCTTGAACGCTGGAACCGCGAGTATTACGTTGAGGATTCGCCTTCGGTGTCAGACGCTGTGTATGACCAGGCTTTCCGCCGGCTACAGGCGCTCGAGGCCGAATACCCGCAGCTCGTGAGCCCCACATCACCGACGCTCCGCGTGGGCGGCGCACCGAAGTCAGATATGGCGAAGGTGACGCACAGCGTTCCGATGCTGTCGATCCATACGGAGACCGATTTTTCCGCGGAGGGGGCCCGCGCGTTTGATGAGCGTGTCAGGAATGCCCTCGGGCTGAAGCCCGAGGATCCTCCGGTTGAATATGTCGCGGAGCTGAAGTTTGACGGTCTCGCGATCAATCTCCGGTATGAGAAGGGGGTTCTCGTTTCGGCAGCTACCCGGGGGGACGGTATTGTCGGTGAGGATGTCACGGCCAACGCGCGCACGATCCGGACAATTCCTCTGAAACTGACGGGGATCTATCCCGAGATTCTGGAGGTCCGGGGCGAGGCGATCATGCATACGGAAGACTTTCTTGCCTTGAATAAGAAGCAGGAAGAAGCGGGAGAAAAAACTTTCGTGAACGCCCGGAACGCGGCTGCCGGCTGCCTGAGGCAGCTGGATCCTTCGGTGACCGCGAAGCGCCGCCTGCATTTCTATGCCTATAGCCTCGGTGAGGTGTCAACGGAAGCAGGTCCCTTTGCGGAAAGCCAGGAGGGTTCGCTTGAACGGCTGAAGAGCCTCGGGTTCCCGGTCGCGGACACAAGGCGCATCTGCCACTCGCCTGAAGAGCTTGAAGCCTTCCATCTCTACGTCGCGAAGATCAGAAATACGCTCCCCTTCGGGATTGATGGCGTGGTTTACAAGGTGAACCGGTTTGATCTTCAGCGGCGCCTTGGTTTTGTCGCCCGCGAACCGCGCTGGGCCTGCGCGCACAAGTATCCGCCGGAAGAAGCTTTTACGAAGGTTCTTGGGATCGATGTGCAGGTGGGCCGCACCGGGCGTCTCACACCGGTTGCCCGCCTGGAGCCTGTCTTTGTAGGCGGCGCGAATGTGTCGAACGCCACGCTGCATAACGAAGACTTCATTCATGAGCTTGATCTCCGGGTAGGGGATACCGTTGTGATCCGCCGCGCCGGTGACGTGATTCCAGAAATCGTCCGCGTGATGAAGGACCGGCGTCCTGAGGGAACCGTGGAATTCGAGATGCCGAAGACCTGCCCGGTCTGCGGCTCCGCGACAATCCGCGATGAGGAGGAGAAAGACACGCGCTGCACAGGCGGTCTTTTCTGCCCGGCCCAGATGAAGCTTTCGATTCTTCACTTTGCCAGCCGCCGCGCGATGGGGATTGACGGTGTGGGTGAAAAGCTCGTCAATCTGCTTACTGAAAAGGGGCTCGTCAAGACGCCGGCTGATCTTTATCGGCTGACCGCGGAAAGCCTGATGACCCTTGAGCGTATGGGGGAAAAGTCTGCCGGAAACATCATCACGTCGATTGAACGCTCCAAGCAGACGACGCTCGCCCGCTTTATCTTCGCGCTCGGTATCCGCCATGTCGGGGAAGCTACAGCGCGAGACCTTGCTTCCCACTTCAGAACTCTTGAGGCGCTTGAAAAGGCTACGCCTGAAGAGTGTCTTGAAGTGCCGGATGTGGGCGAAGTGATCGCGGAATCGATCACGAGTTTCTTCGCGGCTCCCGGTAACCGCGATGTGATCCGGGCGCTTCAGGAGTCGGGTGTCACCTGGCCTGAGGCGAAGGCCCCTGCTGCTTCTGAACCGGCAGATGGGGAGTCGGCTTCAGAAGTCGCCGGAAAGACCTTTGTGCTGACCGGCACGCTTCCCAATCTGTCGCGCGATGAAGCGAGTGACCGGATCCTCGCGGCAGGCGGCCGCGTTTCGGGCTCCGTTTCGAAGAAGACGAACTTCGTGGTGGCAGGCGAAGCGGCCGGTTCCAAACTCGCGAAGGCAGAAAAGCTGGGAGTCACGGTGATTGACGAAGCGGAGCTCCTCCGGATGCTGGGTGAGGGGGCGGAATGAGCGAACGGGTTTTTGCGCTGATCGCGGGGTCAGGTTTCGAGAATGGCTGGCTTCCGGGGATGA
>ERZ773264.4062-NODE-4062-length-10792-cov-28.860482_pt1 | contig 10792 bp, 5 predicted proteins | sample MGYA00511910_ERZ773264 | MGnify/ENA primary metagenome ERZ773264 (study PRJEB29015, sample SAMEA2737739) | human gut metagenome | biome: human gut; feature: human-associated habitat; material: faeces | place: China | collected 2012 ... | reverse complement strand
TTAGATTACTACACCGAAAGGTGTGTTACTTGTTAAGTTGATTGAACCGCCGTGTGCCGAACGGTACGCACGGTGGTGTGAGAGGTCGAAAATTTCTCACCTAGAGAAATTTTCTCCTGCTCGATTTGCAAAAATATGTTTGGTATATTTACTTACCACATTTTTGAGAATATAATTATATTAATATTGTTGGAATACAAATCACAAATATTTGTGATTAAAGGAGAACTATATGAAAATAAATGATTTTTTGAATGACAATTTCATAATCCTTAAGACAATGTATGACAATCAAGTAACTGTGCTAAATGAGACCCAGATTCCATTATCACAAATACAAATTGCCGATGCACTAGGATATAGCAAGAATAAAGTCTATTCTGTATTCAAAAAACTTCAACAGGAAGGATATATTGAAGCTATTGGTAAGGGCAAGTACAGATTATTGGACACCTCTATTGTTATTATTGAGACGATGGAAAAACTAGATAAAAAATTGGAAGGAGAAAGATAATGTCAGTATTTAATGAAGATACCAGAGTAAAAATACCAGCTACGATTCAATTTTTAAGAATCGGATATGATTATCAGTCATTAAGAGAAGCTGATATTGATTTTAATACCAAGATATTTGTAAACAGATTTAAACCAGCATTAGAGAAGATTAATGGTCGTGAATTTACTTATGATGAAATCAAGATGATTATTAATGATATTCATGCTGTGATAAAAAATAATGATTTAGGAAGAGAATTTTATAACTGGCTTATCAATCCACTTGATAAGGTAAAACTTATTGATTTTGATAATATCGAAAACAATGATTTTGCAGTTGTTGATGAATTACCATTTTCTATTATTGAAGGAACAGAGGAAGGCTCTTTCAGGCCTGATATCAATATTCTTATTAATGGTATGCCGCTTGCTTTTTTGGAAGTTAAAAAGCCAAACAATGACGGTGGAATCCAAAAAGAATTTGACCGTATGATTAATAAGAGATTAAAGAATCCTGATTATAGAAAGTTCTTCAACTTTATTCAGTTTGTATCATTTTCTAACAATATGGAATATGAAGAGGCTGATAATGCAGAGGATGTAAAGGCGGGTTCATTCTACACAACACCAAATGGACAGAATACAAGCTTTTCATTCTTTAGAGAGGATGATGATAGATATTTGATTAACTATCCATACATTGATATTTCTGTGGATGAAATCAAAAAGGTCATGAAGGATTGCGGATATAATCCAAAAGAAACAGATACACCAGAGTTTGCCGAAAATCTTAAGACAACAACTCCTTGCAATAGCTTTGTTACAAGTGTGTTTGATAAGGAAAGATTTATGTATTTCTTTCAATACGGAATAATGTTTATTGACGGTACAGTACCACAAAAACATATTATGCGTTATCCACAGTTCTTTGCTACAAGAAAGATTATTGAAAGATTAGAAGGTGGTGGTAAGGGCGGTATTATCTGGCATACACAAGGAAGCGGTAAGACAGGACTTGCAGCATTTTCTAATAGAGTTATTAGAGGTTACTATGCAAAAAAGAACATAAATACAAGATTCTTCTTTGTGGTTGACCGTTTAGACCTTCTTACACAAGCCAGCACAGAGTTTAAGAATCGTGGATTAAATGTTGTAAACTGTAACAATAAGACCGAGTTTACAAAGGAATTAAATAAATCCCTTTCAACCAATATTGATTCAAAATCTATCGGTGAGATATGTGTTGTAAATATCCAGAAGTTTGAAGGTAAAATGCCAGAAGTAAAGAATGACTATGATGCAAATATCCAGCGTGTATTCTTTATTGACGAGGCACACCGTAGTTATTCATCAAAGGGTGAATTCTTCAAAAACTTAATGACTTGTGACGTTGATGGTGTATATATTGCCTTAACAGGCACACCACTTCTTTCTAAAAAAGAGCGTTCCAATCTTAAGTTTGGTGATTATATCCATAAGTATTTCTATGATAAGTCGATTGCTGATGGATACACTCTTAGAATTAAAAAGGAATCTATTGATACAGTTGCTAAGTCTGAAATCAAGAATAATCTTGAGATAGAAGACGGACAGCTTGATGATAAGGCCGTTTTTGAATCGGATGATTATGTAGAGTGCTTAAGTAAGTTTATTGAAAAGGATTTTATAAACTTTAGACTTCAAAACTCTGATAATACAATCGGTGGAATGATTGTATGTAGAACCAATCCACAGGCACGAAAAGTACATGAATGGTTTGAAAAGAACTCAAAATTAAAGACGGGGCTTGTTATCACGGATATAAATGACCCAATGCAAAGTAAGATAAACAAGAACAATCAGCTTGATTTTAGAGATACATTATCACCTGATATCCTGATTGTAAACTTTATGCTTACAACAGGTTATGATGTAAAGCGTCTTAAAAAGATGTATTTACTCCGCGGGCCACATGCACAAAGTTTATTACAAACAATTTCCAGAGTAAATAGACCTTATAAGTCACCGACTGGAAAAGTTTATAACTATGGTTATATCGTAGATTTCGTGGATATTGAAGACGAATACAATTCTACTATTGAATCATACATAAAGGAATTGGAAGCCGACCTCAATGAAAACGGAGAGGATGAAGGCTCTCTTGCTGGCCTTGTTGTAGACAAGGAAGATATTAATAGAAAATTCCATGTTTACCAAGACCAGTTAAATGAAATTGTTCCTACTGATAATCTTGAAGTTTTTTCAAGAATGGTAACATATTTCAATAAAGATACGCTGCTAAAAATTAGAAGACTTCTTAATGGAATCAAGGAATGTGAGACAGAGTTTATTCTTTCTCGTGCCATGGATTATGCAGCACAAATTGATTCTGATAAAAATAAAAAGCTTATTAGAAGCGTACAGGAAAGAATCAACCTTATTAATTTGCAAACGAATCCTAACGATACTATGAGCTGCATGAACAACGATGAAGTAATCGAGGTTTTGTATGAATTCATAAAAATTAGAATCATCATTATGAATTTAGGCGAGCTTGCAAAGGATAGCCCACAGTTCAAGCGTTTTGAAGATACCGTAAGGGAAATTCACAAAGAAATTAATGAAAGTAAAAATAAGGGCGATATCAAGGTTGTTCGTTTAGACCAGATGTTACAAGAGATATTTAAAAAGCTTTCTATTTCAAGTTTGGACGAATTAGACGAGATAACGGATGAACTTATAGAAGCTTTAAAACAAGCCCGTGATATTAACAGAGAAAATGACAGACTAAGCGAAACCTACAACGGACATTTTGCTTTTGTTAAATCATATAAGGATGCTATTGAAGCGTTCCCAGACATAAGCAATAAAGATATAGAAAAATTCTTTGTCATCGTATTTAAAGATATCGAGGAAAGACTTGCTTATGACACACTTATTGTTCAAGGAAGAAAGAATTTCATTGATACAATCAAGAAGGATATAACAAAAGTTCTGCTAAAAGAAAAGATTTATCCGATAGTTAAGCCATACTATGAGTATTGGCTTGGAGAGCTTTACACAAATATACAATTATTCAAATAAGGAGATAAAATATAATGTCAGATATTTTTACATTGGAAAATAAAATCAAACAGATTATTGACGATTTAAAGGGGTTATGCTCTACAAATGGTCTTTCAAATCAGGCAAGCGAGGAAGTGGTTATTACTTCCGTATTCCTTTATAAATTCCTAAATGATAAGTTTATGTCTAATCTTAAGAAATTTGCTGCTGAATTAGATATGGATTATAAAGATGTTCTTAAAAATGAAAATTATGAAATGGACGCTTTTTATGATTCATACCCACAGGATGTAGCTTTTACATATGATGAAACAATCGAATATTTGATTAATAAAACATCAAATGATAGATTCTATGAATTATTTGATGACGCATTAGAGAAGATTTCAAATGATACAAAGAACGAAGCTTTCTCTGTTGATACTGCTGATGGTGGAAGAAAGCCTTTATTTACAAGAATTACAGAAAATGTAGAGGCTTCAAAGAGAAACAACTTTGCTAAGAATATTTTCGGAATAATTTCTCAGGATAAGTTTGATTTTGGGGATGCTTTTAAGAATAATTTTGACTTCTACTCTACAATTTTTGAATACTTAATTAAGGATTACAATGTAGCAAGTGGTGTATATGCAGAATATTTCACACCACAGGCTATTTCATCAATTATTTCAAAAATCCTTGTTAATATGACCCCTGTAAAAGATAAGGTTTATGAAGTTTATGACCCATCCGCTGGTTCTGGTTCACTCGTACTTCACCTTGCAAATGAGCTTGGAGAAGGCTCTTTTGGTGATAAAGCTCACGTATTTACACAGGATATTTCTGGTAAGTCATCAAGATTTTTAAGAATTAATATGCTCCTTAATGGCCTTACCGGTTCATTGGATAATATTATCGAAGGTGATACACTTGAAACGCCAGCTCATTATAATACACCACACGACCCAACAAGCGGAGTAAAGCAGTTTGACTATATTACAGCAAATCCACCTTTTAAGACAGATTTTTCTTCTACAAGAAATGGTATTGAACAAAAGTGGGCTGAATGTGAAGAGCACGAAGGATTAAAGAGATTCTGGGCTGGAATTCCAAAAATTCCTAATAAGAAAAAAGAATCTATGGCTATTTATTTATGCTTTATCCAGCATATTTTATGGTCACTTAAGCCAGACGGAAAAGCTGCTGTTATTGTTCCTACTGGATTTACTACAGCTCAGTCAGGAATTGAAAAGACAATCAGACAGACAATTATTGAAAAGAAATGGCTTAAGGGTGTGATTTCGTTTCCTTCAAATATCTTTGCTAATACTGGAACAAATGTATCTGTAATGTTTATTGATAAATCTAATAAGGACGGAGAGATTCTTCTTGTGGATGCATCAAAGCTTGGAACAAAGGTCAAAGATGGAAGAAATCAGAAAACTGTTCTTAGCAATGAAGAGATTGAAAAGATTTACAATACATTTATTAATCAGGAAGAAATTGACGATTTCTCTGTTAAGGTTACATACGACCAGATTACAGAAAAGAATTATTCATTCTCTGCTGGTCAGTATTTTGAGGTTAAGATTGAATATGTAGAGCTTACACAGGAAGGGTTTAATAAAAAAATGGCTACATATACTGCTAACCTTGATAAATTATTCTCCGAGGGAAAATCTCTTGAAGATTCTATAAAAGAGAGATTGGGGGAATTGAAATATGAAGTATAGACCACTTGGAGATTTTGTAAAATTAAGTCAAGGATTAGCTATAAATAGTGGAACAAAACATTTTGTAAGTGAAAAAAAAGATGAAGAGTTTATATATCCGTTATTGCGAATAGCTGATATGATGGAAAATACGTTTGCGAAATATATATCTAAAAACGTAAATCCAACAGTTATAGCTAACGAAGATGATATTATATATACAAGAACTGGACAAATAGGTTTAGCTTTTAGAGGATATAAAGGAGTTGTTCATAATAATTCGTTTATTGTTTCTTTGATTAGTGACCAATTAGATAAGGATTATTTATTTGCGTTATTACAATCAAGTTTTGTTAGAGAACAAGCTCTTAAATTAGCGAAAAACTCTGTGCAACCAGATTTAACACATGATATGTTTAAATCCATAATGATACCAATGCCAACAATGTCTGTTCAGAAAAAAATTGCTAAAATGTATAGTGACATATCTGATAAAATAGAAAACAATAATAAAATCAATGCTGAACTTGAATCAATGGCAAAGACAATCTATGACTATTGGTTTTTACAGTTTGAATTTCCAAATGAAGAAGGAAAAACATACAAATCATCTGGCGGTAAAATGGTATGGAATGAGGAATTAAAGCGTGAAATACCAGAAGGATGGAATACAACGACAATTGGAGATATTACCATATGTCACGATTCTGAAAGAATTCCTCTTTCTGGTAAAGATAGGGAAAGTATGATTGGAGATATCCCTTATTATGGTGCAACGGATATAATGGGATATGTTAATAGACCAATATTTGATGGAGATTACGTTTTATTGGCAGAAGATGGTTCGGTAATGGACGAAGGCGGTCATCCTATTTTACAAAGAGTAACAGGTCAGGTGTGGGTTAATAATCATGCACATGTATTAGAGCCGATTAAAAACCATTCATGTAAATTATTGATGATGTTTCTAAAAGATGTAAATGTACCAATGATTAAAACAGGATCAATACAAATGAAGATTAATCAAGAAAATATGAATGGTATCACAGTACCTAATATTCCAGAAGACATAAAGGACAAAATTAATTTGGAACTGTGTACAATAGAAAGGAAACAGTTGCAGATTATAGCTGAAAATCGTGAGCTTGCTTCACTTCGAGATTTTCTTCTTCCTATGCTGATGAATGGACAGATTGGATTTAAGTAAAAAAATATTGCTGGCAGGTGTCAGCAATATTTTGATTTGTCTATAGAGATGCGGTACTTATTTAATAAATGCATTAATTGACTTTTATCTTTGGAAAGAATGAGTAATTTCATTAAATTATAATTAGTCATAAAACACTCCTTTTCTTTCATAAAGCCATTATATGCAATACAAAAATAAAATATGACAGGAGATAAAAATGAATTTATTAAATATATTACATATTTCTGATGCACATATACAGATGGCTGCTAAAGAAGAGGTTTCTGAAATTGTGGCAAAAATGATAAATGATGCATTGAAAGTACAAAAAGAACAAAATATAAAAATTGATTTAGTCTGCTTTACAGGAGATTTGATACAGCGTGGAGATAAGGCCATAGATGATGAGAAACAGTTAGAGCTGGCAGAAGAAATCCTTGTGAATCCAGTATTAAGTGGCCTTGGACTAGAAAAAGATAAATTTATTATGGTGCCAGGAAATCATGAAGTTGATGTAAAGAAAATAGTAAAGGCAACTGAAAAGGGGCTTTTAGTGGAGTCATTAGAAGAAATAAATGATAACGTCTCAGATATGAATGAAGTATACTTGGCACGATTAGATTACTTCTATCAATGGATTGATAATTATTACGATGACATTATAAGAGAAAAAATCGGATATGCTTTTTTACGCGAAATAGATGGTAAAAAGATTGGTATTGCATGTATTGATTCCGCATGGCGTTCTTCTGGAAAGGGTGGCTGTGAAAAAGGAATCATGTATGTCGGGCAAAAGCAGATAAATGATTTATATAAGCATATTAAGGATGCTGATATAAAAATCTGTTTAATGCATCATCCAACAGATTGGTTATCTGATTATGAATCAACAATAATAGAAAGAGAATTAACTAAGTTTGACATTGTTCTGCGTGGTCACGTTCACGAAAATGACCATAAAGAGGTATGTAGACAAAGTATGAAGACAATATATAGCACAGCAGGTAAGTTATTTCCATTGGATTATGCTTTTGGAAGAGCTGTTGATGGGTATAATGGATATTCTATTTTAAATATAGATCTTAATAACGGTATATGTAATATATTTTTACGAACATATTACGCTAAGGATAGAAATGACTTTGATAGTGCAATTAATCTTGTGGAAAATGGACAAGTATCATATCCGTTAAATGGCGATATAGCTGAAAAACAAATGGAGTTTAATATTGTTAATGGAATCAACGACTATTTTACTAATATGTCAGAGACATTAACTTTGATTAAGGAAATTGATACGTATTCACCGATAGCAATAGAAGAAGTTTTTGTAGAGCCAGTATTATCAGAGGAATCAGAATATGTATCGGAAAGTTCAGGAAAAGGTGAAAACATTGGCTTAGATGAATTATTAGAGGATACAAACAATGTGATTCTTTTAGGGAAAAAAGAAAGCGGAAAGACGACTATATTGCAACAGATAGGATTGAAGTATATAGACAAATATAGTGAATTGGAAATTATACCTATACATATTGATATGCGTTATTTACCTAATAAATCAGACAAATTAACAAATGCAGCAATATATTTTGTTATGAAAAATATGTTTGATGCTGCAACTATTAGAAAAGAAAAGGTAAAAGAACTTATTGATAGTGGCAAGATTGTTTTTTTAATAGATAATATTGATATTTCCAATGCTAATCATACTGTTTTGTTGTCGAAGTTTATAAAAGAAAATAGTGGAAACAGATTTATTTTAACAACAAAGGAAGAGTTTTTTCAGTCTATTGATGTTAAGAAACTTCCTGAATACACAAAAGATTTTAAAAAGCTATATATAAACACATTTGGAAAGGCTCAAATTCGAGAACTTGTTACAAAATGGGCTGGAAGAAGAGATGATGTAGCGGATGTTTCCGAAGTTGTTGAAAAAATAAATGGTTACTGTGAATCAATAAATTTTGCTAAGACACCATTCAATGTTTCCATTTTTATGGTTTTATGGGATTCTGACAAAAATTTTGTTCCTCAAAATGAAGGAATTGTCATGGAAAATTACTTAGAGGTTTTACTAGAGAAACTATCCCCAAAGGAAGCTGAGCGAAGTACATATTCGTTTAAAATTAAGCAGCATTTTTTAAGCAATCTTGCATATAAAATGTTTGAGAAAAATGAGTATTATTTCTCTAGGGAGGAATTCAATGATTTTGTTTATCAGTATCACAAGACAAAAGGATATAAGGAAGCGGAGTCGAGATTTTCTACATTATTTTTTGAAAAAGGAATATTAAGCATTTCGGATGATAATATTGTCTTTAGTCATACAAGCATTTTAGAGTTTTATCTTGCTGAATATGCGAGAAACAATGAAGAATTTTTAAATTTCATGATTCAGAAAGGTAATAGAATATATTTTAAGAATGAGATATGTTTCTATTCTGGTCTTGTACCAGATTGCAAAAAACTTCTAGACAGTATGGCTGATACTATTATAGAAGCAATAATGAAAAATATTGATGTTATTGATACACTCAATAATATTGAGATTATTACTGATTTTAAAATTGAAAAGGACGAATTAGTAAAGAAACTAGAGGAAAATAGACCTACACAGAAAGAAATAGATGATATGAGTGATAGCTCACAGAAAGAGGTAACTCCAGATGAGTTTAGAAAAAAGAAAAGTCCTGTACTTTTAGAAACAAAGCAAAATTCGCAAGATTTAGAAAATGTAGAGGAGGAAGTGGCACAACAAGAGGCAGAAGACTTTTATTTGTTGGTATCTATTTATGGAAGTATATTAAAAAATGCTGAGTTACTGGATAACTCTGATAAAGTACAGCATTTAGAAAATTATATGTATGCTATGAACATTTTGCTTGGCGAAATCTTCGCATTAGCAGAAGTATTAAAAAAAGAAATTCCATTTGAGGACTTTATAAAGGAAAATCAAGAAGACGGAAAAGAGTTAACGCAGGAAGATTTTGAAAAGTCAAAGGAACTTTTCTTAGAAATGATAAAAGTATCGTTTCCAATAGCTCTTCAACATGTGATACTAGAAAATGTTGGAACTCCAAAACTTGAAGTTGCAATTGACGAATTAATGGTACAAAAAGAAGATAAACCATTTGAAAAGTTTATGCTAGAATTCCTGAAATGTGATTTGAATGTAGGAAACGTTATGTCAGAGTTACATAGATACATTCAAAAAGAAACTTCCGAGGGGATATTAAAACTAATTTTTATGAAACTTTTGTTCTATTATAGAATGAGATTTTTCGGGACAAATACACAGATTTATAATTCCATTTTGGATTTAATTATAGAAGTACAAATTAAATTAAATCCAAAAAAAAGCTCTACTTTATCTAAAGCATTTAAAGGAAATAAATCAATAGTTAGAAAAGAAGTCGCCAAACAAATTGAGAAGAGTCAAAGTATAGAGTTGTAACTGTTAGAAAATTAATTGCAGAGGGATTGGACGGAATGAAGTACACAGAACTAAAAGAGCACCTTGCAAAGAACGGCGAAATTATCAAGGAACAGTTGAGGACAAGAAAATATAAACCTCAGCCAGTACGAAAGGTGGAGATACCAAAGCCTGATGGTGGTGTCAGAAACTTGGGAGTACCAACAGTAATAGACAGATTTATACAACAAGCTATTGCACAGGTTTTAACACCAATCTATGAGGAACAGTTCCATGACCATAGTTATGGATTCAGACCTAACAGATGTGCACAACAAGCAATCCTGCCAGCACTCGGCATGATGAATGAGGGTAATGACTGGATTGTAGACATCGACTTGGAAAAGTTCTTTGACACAGTAAACCATGATAAGCTTATGACGATCATAGGCAGAACTATTAAAGATGGAGATGTTATCTCCATTGTTAGAAAATACCTTGTCAGCGGAATCATGATTGATGATGAATATGAGGATTCTATTGTGGGAACACCACAAGGAGGAAATCTCTCGCCATTATTGGCAAACATCATGCTAAATGAACTTGATAAGGAAATGGAAAAGCGGGGGCTTAACTTTGTACGATATGCGGATGACTGTATTATTATGGTCGGAAGCGAAATGTCAGCCAAAAGAGTTATGCGAAATATCTCACGATTCATTGAAGAGAAACTGGGGCTTAAGGTAAACATGACCAAAAGCAAAGTGGATAAACCACAAAGACTTAAATATCTTGGATTCGGATTCTACTTTGATTCAAGGGCACATCAGTTTAAGGCGAAGCCACATGTAAAATCGGTAGCGAAGTTTAAGAAACGGATGAAAGAACTCACCTGTCGTAGTTGGGGTGTCAGCAACAGCTATAAGGTGGAGAAACTCAACCAACTTATAAGAGGGT
>ERZ773264.4055-NODE-4055-length-10811-cov-2.934083_pt1 | contig 10811 bp, 6 predicted proteins | sample MGYA00511910_ERZ773264 | MGnify/ENA primary metagenome ERZ773264 (study PRJEB29015, sample SAMEA2737739) | human gut metagenome | biome: human gut; feature: human-associated habitat; material: faeces | place: China | collected 2012 ... | reverse complement strand
ATGGGAAGCCGCGGCCGCGGCCGGATCGCTGAGATGCTGCTCGGCTCCGTGACGACCGGAGTGCTTGCCCGCACCCGTGTGCCGATTCTGATTCTCCGGGGTGACAAGGCTCCGGAAGGAAAAGAACTGAAGATCGGTCTCGCGGTTGATGGTTCCGCCTACAGTGAGGCAGCTGCCCGATACGTTGTGCGGCACCGCCATCTCTTCGGACCAGGGAACCCCTTCACGGTCTTCACGGTGGTGAATGACTATTCAGGTCACGATTACTCGATGCTTTACGCGATGACGGAAGGCCGTCTGACAGGGGACGAAGCGGAGAAGCTTGAGGCTGAGGAGTTTGATGAGGCCATGCGTTCGATCCGCCCGATCTTCCAGGAAGCGGATGTGCCGGTGAAGGAGGTCTGTCTTCACGGGAACCCCTCGGAACAGATTTCGGAATTCGCGAAATCGCAGCAGTTTGACCTCCTCATCATGGGGTCTCACGGATACAACAAGTTTGAATCCGCGGTGCTGGGATCCGTTGCGGCCCATGTCCTCGCCGCCACCACGATTCCGGTCATGGTGATCCGTACGGCAGCCCGCCTCGGCGATCGTCCCTGAACGGATTCCTGATTCTGACTAAGAAAAAGGGAGCGACCCTGAAAGCCGCTCCTTTATGCTGCCGGTCCGCCGAAGAAAGCCTTCGGCGTGAATCTTTCCGTTCAGTGCTGCATATGCATGTGATCGTGACCCTGCATGTCAGCCGGGGAGGACCCCATCGGCATGGCGGCAGCGGGGGAAGAGGCGGAGACTGAGGTCATTCCGTCAGATGCGGGCTGGGACGCGGCAGCGTCAGACCCCTGGGTATTCGGTTCCTGCTGCATCGGGGCGGCGTTCGAGGGGCCCATATCCATACGGCCGGAAGAGGGAACCATCTGCATCGGGGCGCCGGAATTCATTTCCATGGCGGCGTGGTCATGCATCGGATGCGCGTCGCCCGTGAGAGCGGGGTCGAGCATGCCGAACACCATCGCGAGATGGGCGATGATGAGGTAGCTGATGAGCCAGATGAAGTGATGCTTGATCTGCTTCACGCTCAGGTGACGGCCGGAGAGGGCAATCAAAACCGCCGGAATAAAGGCGAGGAAGAAGAACGCGATCGCGAGGATGTCAATCGGACCCTGCCACTCAATTCCCGGTACGACTGCGACGAGGAGATACACGACGAGGCAGGCGTAGTAAATTGCGAGGAAGAAACCGAGGTACTTCGTGAGCTTCTCGGCGAACGTCGACTGGGCAGCGTCACCGTGGGTGGCTTTCCCGTAGAGAACAAAGAATTCGCTGGCGACGAGGGTTTCCGCGCACGCGACCGGGATCACCATGAAGAGAATCAGATTCCACGGCTGATTGGCAGCGAGCAGCGCCATATAGGCGGTCATTGACATAATGTTGTCCTTCTGGCTTTTTCTCCGATTGGGCGGGGTTCACAGAAATCGGACAGCGCCTCGGAGATTGAAAAGTGAGTGATAGCCTGCGGGTATGGATGGCTGAAACTGATCGGTCAGGCTTCCCCCGCAGAAGGCGCTATTTTCTGCTCTTTTTTGTGTCTTTGAGAGAAATGCAGGGGGTGAGAATCACTTCGTTACATTTGTCTCAGGGCAGAAAAAAAGAGCCCGGAAATACCGGGCTCAAAAAATACGGAGAGAAAAGACAGAGACAAACTGCAGAAACTTACCAGGCTGGGAAAGTGGAATCCCCAAACCGTTTTTCGATGAACGCCTTCACGTTCGGCTGGTGATAGGCCTTGATGAAGGTCTTCACCCAGGGCTTATTTTTGTCAGCCGTACGGACGACGAGAACATTGGCGTAAGCGGACCCCTTGGCGCTCTCAACGAGAACACCCTGCTTCGCGATCGAGAGACCGGCTGGGCGGGCATAGGTGCCGTTCACGGCGGCTGCCACATCAGGCAGAGCGCGCGGCAGCTGCGGAGCCTCGATTTCGACAAACTTCAGCTTCTTCGGGTTCGAGACGATATCGAGCGGCGTCGCCTGGAGACCGGAACCCGGGCGGAGCTTGATGTAGCCCGCGTTCTGAAGGATCAGAAGCGCGCGGCCTTCATTCGTGGCGTCATTCGGAATAGCGATCTTGGAGCCATTCGGAATGTCCTTGAAGCTCTTGTAGCCCTTGTTCGTGAAGAAGACGAGAGGCGAAATAATGGTCTTCGCGACGCTCTCAATCTTGTAGTGACGATCCTTGATCTGACGGTCAAGGTAGGGCTGATGCTGGAAGCTGTTGATATCGATGTCACCCGTGTCGAGCGCCACATTCGGAGCGATGTAATCGCTGAACTCGAACACCTTGATCTGGAGACCCAGCTTCTCGGCGTTCTTCTTCACGACTTCCATGATCTCAGCCTGTCCGCCCGGGTTGATGCCGACACGGATCACGGGGGTGGAGGAGGCGGCGAGGGCGCCGGAGGCAAAGAACGGAGTCGAAAGAGCGGCAGCGGCAAAGGCTGCGAAGAGGGAACGGCGATTCAGCATAGTATTTCTCCAGAACTTGATTTTGTCTTCAAGGGGTGGCGGCCCTCATAGCCGCGCCCCGTGAGAACAGTTGTACCTGAGAGAAAAAAAAGATGTTCCGGGAATCCTGTGCTCCGTGAGGTATTACCAAAGATCCTCTGGAAAACTCCTGTGGAGGATCAAAAACAGTAATACCGGCGGTGCCAAAGCCGCGTCGTGACAGCGTTCCGGAAAAGCAAAGATATAATTAATGGAACACAATCAAGGAAAGCGTCCTCGCGCTTTTCAAAGAAACGGGGTTTTTATGAAGATTCTTCTTCCGGTCGACGGCAGCGTTTACAGCCGTTCAGCGATTGATTTTGTGGCCACCCGGGCGTCTCTCCTCGGGAAGCATCCCGATATTGAGCTCCTTAACGTTCAGACTCCTCCCACGTTCCTGCAGAAACTGTTCTCGCGGGAAACGCTTGATGAGCACACCGCGAAGGAGGCCGAAAACACGTTTATTCCTATCCGGAAGATCTTCAAGTCCGAGGGCATGACCGCCCGTGAAAAAGTGAAGGTCGGTGTCCCGGCCGATACGATTGCCGAAGAGGCCGCTGAGTTCCAGCCTGACCTCATCATTATGGGATCCCGGGGGCTCAGCGCCTACCAGGGGCTTTTCATGGGATCCGTTACCACGGGTGTTCTCGCGCAGACTACGACCCCGATGCTGATTCTCCGAGGGAAGGAGACTCCGGCGAAGGAAGACCTCACGGTCGGTATCGCGATTGACGGTTCAACCTACGGGGTCGCAGCGGCCCGATATGTAGCTGAAAATCCGGATCTTTTCGGACCGGGAGCGGAATTCCAGGTAATCAATGTGGTGTCCGATATGCGGGACGCGAAGTATTCGGTGATCGCCGCGGTCGATGGGAAGCAGCTGTCAGACGATGACTTCGAGAGGCTTGAAAAGGAAGACTTTGAAGCCGCGATGAACCAGGTAAGACCGATCTTCAAGGAGAATGGCCTGAAAGTAAAAGAGGTGATGCTGACGGGTGACCCGCGGGACGAAATTTCTGATTACGTCGAAGATAAACACCTCGATCTTCTCGTGATGGGGTCCCACGGCTATACAAACTTCAAGAGCGCCGTGATGGGGTCGGTTGCGACGCATGTGGCGGCCGAAGGCAATGTGCCGCTTCTGATTATCCGTGAGGGCAGCGACGCACCGCAGGGTGTCTGATAAGAATCGGCTGTTTCAGGAGAAAATTCCCGGGGAACCGGGAATTTTTTTGATTTTGGTCCCTAATAAATACCAAGGTAGAGTAATTTAGCCGCCTAAAAAAATAGGAATAGAGAAAAATACAAAAGAAAAGTCTCTAAGGAGGACAGGCTTTTCTATAGCTCAAAAATAAACCGCCAGGGGGTTAGCCTGGCGGTGCGCGTATTAAAAACCGGTATTACGGATTAACGGTCTTATGCGAAGGATCCAGTCCCTTCCAGCCGCCTCCCAGCGCTTTGATGAGTTCGACACTGTTCACGAGTTCCTGCGACTGGAGTGATAGCAGCGACTGTTCGCTGGAAAGCCTTGTGGCTTCGGATGAAGAAACATTGGTGTAATCAATCATCCCGGCCTTATAGCGATTCATCAGAATGGAAGCGGTCTCAGTCGCCGCGGAGAGGGATTTCCGCGTGTTCGCCACCTGAGAGGCAAGGCTCGCCTGTGAGGAGAGCGCGTCTTCTGTCGTCTGGAACGCCTCGAGCACGGTTTGACGGTAAGCGGTGACAGATTGCTCATAAGCCGCGCGGGCCTGAGCCACCTTGGCCCGGGTGGAACCTGCGTCGAAGATTGTCTGCGCGGCTGACGCGCCAAGTGACCAGAGAAGGTGATCCGCGCTGATCAGCTGGGAAAAATGTCCGCCGCTCCAGCCGCCGGAACCGGAAAGGGTGATGTCCGGGTAATAGCCGGCAATCGCGATGCCGATCTTTTCATTGGCAGCGGCGACCGCACGCTCGGCGGATGCGATATCCGGACGCCGTTCAAGAAGCGTACTCGGAATGGCTGCAGGAATTGCCGGAACAGAAGGCAGTGCTGTGTCCTGAGGCAGGAGCGTAAATTCAGCCGGAGCCTTGCCAATCAGAACCGCGATCGCGTGTTCATACTGAGCCCGGGAGGACTTCAGGGCGTCACGCGATGCTTCCGCCGAGTAGAGTGACTGCTCAGCGGACGTCAGGTCGGATTTCGCGATCTGGCCGCTTTCGTACTGATTCCTCAGAGTTTCGACATTCTTCTGATAAACCTTGATCGTTTCGCCGTAAACCGCGATGCGGCGGTCCAGAACGCGAAGCGTAAAATAGTCTTCGGCGAGGCTCGCCTGAGCGGAAAGACGGGCATTTGCGAGATCCGCTGCGGAAGCTTCGGCGCTTGCTTCATCGGCGGTCCGGGCCCTGCGGAGTTTTCCCCAGAGATCCGGTTCCCAGGAGAAATTTCCCTGGAAACTGATGGTGTTCTTGGTGACACCGGCAGTCCGTCCGCGGGATCCGGATGCGCCGGCCGTAATGGACGGGTAAAGGGCGGCGTCAGACTGCGCGACCAGGGCGACAGCCTGCAGGTACTTCTGGGCGTACTGCGCGACGTTCTGGTTATTGATTTCGACCTGGGATTCCAGGCTGTTCAGCACCGGATCGCCATACATCGTCCACCAGTCTCCCTTAAGGGCGGCGTCATTCGGCGTGGCCGATTTCCAGCCGGCAGGAGCCTCTTTGAACTGCGCGGGCATCTGGCTCACGGCGGACGGCCGGGTGTAGTTCGGGCCGACTGCGCATCCGGAAAGGATGAGGAGGGCGGCTGCAGCGGCCGCCGCGAGTTTCAGCGGTGTCCGTACAGCGGTCTGGGTACTTTCAAAAGTCTTCTTCATGTTTCTTTCCTCTTACTTTCCGGCGGTAACGGCAGCAGCCGTACCGTTCCCTTTGAAGAACCGTCTCCAGAGTCGTTTGGCCCAGGAACCAAACCGGTCAAGATAAACATAAACCACAGGAGTGGTGTAGAGCGTCAGAATCTGACTCACCACAAGGCCGCCGCAGATCGCGATGCCGAGCGGCCGATGGAATGACGCGTTGCTGCCGGTCTGAAGGAGAAGCGGCACCGCGCCGAAAAACGCCGCGCAGGAGGTCATCAGAATCGGGCGGAAACGCTTACGGCAGGCCTCAATAATGGCTTCCTCCGGGGTCCGTCCTTCTCTCTCCGCGGCAATCGCGAAGTCCACCATCAGAATAGCGTTCTTCTTCACAATGCCGATAAGGAGAAGAATGCCGATGAACGCGATCACAGTGAACTGCGTACCAGTGATTTCCATCAGGAGCAGGGCACCGATGCCGGCGGAGGGCAGTGTCGAGAGAATCGTGATCGGGTGGATCCAGCTCTCATACAGAATGCCCAGCAGAATGTAGATCACGAGGATCGCGGTCAGGATGAGAAGCGGAATCTGCCCCATGGTTTTCTGGAACGTGGCGGCAGTCCCAGCGAAACTTCCGTGAACCGAGTCCGGGAGACCGAGGGACGCCATTGTGCGATCAATCGCGGCCTTGGCGGTGTCGAGTGACACACCGTCAGCCAGATTGAAGGCAATGGTCGTTGTCGCGGTCTGATCCTCATGGTCAACCGAAAGCGGTGTGGTCGAATATTCAATGCGAGCGAAATTCGAGACCGGAATCTGCTTTCCGGCAGAAGTCACCACGAAGAGCCGGGTGAGGACGCTCGGATCCTGAGTCCACGAGCTGTCGAGCCCAATCACGCTGTAGTACTGATTCAGCATCTTGTACTGCGTCGCGATCTGGCGCTGCGCGAAGGCGTCATTCAGGAAAGTGTCGATTTCCCGGGCATTGAGACCGTAGCGGGTAGCGGCTTCGCGATCCACGATCACCTTTACTTCAGAGCCGCCGGTTTCCGCGTCGCTGTCCACGCTTGTGAGTTCAGGAAGCTTCGAGAGCGCTTTATAAATCGGCGTGCTCCACTGACGCAGTGTCGCGAGATCGTCACTCTGAATACTGTACTGATACGTCGCGTTCGCGCTCCGGCCGCCGGTCCGGAAATCCTGAACCGGCATCAAAAAGAGCGACGTGCCTGGCATCCGCTTGGAAAGCGCGAAAAGCCGGTTCGCGACCTGGGAGGCGGTCTCAGTACGCTGATCGAGCGGCTTCAGCCGGATAAAGAACTGTCCGGTGTTCCGCGACCCGAATCCGCCGCCGCCCGTGGAGGCGAGGACATACTCAATGGCGGGATCCTTTTCCAGCATTTTGCTCAGACGCAGAATCTTCGGATCCATCTGCGTAAAGCTTGTCTGCTGATCAGCCCGAACCATACCGAAGAGAATGCCGGTATCCTGATCCGGGAATAGCCCCTTGTCGATCGTAATGTAGAGGAAAACGTTTCCGACGATAGTGAGGAGAAGAATCACCATCGTGAGGAGTTTGTGCTTCATCACGGTGCCGAGACTCGCGACGTAGGCCGTGTGAAGTTTCCGGAGACCGGAAGAGATCCAGTCAAGCACCACGGTTTGTGGCCAGCGCCGGCCGTTCGGCATCCGATGAGGTTTCGGAGCGTCTTTCCTGAAAAGACGGCTGCAGAGCATCGGAGTCAGTGTGAGAGACACAAACATTGAAATCGCGAGCGCGACAGAAAGTGTCACCGCGAATTCCCGGAAGAGCTTTCCGACAACGCCTCCCATGAGAAGCAGCGGGATGAAAACCGCGATCAGGGACGAAGTCATTGAAAGAATCGTGAACCCGATTTCGTGGCTGCCTTTCAGCGCGGCCTGCATCGGTGTCATCCCTTCCTCGATATGGCGGCTGATGTTTTCCACCACCACAATCGCGTCATCCACCACAAAGCCTGTACAGATGATGAGCGCCATCATGGAGAGAGCGTCCAGACTGTAGCCGAGGAAATACATCGCGCTGAATGTTCCGACCAGTGAGATCGGAAGGGCGACTGCGGGAATCAGCGTAGCGCGTCCCCGCCTCAGGAACACGTAAACCACCACAATCACGAGGAGGATAGAGAAGAGCAGGGTCTTCTCGGTTTCCTGGAGCGCGTCGCGTACCGTGCTCGAGCGGTCAATCGCGAGTGTGAGTTTCGTTCCCGCCGGCAGCATGGAATTCAGTTCCGGCATCAGAGCCTTCACCGAATCGATGGTTTCCAGCATGTTCGCGCCCGCCTGACGGGTGATGGAGATGGAAACCGAAGGCTTCGAATTGAAGTAACCGGAAGAGTACTTGTCCTGAATCGAGTCGTAGACGTTAGCGACGTCCTTCAGTCTCACCGGAACCCCGTTCTTATAGGTCACGATGAGGTCCCGATACTGGCTCGCCTGCGTGAGCTGACCGTTCGCCTCAATCCACCAGGTGCTGGCCTTTCCGGAAAGCAGGCCGCGAGGGGAGTTGGATGTCGCGCTGTCAACCGCCTTCCGGACGGTATCAAGCGGGATTCCATAGCTTTCAAGAAGCCGTGGCTTCAGGTCGATACGGACTGCCGGCAAAGCGCCGCCTCGGATTGAAACCTGACCGACACCCTGCACCTGGGCGATTCGCTGCTGGAGCTTAGAGCTTGCGAGGTCGTAAAGCTGACCGCGGTTCAGCCGGTCAGACGTCATCGCAAGCATCATAATCGGCGCTGAAGACGGATTCGCTTTGTGATAAGTCGGAAGCGTCTTCATTGCGGAGGGAAGGAGGCTGCGCGCCGCATTGATGGCAGCCTGAACGTCACGCGCCGCGCCATCGACGTCACGCGACATATCGAACTGGATAATGACGTGAGTCGATCCCTGGGATGAGACGGACGTCAGTTCCGTAATGCCGGCGATCTGCCCCATCGCGCGCTAAAGCGGTGTCGCGACGGTTGCGGCCATTGTTTCAGGAGACGCGCCGGCAAGCGATGCCTGCACAAAAATCACAGGCATATCGACCGTGGGGATCGGAGCGACCGGCAGGAACCGGAAGGAAACCGCTCCGACCACGGTGAGGGCGATCGAGAGGAGAAGCGTCGCGATCGGCCTCAGGATGAAGAGCCTCGATATGTTCACGGTTTTTCCTCCTCGAGGGCAGGTTCGGGCTCAAGCGCCTTCCCCTTCCTGAAGTGCGACGCAAGCCGCTCAAACCAGAGGTAAATCACCGGGGTCGTGAAAAGCGTGAGGAGCTGACTGAAGATCAGACCGCCCACAATCACAAGGCCCATCGGACGCCGCAGCTCAGCGCCGCTTCCGGTCGCCAGCATCAGAGGAACGTTGCCTAGGAGCGCAGCGAAGGTCGTCATCATGATCGGACGGAAACGCAGCAGACAGGCGCTGTAAATAGCGTCAAACGGCGTCTTTCCCGCACGTTCTCCGGCAAGAGCGAAGTCAATCATCATGATGGCGTTCTTCTTCACAATGCCGATCAGAAGAATGATGCCGATCAGCGCGATCAGTGTGAATTCCGTTCCGGTGAGCTTCAGCGCAAGGAGCGCGCCGATAGCGGCGGACGGCAGAGTCGAAATTACGGTGACCGGGTGAATCCAGCTTTCATAGAGAATGCCGAGCACGAGGTACACCACCATGACGGCCGCGAAAATGAGCCAGAGCGTATTGGCGTTCGCGTTTTCGTAAGCTGAGAGCGACCCCTGCGGCTTCAGGTTCATCGTGATCGGAAGTTTGATCTGAGTCTTCACGTCTTCGATCGCTTTCTTTGCGTCATCAAGCGAATAGCCGTCCCGGATATTGAAGGAAACCGTGGCAGCCGGAGTCTGTGAGAGACGGGCGTAGCCAGAGGGTCCCAGCTGCTCGGTCACCCGGATGATGCTTGTGAGCGGCACCATGGTGCTCGACGCAGGCGCGGCAGAATCGGAAGACGCCGAACTGGTTGTCGTCGCCGTACCGCTTTTCAGATAGATATGCGAGAAGGCATTGAGATCATCCCGGAACTGCTTACCCACCTCAAGCACGACGCGGTACTGGTTTGACTGCGTGTAAATCGTGGAGATAAGCCGCTGGCCGAAGGCGTTATAAAGCGCCGTATCGACATCATCCGCGGTGAGTCCATAGCGGGCCGCGGCCTCGCGGTCGATATCGACATAGGCGATGCGGGCGTTCCCCATGAGGTTCGTCACAACATCCTTCAGTTCAGGACGCTTCGAAAGCGCCTGCGTGAAGATCGGGACCCATTTTTCGAGTTCCGACTGGTCCGTCGTGTTGAGCGTCAGCTGGTACTCGGATGGCGTGACCTGATCATCCACCTTCAGATCCTGGTTCTTGATCGCGTAGAGGTGAATGCCTGGGACCTTCGCCGCGTCGGCTTCCAGCCGTGAAATGATGGCGTCCGCACTGTCTCGCTCTCCGAAAGGTTTCAGCGTGATCTGGAGACGGCCCGTGTTGAGGGAATTGTTGTTTACCGCGTCAACGCCGACGATCGAGCTCACGGACTGAACGCCAGGATCTTTCTGAATCAGGGCCGCAAGCTCTCCCTGGCGCTTCGCCATTTCAGAGAATGAAATATCAGCAGGTGCCCGGGTGATGCCCTGAATGAAACCGGTGTCCTGCGCAGGGAAGAATCCCGACGGAACCCAGATCCAGAGAAGAGCGGTGACAAAAAGCGTGCCGATTGCCACGAAGAGGGTCGCGACCTGATGATTCAGTACGACCTTAAGGCAGCGCTCATAGAGATTGAGAAGCCAGTTAAAGGCCTTGCCGAAATCCTGAGTGATGCGGCTGTGTTTCTCTTCCGGAATATGCTTCAGCAGATAAGCGGAAAGCATCGGCGTGAGAGTGAGCGACACGACCATCGAGACCAGGATCGACACCGCGAGGGTGATCGAGAATTCGCGGAACAGACGCCCGACTACGTCCCCCATGAAGAGAAGCGGAATCAGCACGGCAATAAGGGAGAAGGTGAGCGACACAATCGTGAAGCCGATTTCCTTTGATCCCAGAAGAGCCGCGTCGAGCGGTTTCATGCCGTCATCAATATGGCGCTGGATGTTTTCCACCACTACGATCGCGTCGTCAATCACAAAGCCTGTCGCGATGGTAAGCGCCATCAGCGTGAGGTTATTGAGTGAGAAACCGGCGAGATACATCACGGCGAAAGTGCCGACAATAGAGAGCGGCACCGCGAGACTCGGAATGAGCGTCGCGGTCGGCGTCCGAAGGAAGAGGAACGAGACCGCGATCACGAGACCTATAGCGATCAGGAGTTCCGTCTGGACATCATCGATCGACGCACGGATCGACTGCGTACGGTCTGCGAGAATCGTGAGTTTCACGGATCCGGGGAGCGATTCCTGAATGGCCGGGAGCGCC
>ERZ773264.4054-NODE-4054-length-10815-cov-5.252602_pt1 | contig 10815 bp, 6 predicted proteins | sample MGYA00511910_ERZ773264 | MGnify/ENA primary metagenome ERZ773264 (study PRJEB29015, sample SAMEA2737739) | human gut metagenome | biome: human gut; feature: human-associated habitat; material: faeces | place: China | collected 2012 ... | reverse complement strand
CGCTGCTGATGGTGATCTGCTCGGCATAGGCGAGCTTCGTGATATAGATCTCGCCGGAGCGGAAAGCGTCCTGCCGGTCGGTCGTGATGAACAGGTGCGCCTTTCTGCTCGGCGGCACGTTCATCTCGGCGCGGCGGCTGCGCACGGCGCGGATGGCGTTCATGACCATCTCGAAGTCGCGCTCCTCGGCCGGGAAAGCGAGAGACTCGGTATACTCCGGATAGCGGGCGATCATGAGCGCCTCGCCGTCGTGCGGCAGGGCCTGCCAGATCTCCTCGGTGATGAACGGCATGAACGGGTGCAGGAGCTTGAGAATGTCCGTCAGGACATACAGCAGCACCTGCTGCGCGCTGCGGGCACGGGCCTCGTCGCCGCTGTTGAGGCGGGGCTTCGTGAGCTCGATATACCAGTCGCAGTACGTGTCCCAGATGAAGTCGTAGATCTTCGCCGCGGCGATACCGATCTCGTACTTGTCGAGATTCTCGCACACTTCCTTCGAGAGCGTGTTGAGCTTCGAGAGCACCCACTTATCCTCGAGCTCCAGCGTCTCGGGCAGCTCGTTTTTGTCAATGGTGAGGTTCATCATCACAAAGCGCGACGCGTTCCAGAGCTTGTTGGCAAAGTTGCGCATGGCGCCGCACTTCTCAACGTAGAAGCGCATATCGTTTCCGGGACTGTTGCCCGTGATGAGGTTGAAGCGCAGAGCGTCGGCGCCGTAGGTGTCGGCCATCTCGAGCGGGTCGATGCCGTTGCCGAGGGACTTGGACATCTTGCGGCCCTTATCATCGCGGACCAGGCCGTGGATGAACACCGTCGGAAACGGGATGTCCTTCATCTGCTCGAGGCCGGAGAAGATCATGCGCGCGACCCAGAAGAAGATGATGTCGTAGCCCGTGACCATGACGCTCGTGGGGTACCAGAACTTCAGGTCCTCGGAATCCTTATCCGGCCAGCCGAGCGTGGAAAACGGCCAGAGCGCGGAGCTGAACCAGGTGTCAAGCACGTCGGGGTCGCGGTGGATGTTCTTGCTGTGGCAGGCCTCGCACTCGCAGGCGTCGGTGCGCGAGACGGTGACATGACCGCAGTCGTCGCAGTACCACGCCGGGATCTGGTGGCCCCACCAGAGCTGGCGGGAGATGCACCAGTCGTGCACATTCTCCATCCAGTTATAATAGGTCTTGCTGAAGCGCTCGGGCACGAACTTGATGCGTCCGTCACGCACGGCCTCGATGGCGGGCTCGGCCAGCGGCTTCATCTTGACGAACCACTGCGGGCTCGTCATCGGCTCGACGACCGTGCCGCAGCGGTAGCACGTGCCGACGTTATGATTATAGGGCTCGGTCTTGATGAGGTAGCCCTGCTCCTCGAGATCGGCCACAATGGCCTTACGCGCCTCATAGCGGTCGAGACCGTTGTACTTGCCGCCGTTGATGACGCGGGCGTCCTCGTCGAAAATGAGGATCTGCTCGAGGTTGTGCCGCAGGCCGACCTCGTAGTCGTTCGGGTCGTGGCAGGGCGTCATCTTGACGCAGCCGGTGCCGAAATCGAGCTCGACGTAATCATCGGCCACGATGGGCAGCTCACGGCCCACGAGCGGCAGGATGGCCGTCTTGCCGACGAGGTGCTGGTAGCGCTCGTCCGCCGGGTTGACCGCGATGCCGGTGTCGCCGAGCATGGTCTCCGGACGGGTGGTGGCAATGGTGAGATAGTCGTCGCTGTCCTTGAGCGGGTAGCGGATATACCAGAACGCGCCGGGCATATCCTTATACTCGACCTCCGCGTCGGACAGGGCGGTGCGGCAGTGCGGGCACCAGTTGATGATGCGGTTGCCCTTGTAGATCAGGCCCTTTTCATACAGCTCGCAAAACGTCTCACGCACGGCCTTCGAGCAGCCCTCGTCCATGGTGAAGCGGCTGCGGTCCCAGTCGCAGGACACGCCGAGCGACTTCTGCTGCTCGACGATGCGGTTGCCGTACTGCTTTTTCCACGCCCAGACGCGCTTGAGAAACTCCTCGCGGCCGAGATCGTAGCGGGTCAGTCCCTCTTCCTTGCGCAGCATCTCCTCGACCTTGATCTGCGTGGCAATGCCGGCATGGTCCGTGCCGGGCACCCACAGGGCAGCATAGCCCTGCATGCGCTTGTAGCGCGTGAGGATGTCCTGCAGCGTCGCGTCAAGCGCGTGGCCCATGTGCAGCTGGCCGGTGACGTTCGGGGGCGGCATGACGATGGAAAACGGCTTTTTGTCCGGATCGGCTTTGCCGGCAAAGTAGCCGCCGCGCATCCACATGTCATAAATCTTGCTCTCGACCTGTTTGGGGTCGTAGACTTTCGGAAGCTCTTTCATGGCTCCTCCTCCTTTAAGATTGCCGGGGCGCAAAAAAATCGCCCCGAAACGAACTGTTTCAGGGCGATCGAAACCGCGGTACCACCTGAATTCCACGCAGAAGCGTGACACTCTTGTCTCTGTAACGGGAGAACCCGGCCGCCCTACTCCGTTCAGGCCGGCTGCTCCGGGGCGACCTTCATCTCCGGCATCCGAAAGGCTTGCACCAACCGCCTTCTCTCTGACGTCCGCCGGGAGACTACTCCTCCCCTTCTTCGCAAATGGATGGGAAAATTATAGGCCCTGCCGTGCCGTTTGTCAAGCGTTTCTGAGCCAGCGCACAACCGAAAGCGCCGCGCAGTTGCCCTCACCGACTGCCGCTGGGATCTGATAGGGCGCGCCGGTACAGTCCCCGGCCGCGAAAACGCCGGGAATGCTCGCAGCATAAGCTTCATCCACGACGATGTGGCCCTTTTCCGTGGCAAGACCGGGCAGGAGCGTGTCAGCCGCAAAGCCCGCGCGCAGGACGAAAATGACGTCCGCCGGCTCCGCTGCGCCGTCGACCACGAGCGTATCGGCGCGCTCGGCGCCGCGGATCTCAAAGCGGTGCTTTTTCCCATCATAATAATGCACGTCACAGCCGATCTCCCGCAGGAAATCCGCCTCTGCCGGAGCGTCGGCCGCCAGGCCAATGACCGCCGCGCGCTTGCCGCGGTAGAGCATGCCGTCGCAGGTGGCGCAGTAGCTCACGCCGCGGCCGAGATAATCTGTTTCCCCGGGAAACGTGCCGCGCTGGGCAATGCCGGTCGCAAGCAGAAGCGCCCTGCCCTCCACGAATTCCTTACCTGCCGAGACGCCGAACGTTTTTCCCATCGGCATGGCCGAGAGTGCCCGCTCGCGCAGGATGTCCGCACCAAGATCACGCGCCTGCTGCGTCATGGTCTCGAGCAGCGCGGGGCCGGAGACGTCCGGCACACCGGGGTAATTTGTGACGTGGCCGGCCTTATGCAGCGCACTGTCGGCCGCGCCGCCGCAGATCACGCACACGGACAGATTCCGGTTGCGCGCCGTCATGGCCGCCGACAACCCCGCCGGGCCGCCGCCGATGATAAGCAGGTCATACATGTGCCCGCACCTCCGTTGTTTGCTATTCTGTCTGGATTATATATTTCTTTTTCGATATTGTAAACAGAAAATGAATCGTGTATAATACCTTTGCAAATTTATGTGGAGTTGACATGACACTATGGAAGATACCAAAAACTTTATCGAAGCCTTTGTCGAAGCCGATCTTGCGCCCGGCGGCCGTTTCGCCGGTCAGACCGTCCATACCCGTTTCCCGCCGGAGCCGAACGGCTACCTGCACATCGGCCACTGCAAGGCCCTGTGCATCGACTTCGGCACGGCCGAAAAATTCGGCGGCATCTGCAACCTGCGCATGGACGACACGAACCCATCCAAAGAGGATAACGAGTTCGTCGAGGCCATTCAGGAGGACATCCACTGGCTCGGCTTTGACTGGGGCGACCGGTTTTTCTTCGGCTCGGACTACTTCGAGAAGGATTACGAATACGCCGTGGAGCTTATCAAGAAAGGGCTTGCCTATGTGTGCGAGCTGACGCCGGAGCAGTTCCGCGAATACCGCGGCGATGTGAACACCCCCGCCGTCAGCCCCTGGCGCGACCGCCCGATTGAGGAAAATCTCGACCTGTTCGCGCGCATGCGCGCCGGTGAGTTCCCGGAGGGCAAGTACACCCTGCGCGCAAAGATTGACCTTGCCTCCGGCAACTTCAACATGCGTGACCCCGTGCTCTACCGCATCCGCTATATCGAGCACCACCGTCAGGGCACGAAATGGTGCATCTTCCCGATGTACGACTTCGCGCACCCGATCCAGGACGCGCTCGAGGGCATCACGCACTCGCTGTGCTCGCTGGAATACGAGGATCACCGCCCGCTGTACGACTGGGTGGTGAACAACGTGTCTGTGCCGTGCAAGCCGCGCCAGATCGAGTTTTCGCGTCTCGGCATCAACTACACCGTCATGTCCAAGCGCAAGCTGCGCCGCCTCGTCGAGGAGGGCTACGTCTCTGGCTGGGACGATCCGCGCATGCCGACGCTGTGCGGCCTGCGCCGCCGTGGCTACACGCCCGCGTCCATCCGCAATTTCTGCGAGCGCATCGGCGTGTCCAAAGTCGCGTCCACGGTCGATTACAGTTTTCTGGAGCACTGCCTGCGCGAGGATCTCAACCTTCACGCCCAGCGTGCCATGGCCGTGCTGCACCCGGTGAAGCTGCGCATCACGAACTATCCCGAGGGCCAGAGCGAGACGTTTGCCATCGAGAACAACCCCGAGGATGAAAACGCCGGTACACGCGACGTGACGTTCTCCAACGAGCTGTGGATCGAGGCGGACGACTTCATGGAGGAGCCGCCGAAGAAGTATAACCGCCTCTACCCCGGCAACGAGGTGCGCATCAAGGGCGCGTACATCGTCCGCTGCACCGGCTGCGTCAAGGACGCGGACGGCAACGTGACGGAAGTCCTGTGCGAATACGATCCCGAGACCCGCGGCGGCAACACGCCCGACGGCCGCAAGGTGCGCGGCACGATTCACTGGGTCGATGCCCACAACTGCGCCGACGCCGAGGTGCGCCTGTATGATAACCTCTTCGCCGACGCCGACCCCGAGGGCGACGGCAAGGACTATCTGGAGTGCCTGAACCCGGACTCGCTGTCCGTGCTCACCGGCTGCAAGGTCGAGCGGATGCTCGCCGGCGCCGAGGCTCCGGCCGCGTTCCAGTTTCTGCGCCTCGGCTACTTCGCCGTGGACAATAAGGACTCGGCCCCGGAGCACCTGGTCTTTAACCGCGCTGTCGCGCTCAAGGACAGCTTCAAGAAAGCCTGACCACAAGATCATGTACCCTGTCCCTCCCGCCGAAAACGGGAGGGACAAATTTTTGTGACGAAAATGTGAATTTGCTGTTGACAAGCACGAGATGCGGTGGTATGCTGTGCACGCTGATATTTTTAAGTCGGTACGAGATACCGGCAAGGTGTCACGGTCAATGGAATCTTTGCGGGGTCTCCCTGCGCGTTGCCGCCTTGTCTGTATCCGGACAGGGTGTTTTTTTATGCCCGGAGGAGGGATCGCTGTGGAGCTGAAATTCAAGGCAAAGATCATGGACGAGGCCGCTATTGACCGCACGCTCGTGCGCATCGCACATGAGATCCTCGAGAAAAACGACGGCACGGACGACCTGTGCCTGATCGGCATCCGCACGCGCGGTGTGCCGCTGGCCCGCCGCCTCGCAAAAAACATCGAGAAGATCGACGGTGTGCGGCTGCCGGTCGGCGAGCTGGACATCACGCTCTACCGCGACGATCTGTCCACAGTCGCGGACGCGCCGGTGCTCAACCGGACCGACATTCCCTTCCCCATCGCGGGCAAGACCGTTGTGCTGGTCGACGACGTCATCTACACCTGCCGCACCGCGCGCGCAGCGCTCGACGCCGTGATGCAGCTCGGCCGTCCGGCACGCATCCAGCTCTTTTCCCTGATCGACCGCGGCCATTCGGAGCTTCCGATCAAGGCCAATTACGTCGGCAAAAACATCCCGACCGCCAAGAGCGAGGTCGTGGCCGTCCGCCTGCAGGAGACGGACGGAGAAAACAGTGTCTGCATCCTCGAGAGAGGATAAAGAATAGATTAAATTTTCACGGGAGGAAAAAATCTATGAGCAAGAAACCCATCGGTAACGAGCCGGTGTACGATGCACGTACACTCGGCGCACCCAGAATGTTCGTTCTGGGTCTCCAGCACATGTTCGCCATGTTCGGCGCGACCGTCCTCGTCCCGGCGCTCTCCGGCCTCGACGTCGCAACCACGCTGCTGTTCGCGGGTCTCGGCACGCTGCTGTTCCACCTGCTGACCAAGGGTAAGGTCCCGGCCTTCCTCGGCAGCTCGTTCGCCTTCATCGGCGGCTACAACGCCGTGCGTACCATCGGCACGAACGCCGACGGCTCCGCCATTTACAACAACGATCTGCTGGCCTACGCCTGCTTCGGCGTCGCCATCGCGGGCCTGATGTACATCATCCTGTCGTCCCTGTTCAAGATCTTCGGCGTCAAGAAGGTCATGCGCTACTTCCCGCCGATCGTCACCGGCCCGATCATCATCGCCATCGGCCTGACGCTGTCCTCTTCCGCCATCACCAACTGCCGTGCCAACTGGCTTGTCGCCGTCGTCGCGATCCTGATCGTCATCGGCTTCAACATGTGGGGCAAGGGCATGACCAAGATCATCCCGATCCTGCTCGGCGTGCTCGGCTCTTATATCTTCGCACTCATCGTTGATCCCGCGGAACGCGCCTCCGTCGCCGCTGCCGTCAGCAGCGCCAAGTGGTTCGGCCTGCCGATCTTCTGGAAAAACAGCGTGTTCCACCTCTTCGCCGGCCCGGTCGACAGCGGCGTCCTCTGGTCCGCCGTGCTGACGGTCGTGCCCCTGTCCCTTGCCACCATGGTCGAGCACATCGGCGACATCTGCGCCATCTCCTCCACCTGCGGCAAGAACTTCATGGTCGACCCCGGCTTCCACCGCACCCTGCTGGGCGACGGCCTGGCCACCACCCTTGCTTCCCTCTTCGGCGCTCCGGCCAACACCACCTACGGTGAGAACACCGGCGTGCTCGCCCTGTCCCGCGTCTACGATCCCCGCGTCATCCGCATCGCAGCCTGCATCGCGATCGTCGTGTCCTTCTGCCCGAAGTTCGCGGCCCTCGTGTCCGCCATGCCGACGGCCACCATCGGCGGCGTGTCCCTCGTGCTCTACGGCATGATCTCCGCTGTCGGCGTGCGCAACGTCGTCGAGAACAAGGTCGACTTCACCAACACCCGCAACGTCATCATCGCCGCGCTCATCCTCGTGCTCGCCATCGGCATCACCTACTCCGGCAGCATCCAGATCGGCGTCGTGTCCCTGTCGGGTTTGGCTGTCTCCTCCATCGTGGGCATCCTGCTCAACGCCATCCTGCCCGGCAAGGACTACACCTTCGAGCAGGACGATCAGGGCGCGACCTCCGTGGACTTCAAGGTCTGAGCCTAAATCAAAACCAGCAATCATCGGCCGCCGCAGCGCAATGCTGCGGCGGCCTTTTGCTTTGCGCTTCGCCGAGCGACGCGATTGTTAAATTTATGGCCGGATTTTTCCAAAAAATCAGTTGTAGTTTGCGAAAAAATGCGTTATCATGAATGTGTTTGAGAGCAAAAAAGAACCAAAATACAAATAAAAACGGAGGAGCAACATGAAATTTTCCAGTAAGATCGAAAAGTGCGGCCTCTCGCCCATGCGCAAGTTCGCGTCCTATGCAAACGAGGCTGCCAAAAAAGGCAAGAAACTCTACCACCTGAACATCGGCCAGCCCGACATCGCCACCCCTGAGGCTTACTTTGAGGCTGTGAAGAACTTCAGCCAGCCGGTCCTGGCCTACGCCCCGTCCGATGGCGTGCCCGAGATGATCGACGCCGTCGTCAACTACTACGGCAAGATCGACGCGCCCATCACCAACAAGCAGGTGCTCATCACCACCGGCGGCAGCGAGGCGCTGCAGATCGCGCTCAGCTGCATCCTCGACGAGGGCGACGAGATCATCATCCCCGAGCCGTTCTACCCGAACTACAGCACGTTCGTCACGCTGACCGGCGCGACCATCCGCCCGATCACCACAACACCTGAGGAGAACTACAAGTTCGCCATCCGTGAGCGCGTCGAGGCGTGCATCAACGAGCACACCCGCGCCATCCTCTTCACGAACCCCGGCAACCCGACCGGCACCATCCTCACCAAGGAAGAGCTCCGGCTCATGGCCGACATCGCCAAGGAGCACAACCTGTTCATCATCGGCGACGAGGTGTACCGCGAGTTCGTCTACGGCGGTGAGAAGCTCATGAGCCTGCTGCAGCTCGAGGGTTATGAGGACAACGTCGTCGTCATCGACTCCGTGTCCAAGCGCTTCAGCGCCTGCGGCGCACGCATCGGCTGTGTGATCACGCGCAACGCAGAGCTCTACAACAACGCCATGAAGTGGTGCCAGGGCCGTCTGTGCGCCTCCACGATCGACCAGGTCGCGTCCGCCGCGCTCTACACCGTCGGCCCCGAGTACTTCGATGCCGTGCGCAAGGAATACAAGGCCCGCCGCGACACGCTCGTCGAGGGGCTCAAGAAGATCCCCGGCGTCATCTATTCCGAGCCGAAGGGCGCGTTCTATGTCATGGCCAAGCTCCCCGTGGACGACGCGGAGAAGTTCCAGCTGTTCATGCTCGAGGAGTTTGACGACAACGGCGACACGCTCATGTTCACCCCGGCCGAGAGCTTCTACAAGACGCCGCACACCGGCGTCAACGAGATCCGCATGGCCTACGTCATCAATCAGGACGCCCTCAAGCGCTCCATGGAGCTGTTGGCCAAGGGCATCGAAGCCTACAACAACAAGTAAGTTCCATACGCAAAAACCGTCCGCTCCCGATCGGGAACGGACGGTTTTTATTGGATTCAGTTGGCTTTCTGCCGGCGCTTGAGATTGAGCAGCACCACAGCCGAGAGCACGCACACACAGCCGAGCGCGCTCAGCGGTGTGAGCTTTTCGTGGAACACAAAGATGCCGACCAGCGTCGCCACGACCGGCTCAAACGACGCGAGGATAGACGCCTTGCCGGTCTCGAGCCCCGTGAGGCCGAAGGTATAGAGCAGATACGGCAGGTAGCACGTGACGATGCCGAGCGCCGTGCACAGGCCGAAGCCCTTCCACGAGCCGAACATGACGCCAAGCGGCTGCGCCGCGCCCCAGATGATGACCGCGCCGATGGTGGTCAGCAGGCAGGAATAAAAGTTGATGGTGTTGCTCGAGTAGCCGCGGTCGAGCGCGTAGCGGGCAAAGATGCTGTAGAGCGCATAGCCGAAGCCCGCGCCGAGGCCGTAGAGAATGCCGACCGTGGAGAGTTTGTGCTCCTCGCCGACAAGCGACACCAGACAGCAGCCGGCAAACGCCAGCACGAGCGCAATGAGCTTCTGCACCGTGATGCGCTCATGGAACAAAACCAGCGAGAGGATCATGACGATCGACGGCGCGGTGTACAGCAGCACGGCCGCCGTGGACAGGTCCATGATCGTGATGGCCTGAAAATAGCAATACGTGAAAAACAACAGGCTGCAGATGCCGGTGCCGATAAAGCACCAGATGTCTTTGAACCGGATGCGAAACTGCTTCGGGTCGCGCACGAGCAGCGTAATGGCGAACAGCAGCGCCGCAATGCCGCAGCGCAGCACGATCGCGCCCATGGAATCCACACCGTAAGTCGCCAGTGTGCGCGTGAACAGGCCCATCAGTCCCCAGAGGCACCCGGCCGTGATGACGGACGCCGTATATTTCTGCATTCTGCACCCCTCCAGATCAAGCTTTCGACAGAGCATGATAGCAGGTTTGCGGACGGTTGTCAATTTGTGCGGGAAAGAAAGTTTTGCGCGGCATTTGCGTTTGCCCACTTGCCAAGCAGCGGCGGCTGTGGTAAGATAAACACACCGTCTGTGACGGCGTGCGGATACAGCGTTTTGCTCCGCCTCGGGAACCTCCCCGTGTCAAAATAGAGGCTTTTGAGCGGCGGCCAACACCGCCGCTTTCTGCTTGCATACGGACTGTTGCCCCTGCGCAAACAGCCATACGCGGGTATGGTGAAATTGGTAAACACGCAGGATTTAGGTTCCTGTGCTTTCGCTTGTGGGTTCGAGTCCCACTACCCGCACCATAAGTCCACCGTAATTTCGATAGAATTACGGTGGACTTTTTCTATGCCCAAAAACCGCTTGAAATAGGGCTTTTCGGCTGTTCAGGCTCATAAACGAACCCCGCTGCAGGCAATTCTGCGGCGGGGTTTCGTGCGTTTTGCGCGGATTGTGGCGTTCTGTTCCGCTGTAATCGTTAAACAGCCGAGTAATCGTGAACTACTGGGGGTATTCGTTAAACCACCGAGTTCTGATAATACTTTTATTGATTTGAAAAACGGAGAGAAGGTTATCCTTGTACTGCTCCCACTCAAAAAGCACATAGTATGCTCTGGCACAGAGAATACACACAGGAATCAGTCAAAGCACGAGATTATATAAGTGATCCGGTTCAACTCCGTTTTTTTTGCACCGGCGAAGTGCTAGCATAAATCCGAGGATCATACCGAATGTGATGATGATACCGTACCATGCGATGTTCAGCCCTTCTATGCCAAACAGGTTTTCAACAGCATAATGATTCATAGATTTTTTGAAAGCCTCCCTGCTATTCGACGCGGAGCATCCGATAGCCGATTCCGATGTGCGTTTGTATGTATTGCGGCCCGTCTTTTCCGCGTTCCAGCTTTTTGCGCAGGGTCGCCATGAACACCCGCAGAGAAGCAATATCGTTTTCCCAACTGCTGCCCCAAATCTGCTGTGTGATGTAGGTGTG
>ERZ773264.4049-NODE-4049-length-10830-cov-2.989606_pt1 | contig 10830 bp, 10 predicted proteins | sample MGYA00511910_ERZ773264 | MGnify/ENA primary metagenome ERZ773264 (study PRJEB29015, sample SAMEA2737739) | human gut metagenome | biome: human gut; feature: human-associated habitat; material: faeces | place: China | collected 2012 ... | reverse complement strand
GCGTGACCGGCCGAGGGCCCGTCCGATGGTACGCTGTTCCATATGGTTACCGAGGGGAAAAAGCGGGTTCGTAAATCGCCCGAAGAGCGCAAACGCGAAATCATCGCGGCGGCGGGCAAGCTGATCGGCGAGAAGGGGTATTACGGCACGTCGCTCAAGGACATCGCCGACGCCATCGGCATGAGCCAGCCCGGACTGCTGCACTACATCGGCAACAAGGAACGGTTGTTGTCGCTGCTGGTCACCGATAACTACGACCAGCAGGGCACACCCGCCGACTTCGCCAAGTCGGGATTGCCCGGCAGCGATTCGGACGGCATGCTGTTCCCTGCCTATCTGCGGTTCCTGGTCCGGTACAATGCGCAACGCCGCAGTCTGCTGCAGCTGTACATGGTTTTGGAAACCGAATCGTTCAACGCGGACCATCCACTGCACGAGTATTTCGAAAACCGACCGGATCTGACGTGGGAGCATTATTCGCGGTTCGCATGGAAGCTGCCGCCGCAGATCGGCGGATGGGACAATATGCGGCCGATCGTGCGGCAATGCATCGAGGCGATGGATGGCATCCAGCTGCGGTGGACGCGCAAGCCGCCGATCGACCTGTACGACGAGTGGCTCGTCTTCGAGCGGATGATCTTCCCCTCGCCGGTGTGGGACGGATATCGGTAATCCTTCAGAAGACATATATCTAATGGTTGTTAGTTAAGAAACGCCTGAAAATCTGCGGTACTTGACGATTTGTTTCGGAAGATATATAGTTCTTATATCTAATGACTGTTAGATATAAAAGTCAACGAGGACGACGGAGGACTCATGAGCCGTTACGAGGCAGACCACATTCTGTTCGGCGCCGCATATTACGACGAATATCTCATGATGAAGGGCATTGACCGCATCGATGAGGACATGGCGATGATGAAGGCTGCGGGACTGAACGTCATCCGCATCGCCGAATCCACGTGGAGCACCTGCGAACCGCAGCCGGGCGTGTTCGACTTCACTTATGTGGACCGCGCGCTTAACGCCGCGCAGCGTGCCGGCATCGATGTCATCGTCGGCACGCCGACCTACGCGGTGCCCAGCTGGCTCGTCAAACTCGACCCGAGCGTGCTCGCGGTCACGCCGAACGGACAGGGCAAGTATGGCGCGCGCCAGATCATGGACATCGTCAACGCCACCTACCGTTTCTACGGCGAACGCGTGATCCGCAAGCTCATCTCCCATGTCGCCGACCATCCGGCCGTCATCGGCTACCAGGTGGACAACGAGACGAAATACTACGATTCCGTCTCCGATGACATGCAGCGCCTGTTCGTCAAGTACCTGCGGGAGAAGTTCCACGGCGATCTGGACGAGCTCAACCACCACTTCGGCCTCGACTACTGGTCCAACCGCATCGACTCCTGGGAGGACTTCCCGGACGTGACCGCCACCATCAACGAGTCCCTGGGCGGCGAATTCGACAAGTTCCGCCGCGACCAGGTGCGCGCCTTCCTGCAGTGGCAGGCCGACATCGTGCGCGAATACGCGCATGACGACCAGTTCATCACCCACAACTTCGATTTCGAATGGCGCGGATACTCCTATGGCGTGCAGCCGGCCGTCGACCACTTCAAGGCCTCGACCGCCGTGGACATCACCGGCGTGGACATCTACCACCCCACCGAGGACGATTTGACCGGCAAGGAGATCGCCTTCGGCGGCGACATGACCCGCTCCACCAAGGACGGCAGGAACTACCTGGTGCTCGAAACGGAGGCCCAGGGCCAGCACGGCTGGGTGCCGTTCCCGGGCCAGCTGCGCCTGCAGGCCTACTCCCACCTCGCCTCCGGCGCCGACATGGTGGAATATTGGCACTGGCACTCCATCCACAATTCCTTTGAAACATATTGGAAGGGCCTGCTGAGCCACGACCTCGAACCGAATCCCACCTACCGCGAGGCGGGCATGTTCGGCCGCGAGATCGCCAAACCGGAAGTGGGGGAGCGGCTCGTCCACCTGAAGAAGCACAACAAGGTGGCCATCATGGTCAGCAACGAATCGCTGACCGCGCTCGACTGGTTCCTCATCGAGGCCGGCTTCCCATTCGGCGGCACCCTCAAGTACAACGACGTGGTGCGCAACATCTACGACGCGCTGTTCGAACTCAACGTGGAATGCGATTTCATCCCGTCCGACGCGCCGGCCGAACGCCTGGCCAAATACGAGATGATCGTGACCCCGGCACTGTACTGCACTCCGCAGGAAACAACCGACCGTCTGCGCGAATTCGTCTCCAACGGCGGTCACCTTGTCTCCACCATGCGCTCCTTCGTAACCGACGACGAGGTGACCGTATGGCACGACCGCGCGCCGCACAACCTCACCGACGTGTTCGGCATGACCTACAACCAATTCACCCGCCCGAACGGCCACGTATCCGTGGAATTCGCCGGAACGCTCGCCAAAACCCCGGCAAGCGACGCGCAGGCGCTCATCGAACTGGTCACCCCATTCGACGGCACCGACGTGCTCGCCAGCTACGGCCACTACGCGTGGAAGGATTACGCCGCGGTGACCCGACATGGCTTCGGCAAGGGCGACGCCGAATGGATCGCCACCCTGCTCGACGCCGATACCATCCGAGCTGTTCTACGCGAAGCCGTGGAGCATGCGGGCATCGCCGATGCCGGCACCGCGCTCGCCGGACAGGTGACGGTGCGTCGCGGAACGAACGCTCGCGGCGAGCAGGTGACGTATCTGCTCAACTATTCCGCCGACGAAGTCACCATCGCCAGCCCGGTGTCGGGCGATGTGGTGGTCGCCCCGGTGGTAGTGGGTTCCGACGGCACCGTTGACGAATCCGCTACCGCGGCGGTCGCTTTGAAAGAAGGGGCGAAGATCGCAGCTGGCGACATGCTGACGATTGGCCGTTGGAACGTGGCCGTCATCGCCGGCTGAGCGGCAAAGCGGTGGTGGCAACGGTGACGGCGACGTGACGGCTCGACTGGGTCAGGGGATGAGCAGGTCGATGATGGCCTTCCATTCCCCGACAAAGTCGACGTCATGCGATCCGTTGAGCCAGCGCAGCTGCAGGCCTTCCATCGCGGACAGGACCTGCAGCGCGGTGCGCTCCGGATCGGCGACACCGTCGCGCTTGGCCGCGAACGCGTATTCCTTCAGCAGATTGATTTCGCGCTGTTCGAAATACTCGTGCACGGGATGGTCCTTGCTCAACGCCTCGCTTTCCAGCAGGGTGTAGAGACGGACCATCTCCGGACGGTCGGCGTTGGTCTCCACGGTTCCTGTGGAAATGGCCTTCAGGCCAAGATCGCAATGGTATGCGATGCCGTCGTCAAGGACTTCGCCGGTCACGCCCTGCACGCCAAGATGCTCGGCGATGGCGATCTGATTGGTCCGATCGGCGTATTTGAGGGTTTTCTCAAGCAGTTGTTCTTTGGATTTGAAGTAGTAAAGGAGGCCGGCTTCGGTGATGTTCTGGGCTTGCGCCACATCGCGGATGGTGAAGCCCCAGAAACCGAACTGGGAGATGAACGAGATGGTGGTTTCGAGAATCGCCTTTCTGCGGTCCTCGGCGCTCATTCGTTTCTTGGGTCTGTTCTCGGTGCGGCGACGCATGCAATCTCCTTTATCTTGTGCTTACTAAGGTACAGGACGAAGTGGGGAAGTGGGTGCAAAACCATTGGAACACGCCGAAAATGACAGAAAAATAGAAATGTAATATCATTTAACTAAGCAGCTACTAAGTAATAAAAAACAAGGCGGCTGTCCGATAATCAAACAGTGTGAATCGCCTTTATGAAAACCGGTGAGCGCGTCGGTGACGGACCGATTTGCGTTTTCGGGAAAGATGATTTACGCTATGGATACGTTAATTACCAAGTGGTAGTTAACGGAGGGGCGAAGCAGCCCCCTGACCTAAATCGAGATACACAACCACAAGCAAATTCACTACTGAAGCATGATTCAAAGGAGAGTTTCATGAGTGAGGCAATTGCAAGCAAGGAAGAGCGTCTGGCCGCGTACAACGCCAACGTCGCCGCCGCGGAGAAGGATCCGCGTCTATCGCCTGAGACCGGCAAACCGCTGGACAAGGTGACCATGTTCCGCTTCGGAGCCGGCTTCATCGTCTTCGGTCTCCTGTGGATGTCCGGCCTCGGCATCGTCTCCGCAGTGCTGCTGCCGATGCACTACAAGACCATCCCGGGCGTCAATCCGGACGCTTTGGTGGCGTCGTCAACGCCTTCACCGCCGTCGCGTCTCTGGTCGCCAACCTGATGTTCGGCAACTTCTCCGATCGTTCCCGTTCCAGGTTCGGCCGTCGTACCCCGTGGATCCTCTTCGGAGCCGTGCTCGGTGGCGTCATGCTGTTCCTGACCGGCACCACGCATAACGCCGTGCTGTTGACGATCTTCTACTGCGGCTGCATGTTCGGTCTCAACTGCATGATCGCTCCGCTGGTGGCCATCCTGTCCGACCGCGTGCCGTCCGGCATCCGCGGAACCATGTCCGCCTTCTACGGCGCCGGCTCCACCATCGGCGCTCCAATCGGCACCATGCTGGGCGCCCTGTTCATCGAAAACCTGGTTCCGGGCTTCGCCGTCGCCGGCGTGCTCATGTTCCTCGGCGGTGTCGTCGCCGTGATCATCCTGCCGAAGGAGCAGTCCGCCGACTTCCTGCCGAAGGACGAAGGCTCCGCCAAGGACATCCTCTCCTCCTTCCGCCCGCCGAAGTTCTCCACCGCCCATGACTTCTACAAGGCTTTCGCCGGCCGCTTCTGCATGCTCATCAGCTACCAGATGATCAACGTCTACCAGCTGTACATCATCCAGAACTACATCGGCCAGTCCGTCAAGGAATCCGCCGTCACCGTGTCCGTCGTGTCCATGATCATGATGGTCATGTCCCTGGTTGGTTCCTTCATCTCCGGCCCGGTCTCCGATCTCATCGGCCGCCGCAAGGTCCCGGTCGTCGTCGCTTCCGTGCTCTTCGCCGTCGGCATCGCCATGCCGTGGCTGATTCCGTCTTCGCTGGGCATGTACCTGTTCGCCGGCATCGCAGGTCTCGGCTACGCCGTCTACTCCGCCGTCGACCAGGCCCTGCTCGTGGACGTCCTGCCGAACAAGGAAGAAGCCGGCAAGGATCTGGGCATCCTGAACATGGCCACCACCCTCGGCCAGATGTGCGGTCCGGTCATCATGTCCACCATCGTCGTGGCACTGGGCTACAACTTCGCGTTCCCGGTCGCCATCGCATTGGCCATCATCGGCTGTATCTTCATCATGGCCATCAAGAAGGTCAAGTAAGACAGCTGCTCCAAACCGGGGAGATGGTCGTTTTCGTAGACTGTCTCCCTCCGCGGGGCCAAATCGCCCCGCATCCCATCCATACCAAACATCAACGCATATTCGAATTATCAACGACGATACCAAGGAGCATCATGACCACCTGGATTGCAACGACGCAAGACGACAAGCTTGCCGACCGAACCTCCGACATCGAATCCACCAACGCCACCACCGCGGCCGACCTGCAGCTCGACGGCAACGAATACCAAGCCCTGCGCGGCTTCGGCGGCTGCTTCAACGAACTCGGCTGGCTGCCGCTGCAGAACGTCAGCGAAGCCGAACGCGACCAGATCATCAAGGAGCTGTTCAGCCCCGACGAAATGAACTTCACCTTCAACCGCGCCCCCGTCGGAGCCAACGATTTCGCCGACCACTGGTACAGCTACGACGAGGCCGACGGCGACTACGAGATGGAACATTTCTCCGTCGAACACGACGAGCAGACCCTGATCCCGTACATCCACCGCGCGCAGGAATGGCAGCCGAACATGCAGCTGTTCTCCAGCCCGTGGAGCCCGCCGACGTGGATGAAGCGCCCGAAGGCCTACAATTACGGCCGTCTCGTGCAGACCCCGGAGAACCTGAAGGCCTACGCCAAGTACTTCGTCAAGTACATCCAGGCCTATGCCGAGCACGGCATCACTGTGAACCAGCTGCACGTGCAGAACGAGGTGTTCGCCGACCAGAAGTTCCCGAGCGCCCTGTGGGATTCCGAAGCGCTCAAGGTGTTCATCCGCGACTACCTCGGACCGGCGTTCGACGAGGCCGGACTCGACACCGACATCTGGCTGGGCACCCTCAACGGCCCGGAGGACATGGCTTGGACCGGCGGCGGCTATGGCATGACGCTCAACAACTACAACCGCTTCGTCGACAACATCCTCTTCGACGACGGCGCGCGCAAGTACATCAAGGGCATCGCCTACCAGTGGGCCGGCCAGAACTGCATCGCCCGCACGCACGAATCATGGCCGGAGATCGAGCTGATCCAGTCGGAGTCCGAATGCGGCACCGGCGACAACAGCTGGGAGTACGCGGAGTACATCTTCCATCTGATTAACCACTACTTCCGCAACGGCGCCACCGCATACACCTACTGGAACATGATTCTTGACGACCAGGATTCCACATGGGGCTGGTGGCAGAACTCCCTGTTCACCATCACCGCCGACACGCATGAGGTGCGCCGCAATCCGGAATACTACGTGATGCGTCACTTCTCGCATTTCGTCAGGCCCGGCGCGAAGGTGCTCGGCACCACTGGCCATTTCAACTCGATGGCCATCGCCTTCCGCAATCCGGACGGCACGGTGGTGGTTGTGGCGCAGAACGCCCTCGACGAGGAGCGTCCGTTCGCATTCGCCGATCCCGATGCCGCCGAACGTGGTTTCAAGGTGACGCTTGCTCCGCGATCGTTCAACACTTTCGTGCTGGACTGAGCCGGAGTGATACGGCGTCGGCTCGCGCGTAATGCCGGTTTTCCCCTTTTTCTCGGCGATATGCCGATCCCCGACGTCCTGCCCATGAGGTGCCCGCCGCGATGGATCCCCTCCATGCGCGGCGGGCACCTTTGTTTGTATTGGTGGTTTTTCTTATCCGAGCAGTCCTTCGCCGTGGGATGCCGACGAGATTGGGTTGCGTGTGGAACGGAAATGTATTAGACTATAACTAAGTAGTTACTAAGTAATAGAAACTGCATGACGTACGAAGGAGTGCATATGAACCTCGACTACATCAAAGGCGTGAACCTCGGCAACTGGCTGGTTCTGGAAAAGTGGATGAACCCGGCGCTGTTCGACGGCACCCCCGCGGACGACGAATACTACCTGCCGACGCAGCTCGACCCGGCCGTCTACGAGGCCCGCATCAAGACCCACCGCGCCGAATACATCAACGAGCGCGACTTTGCCACCATCAAATCGTGGGGGCTGAACTCCGTGCGCATCCCCGTGCCGTACTTCATCTTCGGCGACCGCGCGCCGTTCATCGGCTGCATCGACGAACTCGACAAGGCCTTCAACTGGGCCGAGAAATACGGTCTGACCATCCTCATCGACCTGCACACCGCGCCGATGAGCCAGAACGGCTTCGACAACGGCGGCATCTCCGGCGTGTGCAAGTGGGCGCAGCTGCCCGACGAAGTCGAATTCGTGCTGTCCGTGCTCGAACGCCTCGCCAGGCGGTACGGCCATCGTCGGGCGCTGATGGGCATCGAAATCATCAACGAGCCGAACACCACCACCTGCTGGCCGATGGCGAACGTGACCGAACGCTACAAGGCGGTCGATCCGGAACTCGCCGAAGGCACCGGCCCGATCGCATTCGACTGGCTCAAGAACTTCTACATCACCGCCTACCACCGTCTGCGCGACGCCGACAAGGGCGCATTGCCGACCGACAAAGTCGTGGTGTTCCACGACGGTTTCGACATCGAACAGTGGAAGGACTTCATGCGCGGCCCCGACGGCAAGCTCGCGCCCGAGTTTAAGAACGTGGTCCTCGATACCCACCAATACCTCATGACCGCCGAAACGATGGGTTGCCCGCAGACAGCGGAGGGCTACGACGACTTCGTGAGGAATACCTATGCGCCGATGATCGCCGAGATGAGCGAATACTTCCCGGTGATTGTGGGGGAGTGGTGCCTGTTCAACTCCGTCGGCTGCGGTGTGGACACCCACGGCGGACAAAGCGTGCTCAACGGCGAGGAAGGGGCTCAGGTCGAAACCCTGACCGCCGAACAGAAGCGCTCGCTGTACCAGGGCGTAGCCGAATCCCAGCTCGCCGCATGGAGCAAGGGCAGCGGCTTCTACTACTGGAACTACAAGCTGCTCACTGACACTGTCAACACTCCCGGCTGGATCGGCTGGGACGCATGGGACCTTGGACGCTGCATCGCCCAAGACTGGTTCCCCATCCAGAAGTAGCCCAGCCTTTCGCCATCGCCGGCCCCGACTTCGATACCACCACCTTCTCCGATGAATACTGCAAGTATGGCGAATTCACCGGCACCATGGTCGGCGTCGCCGTCACCGATGCCGCGTTGCATGAGAAGACTGCCGACTTCGACTTCTTCGACTACGAGGCGGACAAGACGAAGCCGGTCGACTGATCCCGCCCATCCGGCCACGATCATTCCGAAACCCCAATCCGGCCGTGGTCCGATTCCAACCGGCCGCGTGGCTGATTGCGGGACGCATACAATGGGCCAAGGAACGTTGCGTTCCTTGGTCCATTGGGCTGAAATAGGGGTTTGGTTTGGGCTGTTTGGTTTTTGAATGGGCGGAAACGGCAAGTCGGGCGAAACCCCGCGTGGAAAGGCGGTGAGACGCATGGTGCTGGGCATCGACGAGCGAATCAACGGCGTGAACCTCGGCAACTGGCTGGTGCTGGAGAAATGGATGGATCCGGAACCGTTCGTCCGCACTGACGAAGACGACGAAATCTGGATGCATCGCACGCACGGCGCCCTCTGGTCCGAGCGGAATCTCGCCGAGGAACTGCGCCGGCACCGCGACGCCTACATCACCCTGGAGGATTTCCGCATCATCGCCGACCATGGGCTCAATCTCGTGCGCATTCCCATACCATATTTCATCTTCGGCGACTGGCCCGGACATCCGGGCTGCATCGCATACCTCGACCGCGCGTTCCGTTGGGCGCGGGAGACGGGACTGAAGATCATGATCGACCTGCATACCGTGCCCGGCTCACAGAATGGTTTCGACAACGGCGGTCTGACGGGCGTGTGCAAATGGGCGCAGAATCCGGACTTGGTGGAATACGCGCTGAATGTGCTGGAACGATTGGCCCGCCGATATCGTGACGAGCCGACCCTACACAGCATCGAAGTGCTCAACGAACCAGTGAGCTGGTCGGTGTTCCATGGCACGTCGAATACGGCGAAGGACGTCCGCGAGGCCTCCGGCAGCACGCATGTCCCACTACGGTTTCTGAAGCGCTTCTACCGTGACGCCTACACCCGGCTGCGCGCCATACTGCGCCCGGAAACCCTGATCGTATTCCATGACGGCTTCCGACTGCTCCGCTGGGGCGACTGGTTCCGTCGCGCCGGCATGCGCAACGTCATGCTCGACACCCACCAATATCTCATCGCCATGGAGGAGCCGTTGTTCGCGGGACCGGCACGCCGACTGTACCTGCGATCGCGGCACCTGCCATGGCTGTACCGAATGCTGGTGGGTGCGCGCGAAATCGCCATCCGTTCGGCGGCCCGCCATATCCCTGTACTTGTGGGCGAGTGGTGCGTGGAGAACCGGTGGGCCCTGCACGGCCGGAACCGAGCGGACGCATACCGTCAAGTGTCGCGATTGCAACGCGCGGCATGGGATGCGTCGGCGGGGCAGGTCTATTGGAGCTACCAGCTTGCGCGTTCCGCGAAACCAGGCAGCGGCGAAGGGAAACCGCCACGTGACCCGCGCAACGGCGGCAATCTCGAAGCATGGGATCTGACCCGCGTATGGCGTCACGGATGGATTCAAGCGGATGCGCCCCACGATGACGTGGCATCGGCGCCGTCAATCAACGACAATCGACGCAAAGGGCATTAGACTCGGAGTCATGGCAGAGGAAGAGACTTCGAAACGTACCCGCAAATCGCCACAAGAGCGTCGTGCGGAAGTGCTGGATGCGGCGGTGCAGCTCATCAGCGAACGCGGATTCAACGGCATTTCCATCCAGGACGTGGCCGATCGCGTCGGCATCTCCAAACAAGGCGTGTTGCGATACGTCGACAACAAAGACAAAATGCTGGCGCTGGTATATGACGAATACTACGGGCAGACCGGCACGCCGGAGGACTTCTTCTCTTCGGGCATGCCGGGCAGCGACCCGTCCGCGCCGCATTTTCCCGCGTATCTGCGCTACCTGGTGAAACACAACTCGCGCCGCCGCATGATGGTGCAGCTGTTCACCGTGCTGTCGGCGGAATCCCTGAACCAGGATCACCCATTGCATGACGAATTCATGGGACGCATGGAGGACATCTGGGAACACTACTCGAAATACCCGTGGGTGGTTCCGCCGCAATTGGGCGCATGGGCCGGCAGCATGCGACCGGTGGTGCGCAAAGCCATGGAAATCATGGATGGCATTCAGCTGTGGTGGCTGCGCGAACCGGAAGTCGACCTATGCGCAGAATGGGCTGAAATGGAAAACCTGCTGTTCCCCGAGCCCCTGTGGGACGCCTACCGCTGATTCGGATTTATTGATTTGGTCGTGTCCGTTCCGCCGGTTGGTTGCGATTGCGTGATTCTGATGATTGTCTATCTGCTTTCGTTTTTCGACCTGCGGTTTTTGGACTTGCGGTTTGCGGTTTGGTTTGCGTGAGGCACCCTTTTGCTCACGGATTGCGATTTGCGATTTGATTGGTGGTTTGTGGCTTGCACGAGTCCAATCGCAAGCCACCCTTTTGCTCACGGATTGCGGAAACGTGCGTTTTTGCGCATACGTGCGCTGA
>ERZ773264.4042-NODE-4042-length-10847-cov-3.124815_pt1 | contig 10847 bp, 8 predicted proteins | sample MGYA00511910_ERZ773264 | MGnify/ENA primary metagenome ERZ773264 (study PRJEB29015, sample SAMEA2737739) | human gut metagenome | biome: human gut; feature: human-associated habitat; material: faeces | place: China | collected 2012 ... | reverse complement strand
GATGCGGATCCGGGAGGGACAGGCCATGGAAATTTATACCGGACGGGAGGGTGAGATTATCCTGAAGAAATACTCACCGATCGAAGAGCTGGCGGAATGCGCAGCAGGGTTTACAAAATCGATTTCAACGGTGACCGGATGTCTCGTCTGTGTTTCGGATCAGGAACAGATTGTGGCGGCAAACGGGCCGGAACAGAAAAATTATCTTGGCAAGTCCATCAGCAGCCGGCTGGAGGAGGCGATTCTGAACCGGAAAACAGTACTTGCGCGTCCCGGTGAAAAGGCTTATTTTTCAATTTTGGAAAACACAGACAATACTACTCCTCTGCCGGAGCTCATTTTTCCGATTCTCTCCTCCGGTGATGCCATCGGTTCGGTCATTCTCTGCGGCAAAGACAGGGAGTCCCTGCCGGGCGACACGGAAAAGAAGCTCCTCCAGGTAGCGGCAACGTATCTCGGACGGGAAATGGAAAACTAAACAGGGGATTTATCGAAGGCAATTTATCAAAGGCTTTTTGCATCATCCGCACCGGTTATGCAAGAGGCCTTTTCCTGTTATTCTGTAATTCGAGATATTCCAATTTTATCTTGCTATTTACACCTGCATTGTCTACAATAAAAATGACGTGCACGAAAACCTTCAGCCGATACGCCCGAAGCTTTTCTGTGCCTGCTTTTATAAGCCGGGAAAAATTCCCGGAGTATCCTACATTACACAAGGAGGAATTTCCATTCATGAAATACATTGCAAAGAAATTCGGCTCTCTCCTTCTTACGCTGCTTCTTGTATCCTTTTTATCGTTCTTTGCCTTTTCCGTCATACCCGGAGATGCGGCAAAATCGCAGCTTGGAACGGAGGCGACGCCGGAGCGGATTGAGGCTCTGCAGAAGGAAATGGGGCTGGATCGGCCGGTTCTGGAACGGTACGCTTCGTGGGTAACCGGCTTTTTTCATGGAGATCTCGGCACCTCGTATTCGTACTCGATGCCGGTCGGAGAACTGATCCGCGATAAAGTTCCGATTACCATCGCTATCACCGTTATCGCATTCCTGATGATCCTTGTTGTCTCGATTCCCATCGGCATTTTCACAGCACAGCACGCCGGAGGCCATCTGGACCGGCTGATCATGACGATCAATCAGGTGATCATGTCTGTGCCGGGATTTTTCATCGGTATTCTGATCACGTATCTTTTCGGTCTGATTCTCAAATGGTTTCAGCCGGGCGCCTATGTGCCGATTTCTGAAAATTTTTCCGGTTTTATCGGTTATCTTGTTGCACCGTCTGCCGCTATTGCACTTCCGCGCTGTTCCATGGCTGTCAAAATGCTGCGCAGCTCTGTGCTCTCGCAGCTCGATGCCGACTATGTGCGCACCGCCTATTCCCGCGGAAACAGTACACGCCGTGTTATGTATCACCATGTGCTGAAAAACGCCCTGATTCCGGTACTGACCTTCTGGGGCATGACAATCGCAGATATTGTAGCAAACAGCATTATTCTGGAACAGGTTTTTTCGATTCCGGGCATGGGCAATCTTCTGATCACTTCGATCTCCAACCGCGATTACCCCGTGGTTCAGGGCATCCTTGTACTGATCGCCGCCCTCATTATTATCATCAATTTCGTGGTAGATCTGCTGTATGGCAGAATTGATCCGCGTATCCGCGTAAAAGACTGACGGGAGCTTTCGATCATCAGCTCCCGCGACCGAAAGGTCATGGGGAGCCGCCCACGACAAAGGAAAGGGTTTTCATTATGAAAAAGAAACGCAATCTCACGCTGATCATCGGAGCTGTTCTCACCTCTTTTATGCTTCTGTTTCTTCTGATCGGCTTTTTCTACACACCGTACGACCCGGATGCAATGAACGGCGCAGCCAAGTTCGCTGCTCCATCTCTGTCACACCCGTTCGGCTGCGATCACTTTGGACGGGATATTTTCAGCCGCGTCTTAAAAGGAACCGGTACAACCTTCTTCGTCGCTTTCGCTACTCTGCTACTCGGCGGAACCATTGGTGTTCTTGTCGGTGCGTTCACCGGGTATTTTGGCGGATGGATTGACGAAATCCTGATGCGCATAAACGATGTCATTGTTTCCTTTCCGGGAATCCTGCTGGCGCTGGTATTTATCGCGCTGCTTGGCCCCGGCAAATACAACGTGATCCTTGCACTCGGTATCGTATTCATTCCGAGCTTTGCACGTATCACCAGAAGCGAATTTCTCGCACGCAAAGATATGGACTATGTCAAAAGTGCCCGTCTGATGGGTGTTTCCCATCTTCGGATCATATTTGTACATATCCTGCCAAATACGGTCCCGTCCCTTCTTTCGATGGCAGCAATCGGTTTCAACAACGCCGTTCTCTCCGAGGCCGGCATGAGCTTTCTCGGCATCGGTGTCCAGCCGCCCGATGCCTCGCTTGGACGGATGCTCTCAGAATCCCAGACGTATCTGATGACTGCTCCCTGGGGCTCTGTTTTCCCCGGTCTTGCTGTCATTTTACTGGCGCTTGGCGTATCGCTCCTCGGCGACGGATTACAGAAGAAAGGCGGTAACTGATATGGCACTTCTCGATGTACGTGACTTAAAAATTGCATTTTACGATACCACGCCACCGACCGAAGTGGTAAAAGGCATCTCCTTTTCCTTAGAAGAAGGTGAGACGCTTGGCATTGTCGGGGAATCCGGTTCCGGCAAAACCCAGACGGCGCTCTCCATTCTGCACCTTTTAAAGGAAAATTCCGCCGTATCCGGCGGAGAAATTCTCTACGAAGATTCTTCCGTTGCGCACGCTTCCAACCAGGATCTGCAGCGCATCCGCGGAAAAGAAATCAGCATGATTTTTCAGGAACCGATGACCTCTTTAAATCCGGTTCTGACCATCGAAGAACAGATTGCAGAGGGACTGCTGATCCATGAGAGCTGCACACCGGCAGAACGTCATGAAAAGGTTCTTGCCATAATGCATGAGGTCGAGCTTCCCGACCCGGAAAAGCTTTGCAAAAAATACCCTCACCAGCTCTCCGGCGGTCAGCGCCAGAGGGTGATGATCGCTGCGGCGCTTATTACAGAACCGAAGCTTCTGATTGCAGACGAGCCGACAACAGCTCTTGATGTGACGATTCAGTCGCAGATCTTAAAGTTGCTGAAAAAAAACAATGAACGCCATCACACGGCGATTCTTTTTATCTCACACGACCTCGGCGTCATCCGTTCGCTCTGTGACCGGGTCATCGTCATGAATCATGGGACGATTGTGGAATCCGGCAGTGTAGACGATGTCTTTTTCCACCCGAAGGAAGACTACACCCGCCGCCTGCTCGATGCAATTCCGAACCGACGAACATCGCTGCGAAAGCGAATCAAAATCGCTCCAACAGCTCAATGGCCGACAGGCTCTGACAAAAAAGCTGCTCCGCCTGCGGAAAAGGAGGAATAACCCATGGAAGAAATCAGTCCGAACAACATTCTGAAAGTCAGCCATATTTCTGCCTCCTATCAGGAGGGAAAGCAGAGAAAAACGGTGCTTCATGATATCTCTTTCGAGCTTCATGAAAATGAAATTCTCGGTCTCGTCGGAGAGAGCGGATGCGGAAAATCGACACTCTCCAAAGTGATCTTAGGATTTATCCGCCCAGATGAGGGCGAAATAATTTCGCAGGTCGACCATACGCAGATGATTTTCCAGGACCCGTTTTCCTCCCTGAATCCGGCGAAGAAAATCTCCTGGATTTTAGAAGAACCGCTTCGGATGCAGAAGGTTCCGAAAGAAGAACGAAAAAAACGGGTTCTTGCGATGGCTGAAAGAGTCGGTCTCTCCGCAGAGCACCTGAAACGCCGCCCGCATGAGCTCTCCGGCGGCCAGCGCCAGAGAGTCAGCATCGCGGCCGCACTGATCCAGGGCTCACGCCTGATCCTTGCCGACGAACCGGTTTCCGCTCTCGATGTGACGATTCAGAAGCAGATCATGGAGCTGATGGTTCAGCTTCAGGAGGAGCTTCAGCTCTCGATTCTCTTTATCTCGCATGACCTCAACGTGATCTATCAGATGTGCGACCGGGTTCTCGTGATGAAAGAAGGCCGGATTGTGGAGAACGCGGAGACGGAAGAACTGTTTGCGCATCCGCAGAATGATTATACAAAGGAGCTTCTGGCGGCATCACCAGAGCTGTAGTTTTATTTCCAGCATTCTCTAAACACCCGAAGTACATTCTTGGAAAAGACCTTCTCGATCTCCTCATCTGTAAAGCCTTCGTGACTCATCACATCTGCGAGATGCTGCATATGCGCGGTGTCCGGCACATCCGTTTCACCGCTGAAACCGTCAAAATCGGTTCCAAGGCCGATGATGTCGATGCCGCCGACGTTTCGCAGATATTTCATATGGCGTACCATATCCATCGTCGATGCCTTTTTCGCTGCCGGCTCCTCCTCGCGCAGAAACGACGGACAGAAATTGATACCAGTGACGCCGCCACGCTCTGCGAGCTGACGAATCATTTCATCCGAAAGGTTTCTCAGATGGAAGCACGCGCCGCGCGCATTGGAATGGGACGCAATGACCGGACCTCTCGTATGCGCAAAAACGTCGCGGATTCCGGCATCATTTAAGTGTGATAAATCGATCACTATGCCGAGCCGCTCCATCTCCTCGACAAAGGCAATACCGGTCGGTGTCAGCCCGTTTTCAAGATCCGGAAGATATGGCTTTCCCTCTTCCTGCGCCGGATTCGGGAATCCAAGCTCATTCGGGAAGTTCCAGGTCAGCGTGGAAATCCGCACACCGAGATCGTACAGTGTGTGCAGTTTTTCGATACTGCCTTCGTAAACACCACCCTCTTCGACGGTCATGACCGCACCTATTTTTCCTTCCTTCTGTACCTGCATCAGATCCGCATACGTTTTGATCTGACAAATGCGGTCCGGATACCGTTCCACCTCTGATTTCCAGAGATCAGCCAGCTTTCTCACATGCTCAAACGGTGTTTCGTCTTTCAGTCCCTTCAGGAACGTAAACAAAGAAAAGCACTGGCAGAGGCTGCCGCCCTTTTCCAGCTTATCCAGATTGATCTGAAGATCCGCATCCGCAAGATGCTCCTGTTTTTCCTTCCACTGCAGCGCAGGAATTGTGTCACAGTGCATATCAATTACCTGAAACATACCCTTTAACCTCTTTTCCATTTTTTTCTATTCTATCATATTTCGCCGGATTCTTTCTATTTTTTCGGTTTTTCCGGAAAAAAACTTGAAAATTGCAGATGAGATGATATACTTTTTTCATTATGTACTGCAGTTGCCGGTTTTTACGCTGCAAACCGGCAACTGCTTTCTCACTGATCAAACAGCAGAGCCCGTTTCAAAGAACATGCCCGCAAACCAGCGTGTATTCGAAAAAGGGTTCAAGAAAGAGGTATCTATGCTCCAACTGATTGAAACCATCAACAATGCCGTGAACAATTTTATCTGGGGTGTTCCGGCTATGATCTGTATTTTCGGTGTCGGTCTTTACCTGAGTCTGCGCACCCGTTTTCTCCAGATTCGAAAATTCCCGTATGCGATCCGCACAACGCTCGGAAGAATGTTCCGCAAACGAGATGCTTCCGATGGCGCAATTACACCGTTCCAGGCGGTCTGTACAGCACTTGCCGCCACGGTCGGTACCGGTAATATTGCCGGTGTTGCCGGCGCTATCGCTATCGGCGGACCCGGTGCCGTATTCTGGATGTGGGTTTCCGCTCTGCTCGGCATGTGTACGAAATTTGCCGAGGTAACACTGGCTGTTTTCTATCACGAGAAAAATGCCAACGGGGAACTCGTCGGCGGACCGATGTATTACATCAAAAACGGTCTCAGCAAAAAATGGCATTTTCTGGCCTATCTTTTCGCTGCTTTCGGTGTACTGACTGTGTTCGGAACCGGAAATGCAACGCAGGTCAACACCATCACAACCGCAGTCAACTCCGCACTGATGAATTACCATGTGATCTCAAAGGACGCGGTCCCGACCTCCAACCTGATTCAGGGTATCATCATTGCGGCACTCGTAGCGCTGATCCTGCTCGGCGGTGTCAAACGGATCGCACAGGTAACAGAAAAGCTCGTTCCGTTTATGGCTCTGTTTTATATTGTCCTTGCCATCGGTGTAATTTTGCTGAACCTCAACCGGATTCCGTCTGTTTTCGTTTCGATCCTTGAGGGCGCCTTCCGTCCCTCCGCCGTTACAGGCGGTATCGTCGGAAGCATGCTTATGAGTGTAAAAAAAGGTGTGTCCCGCGGTATTTTCTCAAACGAGGCAGGTCTTGGTACCGGTTCGATCGCGCACGCCTGTGCCGACACAAAAAAGCCGGTCAAACAGGGTATGTTCGGTATCTTTGAGGTATTTACTGATACGATCGTGATTTGTACCTTAACTGCACTTGTTATTCTCTGCAGCGGTACTTCCATCACCTACGGACAGGCTGCCGGCGCAGAGCTGACCATCAGCGGTTTTACCCTTACATACGGAAACTGGGTTTCGCTGCTCACCGCGTTCGCGATGTGCTGCTTCGCCTTTTCCACGATTCTCGGATGGGGACTTTACGGTGCACGCTGCATCGAGTTTTTATTCTCCGAAAGAATCACAAAATATTTTATGGCCGCCTATGCGCTGGTTGCCATCCTTGGCGCCACCGCAAATCTCGGTCTGATGTGGAGCATTGCCGAAACCTTCAACGGTCTCATGGCAATTCCGAACCTGATTGCGCTCTTCCTGCTTTCGGGCAAGGTTGTGGAGCTTACAAAGGAATACTTTTCCGGGGAAGGCAAAACCCGGTAAAATTTTTTATCGCGGCGCATTCCCTTCTTCTGCAAGAAAATCATGTAAATTCGCCTTTTCCCTTGACAATCAGGTTGCTACACCTTACACTGTTAAAAGTTTATAGCAAACAGAATGAACTACCTATATGATGTTTACCAAAGAGGGAAAACCGGGAGGAACTTTTGAATGGAAAAATGGAATGAAGTAAAACTGGTGCCGGAGTTTTCGGAACAGGGCGTGGACTGCTACCGCCTCGCAGGCGGCGATTATGAAAACGAATACTATGTCGTTTCCGAAGCAGAGACAAGAAAACTTCTGAACACACCGGAGGTTGTCGGGTATGAGGTTTATCACTGCCTGATCCCGTCCACTTCACAGATGCTTTATTATTTTAAAGAGCAGGGAAAAGTAACCGCAGCCAACATCCTTTCCATCCTGCGCGGTGCTTTGAATTATCCGCTGGAGGAAAGCTGCTACCGCGAACACATTCGTGTACATGACATCAGCTTTCTGTCAAGTGAGCGTGTCTTTAAAGAGGAAGAAATCGCAGGACTGGAAATCAAGTACAGCAAGCTGACGATGGTTCCGGGAAGCACACTTCTGATCGGCGATATCATCGCAACGGGTGAGACGCTGATCCACTGCCTGCGCTACGTAACCGATTTCTATCGTGAGCATGGTGCTTCCCTTCGCAACATTATCATCTTTACGATCGGCGGCACAACCGGAATCAAGATTCTGGAACGTCTCACCAAAGAAATCCGTGAGTTCTGGCCGGAGTTTGAAGGCTTTATCACAGTATATTACGAAGGAATCTTCAGCACCTATCAGGACAAGGGCGTATCCGGAATCAATCTGCCGGATGTCGATTTCTACTGGAAAGACGGTATCATTGCACCGGAGTTCCGAAGAGAAACTCTTTCCATGCGTGATCCGCTGTTTGAAAAATGCATCATCTACGACGGCGGTGCAAGACGCTATGAAATCCATGAGCATGTCGAGGAGGTTCTCGACTTCTGGAATAAAATGTTGGAGAGGGCCGACCGGATCGACTTTACCAGACTGCTCGAGGAGAAGCTCGGCTGCCCGCTTGACGCATCCTACGAAGAGTGGATTCACATCAATCACTACGAAGAAATCGATGAACGCGTGGCCAAATGGCTGTACCGCCAGGAAAAAGGTTACATTGCAAGCCTTGGCGATGCTACCCTGAAAGAAATTGCGGCTGAACGAATCGAAGAATTTACCGCAGCACTTCGCAAATACATGCTGTAACAAAAAACCATTTCTTACGGTTCGCTGAATTTCGGCGAACCGTAATCACAGTTTTCAGGAGATATTATGGAAAAAGAAAAGAAAGTAAAAGATGTTGACTTCGCGGACAGCGCGGTTCCGTCTTCTGCCCGGAAAAATGTAGTAACCATGTTTATGATCATGCTTGGCTTCACCTTCTTCTCGGCAAGCATGTGGGTCGGCCAGCAGCTCGCTGACGGCCTCGATTTCTGGGGCTTTTTGGGATCACTGATCCTTGGTGGAATCATTCTTGGTATTTATACCGGTCTGCTCGGCTACGTCGGTGCAAAAACCGGTCTGTCACTTGATCTTTTGTCCCAGAGAGCCTTTGGCGAAAAAGGTTCCTATCTGCCGTCAGCCATGACCAGCTTTACGCAGATCGGATGGTTTGGTGTCGGTCTTGCCATGTTTGCAATTCCGGTTTCCAAGGAGCTGCTCGGCGGAAGCACTGCGGCACAGTGGGGACTTGTTATTCTTGCCGGCGTCTGCATGACCGCCTCTGCCTATTTTGGTATTGAATCTCTGACCATCGTCAGCTATATCGCTGTACCAAGTGTTGCCATTCTCGGAACGATCGCCATGGTCATGGCCGTAATGAGAGGCGACGGAACGATCATCGATCAGTTTGCCAAATCCAGCGGATCTCTGACTATCATCGGCGGTGCCGGTCTTGTCATCGGCTCCTTCGTTTCCGGCGGAACCGCAACCCCGAACTTCGCACGTTTTGCAAAGGACGGAAAAGCGGGTGCCATCACCACGGTTGTGGCCTTCTTCATCGGAAACTCCCTGATGTTCTTCTTCGGTGCCGTTTCCTCGATCTTTGTCGGCGGAAACGATATCTTCGAGGTTATGGTCCGCCTGAACCTGTTCTACCTGGCTGTTCTCGTTCTCGGTCTTAATATCTGGACTACAAACGACAACGCTCTGTATACCGCAGGTCTTGGTCTTGCCAACATCTTCCATCAGAGGAAAAAACCGATGGTTCTCCTTTCCGGTATCATCGGAACGGTTGCCTCCGTATGGCTGTACTACAACTTCTGCGGCTGGCTCAACATTCTGAATTGTACCCTGCCGCCGGTCGGCATGATTCTGGTGCTCGCCTACTTCATGAACAAAAAGGACTTTGAAACCGATCAGCCGAAGCTTAAAACCGTAGACTGGTTTGCGGTTGCCGGTGTCATTCTCGGTGCCATTGTTGCGAACCTCTTACACTGGGGCATCGCTTCCATCAACGGCATGGTTGTTGCCGCTGTATGCTACTGTGTCGGACAGGCCGTAAACAAAAGAAAATAGGCAAAATCGTCCTGAATATGTTCCTGTATCTTATCTCCGGAACATGTTCAGGGCTTTTTATTTTTTCGGATTCGCGTTATAATATATGCATAACTCTGCATAGTTACAATTTTCGAAGCGAAAGGAAACTGCCCGGATGATCCATTCCACCGTATCTGCTCCCAAAGGAGAAAAAACAAAATACCGTCTTGCCGAATCCATGAAGGAGTGCATGAAATCAACCCCTGTCGAAGAGATCACCGTGCGCCAGATCTGTGAAATCTGTGGTGTTACCCGCCAGACCTTCTACCGCAATTTTCTCGACAAATACGATCTGATCAACTGGTATTTTGATAAATTACTGACAAAATCCTTCGAACATATGGGTCGCGGAACGACCGTTTTTGACAGTCTGGAAAAGAAATTTACCTATATTCAGAAAGAAAAAGCTTTTTTCGCCGCTGCCTTCCGCTACGACAAGCAGAATTCTCTGCGTGAGCACGATTTTGACCTGATTCTCGCGTTCTACGAAAATCTGATTCACGAAAAAAGCGGCAGCCCGGTTTCACCGGAAATGCATTTTCTTCTCGAAATGTACTGTCAGGGTTCCATCACCATGACCGTAAAATGGGTGCTTACCGGCATGGATCTGACACCTTCCGAGTTTGCAGCTCTTCTCGTCCGGGCAATGCCGGAAGACTTAAAAAAACTGTTCCGGAATCTGCAGCTGCTCTCTTAGAGCGCGTGTCAAAGTGGGGCTTGCAGATTGCGGAAATGGTTTTTCAGACACTCTCTGGTTATTTTTCACAAATTTTGTTCTGTTGTTTTTGTCACAATGGCGATTTTTTTTAAAGTGTTACACTTCGCTTCTTCTGTCACTTTCTTTTTCCCTTCCGGATTTGTTAATATAATAACAAGTTCAGTAAAACCATTTATTCATTTTAGAAGGGAGTTTTTCAATCATGGCAAATCGTATTAATTTAAATGCAACCTCTTATCACGGAGCAGGCGCTATTGCCGAGGTCGCAAATGAAGCAAAGGCACACGGCTTCAAGAAAGCTTTCGTATGCTCTGACCCGGATCTGATTAAATTCAACGTTACTTCCAAAGTAACCGATATTCTGACCGCAAACGGACTCGACTATGAGCTTTACAGCGATATTAAGCCAAACCCGACCATCGAAAACGTAAAACACGGCGTAGAAGCTTTCAAGGCATCCGGCGCTGACTATCTGATCGCCATCGGCGGCGGCTCTTCTATGGATACCTCCAAAGCCATCGGTATCATCATCGCAAACCCAGAGTTTGAGGACGTCAGAAGCCTTGAGGGCACCGCACCGACCAAAAACCCATGTGTACCGATCATCGCTGTTCCGACCACAGCCGGTACTGCTGCAGAGGTTACCATCAACTACGTTATCACAGACGTTGAAAGAAAACGTAAATTCGTATGCGTTGACCCGCACGATATGCCAATGATCGCA
>ERZ773264.4037-NODE-4037-length-10870-cov-47.644660_pt1 | contig 10870 bp, 16 predicted proteins | sample MGYA00511910_ERZ773264 | MGnify/ENA primary metagenome ERZ773264 (study PRJEB29015, sample SAMEA2737739) | human gut metagenome | biome: human gut; feature: human-associated habitat; material: faeces | place: China | collected 2012 ... | reverse complement strand
AACAGCCTGGTGCATGGCATCTTTGTCTGTGATTCGTTCACCAAAACTGCGACTACAGACAATCTGCTGTTTTGCCGGTGGTGCTTCTTCCAGGGATATGCAGGACTCGCCGTTGAGTTCGCGTACCGTACGCTCAAGAATGACGCTGAAGTTTTTCCGGATGAATGCCGTGTTAGCCTGCGCCAGCTGCAGTGCTGTGTTAATACCCAGCGCATTCAGCTTTTCCGTCAGTCTGCGTCCTACTCCCCAGACCTCACCAACTGGCTGCAGCCCCAGTAGCTTCAAGGTCCGATTACGGTTTTCTGCCGTCAGCGCGACCACTCCGGAAAACTGTGGCCATTGCTTTGTTGCCCACTGTGCACTTTTAGCCAGCGTTTTTGTAGGCGCAATGCCCACCCCCATGGTGAGTCCTGTCCAGCTCTTTACCTGTTCCCTGAGCTGATGACCAAAAAAATCCGGAGAGATGCAATGATTTATCCCCCGCAAATCAATAAACATTTCATCAATTGAGTAGGGCTCAACTGCGGGAGAAAGCGACTCCAGAACAGCCATGACCCGTTGGCTCATGCTGTGGTACAGCGCATAATTGCTGGAAAATACATGTATTTTCTTCTCCAGGCGCATCTGTCTCACCTGAAACCAGGGCTGCCCCATTTTGATGCCAAGGGCTTTTGCCTCCGGGCTGCGCGCGATCACACAGCCATCGTTATTGCTGAGTACGATGACCGGTTCGTTGCGAAGGTCCGGGCGGAAAACTTTTTCACATGAGGCGTAGAAACTGTTGATATCAGCCAGTGCAAACATCAGCGTAACTCCCGCGTCCTGTGTATCACGTGAGTGACAACACCAAAAATACAGATGTTTTCCGGATACAGTGTGCGGAACTCCGGGCTGTCTGAAACCGGCTCCAGTGCCGGGCGTGGGCGCAACAGCAGTCGTTTGACGGTGAACTCACCGTCGATCTCAGCGATAACGATGTCCCCGTGTTGTGGTTTTTCGGCCCTGTCCACTACCAGCAGATCACCATTCTGCACGCCAGCCTGGTTCATCGATTCACCGCTGGCGCGCAGAAAGAAGGTGGCTGCAGGTCTGCTGATGCAATAGCTGTTCAGATCCAGTTCCTGCTCAGCATAATCAGTGGCAGGCGAAGGAAAACCGGCCTGGCAACGATCGGCAAACAACGGTCGCACGTAACTGTCATCGCCTGAAGGGTCAGCCGGACGGTGATAAACGGTACTCATGCTGCAGGCAGCCAGCTGTCGTCCTGCCAGATTTCTTCCAGCAGAGACAGGATACGTTCTTTATCCTTGTCGTTGCGGGCTCCTGTGACAGATACAGACGGGGCGCTGCCCTGGTCTATACGCAGCCAGATTTCCGGGTAGTGTGGTTTCAGACGTTGTTCGATTTCATTCTGTAGCGCCTGAAGTGTGCCTGATTTGAGGTTTTTTGTGCTCTGGCGGTCGAAAAGAATTTCAATGCGGATCATGTTCTCATCTCCCTTTTCTATTGCTGTATGCATATACAGTATTCTAATAACTGAATCCACACACAGTCAAATGTCATTATTGTGACTAAAAAACGCTCAATTCTCTGGGAGTGTGGCTGTATGCCTGCTGTGGACTGCTGTGTCCAGCTTATCCACAGCATTTTGCGCACGGTTCTGTGAATAAAATACCTGGTTACCCAGGCCGTGCCGGCACGTTAACCGGGCTGCATCCGATGCAAGTGTGTCGCTGTCGCCGGCCTCCTCACCCGGTCACGTTTCGTCGTTCCTCCTCCACGCGCTGCGGCTTCGGGGCCGCACCTGCATTCGTATGCGGTCGCCCGGTTACAGGTGCGGCACGGCCTGATGGAGGCCGCATGTGAGAGGAGAATTCCCATGCCAAACTGGTGCTCGAATCGTATGTATTTTTCTGGTGAACCAGCACAGATCGCTGAGATTAAACGACTGGCCAGCGGTGCAGTCACACCGCTTTATCGCCGCGCCACAAATGAAGGTATTCAGCTGTTTCTGGCCGGAAGTGCCGGACTTCTGCAGATCACTGAAAATATCCGCTCTGAGCAGTGCCCCGGAGTGACGGCTGCCGGACGTGGTGCTGTATCACCGGAAAATATCGCGTTCACCCGCTGGCTGACACACCTGCAGAACGGTGTACTGCTGGATGAGCAAAACTGCCTGATGCTGCATGAACTCTGGCTGCAGAGCGGTACTGGACAGCGTCGCTGGGAAGAGTTACCGGATGATGTCAGGGAAACTATCACTGTGCATTTCACCGCAAAAAGAGGTGACTGGTGTGACATCTGGGGTAACGAGGATGTATCGGTGTGGTGGAACCGTCTGTGTGACAACGTACTGCCGGAAAAAACCATGCCGTTTGACCTGCTGACGGTTTTGCCGACCCGCCTGGATATTGAAGTGAATGGCTTTAACGGCGGTGTTCTGAACGGTGTTCCTTCTGCATATCACTGGTATACAGAACGGTATGGCGTGAAGTGGCCTTGTGGGTATGACCTGAATATCAGTAGTCAGGGAGACAACTTCATTCAGGTTGATTTCGACACGCCGTGGTGTCAGCCGGAAAGCGACGTTATTGCAGAATTAAGCCGCCGTTTCAGCTGCACGCTGGAGCACTGGTATGCCGAACAGGGCTGTGATTTCTGTGGCTGGCAGTTGTATGAGCGCGGAGAGCTTGTTGATGTGCTGTGGGGGGAGCTGGAATGGTCTTCCCCGACAGATGATGATGAGCTGCCGGAAGTCACCGGACCTGCGTGGATAGTCGACAAGGTGGCGCATTACGGTGGATGAAGTATGACGGAGACGGGCGGGCAACCGCCCGTTTCTTTTCCGGTAAAGGATGTCGCCATGCTCCTCTTTTTACTGCGCCGGCTGACGCGGCACATCAACACGCATTCGGCGTTTTTTCTTGTCCAATTGTGATTTTCGTGAGCTCCGTATCAGTGAAATTTCCCTTTCCTGATTCTGTGTCAAAGTCACCAGGTTTGAACCGGTGTACATCCTGCCATATAGAGAAACAAGTGTGGCAGGTGACAGGCAGTTCTCCATCAGCCACCTTTTCGCAGTTTTCAATCAGTACCCGTTCCTTATTGTATTGTAAGTTATAACCACTTGTGCAAAGCGTTTCATACCCGTGAGCGCCTGTCACGATATGTGTGGCAATCCGTTCCCTGACTTTTCCGTTCACTAATAACTGTTCACGTGTGGTGATCGTTCGCATTCTCTTCCTCATCAGCTTTCCTGTAGAAGCCTCCTGACTATAAGGCTCCGGATATCTTACCCGCTCATTTTGGCTGGAGGTAGTGGTGGCGTCAGAGGATGAATTACTGACATTGTATATGAAGCTTTGAGTTTTTTCTGGATTTCATCAGTGTTTATCTTTATTTGTTCTTGTTTGTTCTCTTTTGTGCTGTTGGAGTCGGTTTTTGTCTGTGTTTTTCTTTATTTTTCCATTTGTGGCCGATATCAGGTCTTTACCGATACGTTGTTTTAGGTGATAATCGTTTTTGATCTCGTATTTTTCTAAAAAAATCCATTTTATTTATGTGAGGTTCTAGATGCGTATCTTTGTAGACGACGGCTCTACCAACATCAAACTGGCCTGGGTTGAAGACGGTGCAGTGAAAACGTTAATTAGTCCGAATAGTTTTAAGCCGGAATGGTCTATGACGCTGCAGGGACTGACTGATGCCACTGTACCCGCTTCCGCAAACTATGAGATTGATGGAGAAAAATACAGCTTTGATCAATTGAGTCCGGATGCAGTGCGCACCACAGAAACGCGTTATCAGTACAGCGACGTTAATGTGGTTGCTATTCATCATGCGTTGATGCAGTCAGGTATTGCTCCACAACCTGTTGATATTGTTGTGACTTTACCTTTAGGTGAGTATCTGGATGAGAACGATCAGCCAAATCTGGCTAATATCGAACGTAAGAAAAATAATGTCCGGCGAACTGTAACAGTTCAGGGGCGTGAAAACTTTACCATTCGTAAAGTCAGTGTCTTGCCTGAGTCCGTGCCTGCCGGTTTTGACGTGCTGAAAGATCTGAATGATCTGGAGTCGCTGTTGATTGTTGATATCGGTGGAACGACCCTTGATATTGCACATGTCCGCAGCAAAATGTCAGGTTTCACAAAAACCTATTGTGACCCCAAGACTGGCGTCTCCATCATTACTGAAGCAGTTAAGCATGCGATGGATGTGAATGTGAGTACACGAACCAGTTCTTATTTTGCAGATCGTCTAATCCAGGGCCGGGATGACAATGAATTCCTGACCCGTTATATCCCGAATGCAGAACAGCGTGAGCGGATCCTGACAGTATTACGTGACCGGGAAAAAAAACTGCATTATCGTGTGGCGGATTCAGTAGGACGCTTTGCTGGTTTTACTCATGTTATGGTTGTTGGCGGTGGTGCCAGCCTTGTGGCTGGGGCAGTAAAAAAAGCGACAGGAGTGGGTGATAACCGTTTCTTTGTCAGTGACAATCCTCAGTTCGATCTGGTGTTGGGAATGATGGCAATGAAGGGATGAGTATGGCTGATAATCGTAAGTGCTCTTTTTATATTTATCCGGAACGAAATGCAGCTGATCGGGTGGCTGACAGGTTTCTTGAAAAATTGCCTCAGAAAGAACGTGGTCGGGCAATGCGGGCCATGATGTTGTGTGGTGCTGCATTGATGAAGCAGGATGAACGATTGCCGTTCCTGATAGCTGAATTCCTGACAGACAGCACGTCTATGCAGGATATTCAACGAATTATCAGTAGTACGCTACCACAACAGGAAAATGGTGAAGTCGTTCGTTTGCTGGAGGCATTTCTGCAGTCTGCTGGTAATAATGCAAAAGCGATCCTGCCTGCGGTTGATTCTGCTACGCAAGAAATATCTGCTCCAGTCGATCAGAATCTCCTGGAAACAAGAAACAACATTAAGAACTTGTTTCCGGATGATGAATAAGAACTGAACTCTGTTAAAGGACGCTGTTGCGTCCTTTTTTCTTTTCCGACAAAGGATGTCGCCGGGCTCCTCTTTTTACTGCGCCGGCTGACGCGGCGCGGCAGGAACGCTGCCTGTGGTCAGTATCCCGCGTCCGGCCGGGCACGGGACGGGCGCTTTTACCGCTCCCGGCTGGCGTCGGTGGCAGTGTACGCCAGCCCGTCGCCCTTTTCTGATGAACGCCCTTCAAGCCGCTTTCGCGGCATAGCCTTGCCGTCAAAAAGACGACGGCTGCGGTATTCCACGGTCGGCCTGACCCGTTACCGGACGCGGTGAACAGCCCACAGGCAGCGGGGAACGGGCACCACAGGGGTGCCCTCCCGGTGCCCTCTGTAAGAGAAGGAGTTTTGTATGTCCCGTTTTGTCCTCGGTAACTGCATCGATGTTATGGCCCGTATCCCTGATAACGCCATTGATTTCATCCTCACCGACCCGCCGTACCTCGTCGGTTTTCGTGACCGTCAGGGGCGTACCATTGCCGGCGATAAAACCGACGAATGGTTGCAACCGGCCTGTAATGAGATGTACCGCGTACTCAAAAAAGACGCGTTAATGGTGAGCTTCTATGGCTGGAATCGCGTCGATCGCTTTATGTCTGCCTGGAAAAATGCGGGATTCAGCGTTGTTGGTCACCTGGTCTTCACCAAAAACTACACATCGAAGGCCGCATATGTGGGCTATCGCCACGAATGCGCCTACATCCTGGCAAAAGGACGTCCGGCGCTGCCTCAGAAGCCATTGCCCGACGTGCAGGGCTGGAAATATTCAGGCAATCGTCATCACCCGACTGAAAAGCCCGTTACCAGCCTGCAACCGCTCATTGAGAGCTTCACACACCCGAACGCGATTGTGCTGGACCCGTTTGCAGGCAGCGGCTCAACCTGTGTGGCCGCCCTCCAGTCCGGACGCCGGTATATCGGTATCGAGCTGCTTGAACAGTATCACCGTGCCGGACAGCAACGACTGGCCGCCGTGCAACGGGCCATGCAGCAGGGGGCCGCGAATGATAACTGGTTTGAACCGGAGGCTGCGTAAATGAACTATGCCGGACACGAAAAACTTCGCGCCGACGTGGCGGAGGTGGCCAACACCATGTGTGACCTTCGGGCCAGGCTGAACGATATGGAGCATCGCTGTCGCTTTGATTCCGATGTGCTTGTTGAACGCCTGACACGCCAGACGCTGTATCGCGCCAATCGCCTGTTTATGGAGGCGTATACCGAAATTCTGGAACTGGATTCCTGCTTCAAAGATTGAGAAGGAGACGAGAATGTACGGAACATGCGAAACGCTCTGCCGGGAGCTGGCAGCGCAGTATCCGGGAGACGCGCCGCTGATGCTGGTTGTCTGGTCCCCGGAAGAGATCCAGGCCCTCGCTGACGGAATGGATATTTCCCTGTCCGATCATGAAATCAGGACCGTCCTGGCGCGCCTGGAGGACATCCCGGAAGACCAGCGGATTGAGTCCGGTATTTCTTCCGCCGCGGCGATGGAGATTATCAGCAACGTGAGCGAAAACCGCCAGGTGACCGTTCCGGCTGAACTGCTGGCGTCCCTGATTCAGACCGCTGAACAGGCATTGTGGAAACGTGAATGGGCCGCCCGGGATCATGGCCTCGCCGTCCCGGAATGCGTCACCCGCCGTCAGGCGGTGGTTAATCAGGCCCGCACCCTGCTGAAAAACAACACACGCGAAAACGACTGATGTTATCGCCGCCTGCGGGCGGCGATTCAGGGAGACCATGAATCATGAACGAAACGCTGAATGCACTGATTTGTCGCCACGCCCGTAACCTGCTGCTGGCGCAGGGCTGGCCGGAAGAGACGGATGTTGACCAGCGAAATCCGAACCATCCGGGCTGGATCAGCATTTACGTGCGGCTGGATGCGCCCCGGCTGGCGACGTTACTCGTTAACCGCCACGATGGCGTGCTGCCGCCGCACCTGGCTTCCGCCATTCAGAAACTGACCGGAACCGGGGCGGAACTGGTACTGTCCGGCAGTCAGTGGCAGTCGCTGCCGGTACTTCCGGCAGACGGAACGCAGGTGTCTTTCCCGTATGCCGGAGAATGGCTGACCGAAGACGAAATCAGGGCAGTTCTTGATGCGGTGCGAGATGCAGTATGCAGTGTCAGTTGCCGGGTGGCAGAAGATGCGCGGCGTATCAGGGCGGCGCTGACCACAACCGGTCAGACGTTGCTGACCCGCCAGACGCGCCGCTTTCGCTTGGTTGTGAAGGAAAGCGATCACCCCTGCTGGCTCGATGAAGATGACGAAAACCTGCCCGTGGTGCTCGATGCCATCCTGAACCGGAGCGCTCGTTTTTCGTCGGCGGAAATGTACCTGGTCAGTGAGTGTGTGGAGCATATCCTGTCCAGTGGGCTGGCCTGCGATGTGCTGCGTATACCGGATGAACCGCCCCGCCGCTGGTTTGACCGTGATGTTCTGCGGGAGGTGGTCCGGGAGGCCCGGGCCGAAATCCGCAGCATGGCGGATGCCCTCGCAAAAATCCGGGGCTGATGATGGCGGGGAAAATCCCCGCCTTTTCCTGCCAGTCCCCGGACAGAGCACAAAGGAAGTCGCCGCCGGCTCCGCTTTACCCGGCCATGCGGTGCATGGCCTTGTGGGTTTTCAGTTATGTGGCCGCCGTGTCGTGTGCGGGCTGTGCCGTGCCTCCATCTTAGCCGGGCTGGCGGGGATGCAAGGGTAAAATGAACGCGGCGGTCACCCGGTCCCTCCTTCCCGTCTGCCGTGATTTTCCGGTCGTTCACCCGCTCAGATTTCGCGGTCTCACCCTCCAACTCCCGCCAGCCGTGTGCGTCAGGCTGCGGCTTCCCTTGCGCCCTGTGCATCCCCGCCTTATCGCCCGGCTTTTATGGAGGCACGGCACCGCCCGGTGTCGCGGAATATGTGAACAACGGAGGAAAACATCATGCAATATGCGAAACCTGTCACTCTGAATGTTGAAGAATGCGACCGCCTCTTCTTTCTGCCTTACCTGTTTGGCCAGGATTTTCTGTATGTCGAGGCGTCTGTGTACGCGCTGGCGAAAAAAATGATGCCGGAATACGAAGGCGGATTCTGGCACTTCATCCGCCTGCCGGACGGTGGCGGCTACATGATGCCGGATGGCGACCGTTTCCACATGGTGAACGGTGCAAACTGGTTTGACCGTACCGTGAGTGCTGATGCCGCAGGCATCATCCTTACCTCCCTTGTGATTAACCGCCAGTTGTGGCTGTACCACGACAGCGGGGATGCAGGACTGACCCAGCTTTACCGGATGCGCGATGCGCAGTTGTGGCGTCACATCGAATTTCACCCCGAATGCAACGCGATTTACGCGGCGCTGGACTGATTAACGGACGGGGCGGCAATGCCGCCCCTGTAAAGGAGACGAGAACATGTACTGTTAAAGAAATTATCCGCGATGTACTGGATACAGACGTGCCGGACAGTGAATGCGTTTTTGCCGTGGTGCTGACCCGTGGGGATGTGCGTCACATAGCCCAGGACTGGAGTCTGACAGACGATGAGCTGGAAACCGTCATGCAGCGGCTGGACGATGCCTTTGAATATGGTGCGGATGTCAGCATTGTTCACGACGTTGTTCGTGAACTGATGGAAGAAAAGCGCGCCAGCCGTCATGTGACAGTCCCGGCGGTGATGCTGGAAAAAGTGATGGCGCTGGCAGGCAGTGAAATGAAGCGCCTGTATGCCGTCGGGAGTGAGAACGGGGGCGACGGTGACGCATTCGTCAGGGAGGAACGCGAAGCAATGGACGTTGTGTTACAGGCGCTGGACGGGGAGACGATGTCATGAATATCAGCACAGAAACCCGCGAAATTCTGCGTAATTACAGGGCCGTGATTAATGCGCGGCGTCGTGAAATGGGGCAGAAACCGCTCACCACCGCGCAGATTGTTGATGAAATCTGCGATTTTGTGGCGAATCAGCAGGCGGTTTTCCTGGGCGGTCACTACATCTTACAGGGCAGCAGAAACAGGTGATACAGGGGCAGGCGGTGGAGGCCGCCTGTCAGCCCGCGCGAAAACCCCTGGCAGGCTGACGCCTGCCGGAAACGCGGGGTGCAGCGCCTGCGGCGCTGCCGGCCCGGCTTTCCGGTCAGAAGGTAGTGTATGGCTGTATGCCAGGAACAGATGTGATATTCCGTGACACTGTCACCGTTTATGGTTGTCTTTTATTGCGCCCACTTCGGCTCCCGGCTGCCTGGCGGCATCCGGTCGTCAGGCCCGACTCCGACAGGCAGCTGCTGGCGCACCCGCCAGTCTCCGCCGAACCCGCTGGCGCGGTTTCGGGCTGCCGCTACGGTCCGATGCGTGAAAACCCGGGCTTGCAGCGACCGTTACGGTCGCGCCGCCCCTGTCGCGCCGCCCCTGTCGCGCCGTGACCTGCGCTCCCTGCACACCTGACGGTGTGTGAGGAAACTGCGCCTGATGGCGCAGCAGTCCTCCCTCCTGCCGCCACCCCTGCGGCCTGTTTCCCGCTGTGGACTTTCCGGGGGGCAGACGTAACCCCCTCCCGTTCCATCTGTCCAGGGTGAGATGCACCGGCCACAAAATTTTTAGCCATGAACCCGGCAAAAAATTTTGCGTCCGCCCCCGGACAGCTGTCCCGTGAGGCGGTAAACGGGCCCCCATCGGAAAGGTCCACTGCGGGGAGAAACCCCGAAGAAGTGGACGGCAGGAGGAGCTTTCGCTCCTCTGAAGGGGCACATGAACGTCCCGTCGCCGGTATCCGGTTTATCTCACATCTTTCAGTCAGGAGGTTCTTATGAGTGCACGTGGTATCAACAAGGTCATCCTCGTCGGGCGTCTGGGCAATGATCCGGAAGTCCGTTACATCCCCAACGGGGGCGCAGTGGCAAACCTGCAGGTGGCCACGTCAGAAAGCTGGCGTGACAAACAGACGGGGGAGATGCGGGAGCAGACGGAATGGCACCGCGTGGTGCTGTTCGGCAAGCTCGCGGAAGTGGCAGGTGAATATCTGCGCAAGGGTGCGCAGGTCTACATCGAAGGTCAGCTTCGCACCCGTAGCTGGGAAGATAACGGTATCACCCGTTACGTCACTGAAATTCTTGTTAAGACCACGGGCACCGTGCAGATGCTGGGACGTGCACCACAGCAGAACGTTCAGGCGCAACCGAAGCCTCAGCAGAATGGGCAGCCACAGAGTGCTGACGCGACGAAAAAAGGTGGCGCGAAAACGAAAGGCCGTGGACGTAAGGCCGCGCAGCCAGAGCCTCAGCCGCAACCGCCGGAGGGGGAGGATTACGGGTTTTCAGACGACATCCCGTTCTGATCGGGCTGACTGTGACAACCGCCCCGCCCTGTGCGGGGCATCACCGGAGATATGAGGATGAGCGAATATTTCAGAATACTTCAGAGACTGCCGGACGGCTCCTTTACCCGCGAACAGGCGGAAGCCGTTGCCGCACAGTACCGGAACGTCTTTATCGAGGATGATCAGGGAACGCATTTTCGCCTGGTTGTCCGTCAGGATGGCACGTTGATCTGGCGCTCCTGGAATTTTGAGGACTGTGCCGGGTACTGGATGAACCAGTACATCAGGGATTTCGGGATTCTTAAGTAAGAGAGGTGCCGGACGCGCGAACGTCCGGCAGGACATAAGCAATTATAAGGGGATGATTATGCCTGTAACGAAGTGTGAACCAGAAACCACCCGCAAAGCAAGCCGTAAATATGCAAAAACGCAGGAAACAGTCCTGTCTGCCCTGCTGGCGCAGACGGAGGAAGTGAGCGTGCCGCTGGCCTCGCTGATTAAATCACCGCTGAATGTGCGCACGGTGCCGTATTCTGCGGAGTCCGTCA
>ERZ773264.4016-NODE-4016-length-10935-cov-3.413879_pt1 | contig 10935 bp, 8 predicted proteins | sample MGYA00511910_ERZ773264 | MGnify/ENA primary metagenome ERZ773264 (study PRJEB29015, sample SAMEA2737739) | human gut metagenome | biome: human gut; feature: human-associated habitat; material: faeces | place: China | collected 2012 ... | reverse complement strand
CCGCCAATATTCCGAATATGCAGAATCTGACAACTGCCATCTCCAAATAACTGATCCATCTGTTTGCAATAATCATTCGCCATTTGTACAGGAACAAATGCCTGAATCGTTCCGGCAAATCCACCGCCATGCACTCGATATGCTCCTGCATTGCCGAGAATCTGTTCACTTTTCCAAAGTCCCAGTGTAATGCCCTGCTCTGCCGGCTTGCTGCAAGAATAAAGATTCTGAAGCCATTTTGCAGAAGAATCTCCGGATGCTTTCACCAGTGCCAGAAATCTCGGGAAATCATTGCTGGACAATGCGTTTGCTTCTTCAATTGCACGCCGATTTTCTCCATAAAAATGTGCGGCTCTTAAAATTGCACGGTCGGAACAAGCCGTTCTCAATTTTGGAAGTGCCTGTAAAAATTCTTGCTCATCTACTTCCCGCAGATGGTTCTTTCCGAACTGTGCAGCGACTAAATTCATCTCTGCCGGAATGGAAACATAGTCATCCGTTAAATCTGCATGACTGCCCTTGGTATCTGTAATACACAGAACATAGCCAGCATCTTCAAACTGACAGGACAACTTTTCAATTTTGGGATTATCTGTATCTTCAAAATCAATAAATACAAATCCGCCCACGGAGCTGACCATCTGATCCATCAGCCCACTCTTCTTTCCAAAGTAACAGTTTTCTGCAAACTGTCCGATTTTAGCAATCTCTACCGCTCCGGCAGCTCCTGCATGATAATGCTGATCCATTATTGTACCGAGCAGAACTTCAAACGCTGCGGAAGAAGAAAGTCCGCTGCCGCTCAGAACATTGGAAGTCGTATAGGCATCAAAGCCCTGCACGGGAACACCCATTTCTTGAAACCGGGAAACAACACCACGAATCAATGCGGCGGAAGTCCCTTTTTCTTTCGGCTGTGCAGTGAGATCGTGTAAGTCTACATAGTCCTGCGGATAACCAGCTGATTGCAGCCGAATCACATGTTCATCGTGAAATGCCACAATTGCAATTACATCCAAATCTACAGAAGCCGCCAATACACAGCCGTGCTGATGGTCAGTATGGTTGCCGCCAACTTCTGTTCTGCCCGGTGCAGAGAATACAGCGATTTCTTCCCGTTCCGGATACAGGCGAGAAAAATCTTCTATCGCCTGTAAATAACGTGCATGTTGTGCAGAAAGAATCTCATTGGAATCTCCATACAGCTGACACAGCTTTTCATCATACTTTCCCTGCTCAAAATCTGCTTGAAATTGTTTTAGTTTCATGATTATGCAATCTCCTCTGTTATCATGTCTTCGTTGACGGATTCTGTCTGCACAGAAATGGCAGAAACGACTTTTTTCATATATGCATCATTCAGCTTATATTTTTTGCGGTATACAACATATGCCAGCAACATGCCCACTGCCGGAATTACACACATCAGCACCCGAATGGAATTTTGGGTTGCGAGAGATTGGATTTGATTCGGCACATATCCAGTCAAATCCAATGCAAAACCGATGGAAAGAGAAGTAAAGGCAGCTGTCAGCTTCACAATGAGGGTTTGCAAAGAGAATACCACGCCTTCATTCCGAATGCCCAGCTTATATTCTCCGTAGTCTACGACATCAGCCAGAAAGACGGTTGCACAGCCCAATTCCAAGCCAGTACCAGTTTTAACAATGATTCCTGCGATAACAGTTAAAATGATGTTCTGCGGTGCAAAAATACCAGTCAGCAGCAAAATGGTCAAGCCGATTGCCGGAAGAATACATGCAAGCAGGAATGCTTTCTTTCTGGAGAGCATCTTGGTAACCTTCGGAAAAATAATCAGACCAACAACTTCTGCAATTGAGGCACTGATCATGAATGCAGAAAGCATCCCGCTGTTGTTGCAAACATAAGCGAAATAATAGGTTGCAACACCCATGATGAGCTGAATTCCTACATTATACAGAAGAATCAGAGCCACTGCCCAACGAAGTTGGTCATTTCTCTTGATGATAGAGAAAATATCCTTGAATGAAACCTTTTCTGCTTTTTTACCAACTTGCTTTTTTGGCAGATTGATGACAGTAACGGCAATGGTAAAGATAAACGTAGCTGCGATGATCAGAGCGAACCGATGATAACCAGTGTAATCACCGCCCAGCCCCTTGATGATTTGCACACCAAAACCAGCAATAATCAAAGATTGTCCGATGCTGGCAAAAATACGTGGCAGTACGGAAACCTTTTCTCGTTCGTGCGGGTCTGAGGTCAGATTCGGAACGATTGACCAATACGGAATATCCATAATGGTATAAGTCATACCCCAGAGGATATAGGCAACAGCAGCAAAGACACAAAGTGCAACGCCGCTTAAATGGAAATCTGTAAACAGAATAACAAAGACAAACGCATTGACCAGCGTTCCGACTACCAGCCACGGCACAAATTTTCCGAAACGGCTTCTGGTATTGTCTACCAGCATACCCATAAACAAATCATTAAAAGCGTCCCAGATCTTTGCGGCAAAGAACATAATGCCGATGAATGCCGGTGCAACTTTAATGATGTCGGTGAAATAGATCATGGAAAATGTTGCAATCATTCCATAGATCATGTCCTTGCCCAATGCACCGAATGCAAAAGTGTACTTGACTCTCCCCGGAACTTTTCCGGGATACATGACGTTTCCGCCACCTGTGGATTGCATATTGTTTTTACTCATAAGAAAAACCTCCTTAAATCAGAACCTGTTCTCGATCCGGTTCTTGTTTTTGTTTGCATCTTTATCATAACATAACGGACTGCCAAAAGGAATACGTTATTCCATACAAAAAATACAAATTTCAACACAATTCAGAAGGTTTATTTGTTATTATGGATTGGTATAGGAAGATTGCGGAAGATAATAGAAAATTTCTTCCGGAAGCGGTTCTTCAGAGTCGAAAATTCCCTGAAGAATGGAAAAAATAGTTTCTGCCTGTTTGGAAACATTCAAGTCTACGGTTCCATAAACACTGCCAGTATCAATGGCAGTTTGCATCTCCTGAATGCCATTGATTCCAATAATGACGGGTGGTGTAAGATTTTTCTGCACATAAAAATCCGATACCCCCAATGCCATGCTATCATTGCTGCAAATTACAGCTTCTATTGTTTCGACTTCTGCTTGAGTGAGCGTTTCCATCTCTAAAAAGGCAGAATCCCGCATCCAATTTGCTGAAAGGACATGAATCTGATTCAGAGAGAGCGTAGCGGAAGCCGTTTGCAAAAAAGCATCCGTTCGATTGATGACATCCGCATGTGCCTGCTCCCCCTCTATTAAAATGTAATCCAATGATCCATTTTGGTTCTTATCCATGGCAAGCATGTTCCATGCCCGTATCAGCATTTGTCCTTGTAGTTTGCCGGCTTCTTTTGCATCTGTGCCAACGTACCATACAGATTTTCGTCCCGCTAAGTCCGCTTTTGCCGGTTCTCGATTGAATAAAATGACAGGAATTTCTTGTTTCTGTGCATCTTCTAAAAAGCCCGTGACAGTTGTCGGGGAAACCGGATTCCAAAGCAGCATATCATATTGCTGCTGCATCATTTTATAAAGTTGTGCATTCTGCTTTCCGGCATTGCCGGAAGCATCAAAAATATCATAGAGCAATTCTTTTCCTGCAATTTTTTTCCCGTTCAATTGGTTGCAAATCTCCTCCGTCAATGTCTGTATATAGGGGTCTTCCAAATCATACACGGCAATACCAACTTTCAGAAAATGATTTGCCCGCTGTTGATAATAAGTATAAACACTGCCTGTTGCCACCAGAAGCGTTAAAAATCCAACACCAACTAACCAAAGAATACCGTTCTTTTTCTTCATACCAACCTCCTATTCAAATAACAGGGCATCTTGTCCGGCATCAAATAAATTATCCCTCGTGACTTCATACAGTTCCGGTGGAAAGAATGCCGCATTTTTACCTTGTATCCGATTTTTTAGATATGCAATTGCCTGATACCCAAATTCATAATTATTCTTCACAATGATTTTATCAACTGTTCCATTGGTCAATCTCGTATAATCCGGCTTTTCCGGACAAACCTGAATTACTACAGCCGCTTGACCGGGACAGTTTGAGGAGTCGATTTCTCCACAAACGATTTGTGTTTGCTTGCTTTCCGCTGCACCTGCATTGAAATCATATGCTGCACCATACTGGGACAAACTTTCTTCCACACGGGTAGCAATTTGTGTTTGTTTTTTCTGTGTTTGATCGACAGAGAGGAAAAAAGCGTTTTTTTCTGCATCTTTTATCTGCGGAGCAAGAACCTCTGAGAGCTGTTCCATTCCGTCACTATACGCTCCATGGAAAAACGCTGGATCATAGGTGACGGAAAAAACAGGAATATGAATCTGATCGAGAGATTCTGCATAAAAAGACTCCCTGCCAATATAATATTCTTCTGGGCAGAACAGCAAAATCCCATCACAACCCTGCTTTTTTTGATGATAGAGCAACGCTTCCCATTCTTTCTCGGAACATTCTGATGCATGAACAATCTGCAATGCAAACGCATAATCCTCCGCACCATCATAAATTCCCTCCTGAAATGAGCCAAAGCTAGGAACTGCGTTTTCAGACAAAATTACAGCAATCTGTTTTTTCTCTGTTTGCAAAAATGGCTGTACAAGCAGGAACAATAGCAGCAACAAAACTCCGCCGAAAAAAACCAAAAGCTCTTTATTTTTCAGTTTCATGTTCTTGTCTCCTTATGGGGAAATAAATTCGTGCGGTTGTGCCTTCATCCAAAGCACTGAGAATTTGTACGCCATACGCTGCACCAAAATACAATTTGATTCGATCATTGACGTTTTTAACGCCAATTCCAGAGCCACGCTTACTGGAAACCACGTTGCCTTGCATCATTTTTTGAACTTGTGCTTCTGTCATGCCCTCGCCGTTGTCTATTACATCGATATAGACCAACGCATCCTTGGTATAAATTTTAATTTCAATTTCCCCATCTTCATACATGCCTTCCATGCCATGATAAATCGCATTTTCCAGCAACGGTTGAATGATCAGCTTCGGACACAGACAATCCGCCAGAGTTTCATCCCAATCCACCGTAAAGGTAAATTTATCCTGAAACCGCACATTTTGAATCGAAAGATAGCTGACAGCATGTTCCATTTCCTTTTTCAGCGGAATAATATCTTTTCCCTGACTCAGGGAAATACGAAAAAATTTCGCCAGCAGAGAAACCATATTGCCTGCTCCCTCATATTTTTTGCTTTGAATCATCCAGATGATAGAATCCAACGTATTGTATAGGAAGTGCGGATTGATTTGAGATTGCAGCAATTTTCGTTCGGTGATCTGTTTTTCTTTTTCCTCTTTCAAAAGCCGTTCCATCAGCTGATTGGTCTTATCTGCCATGTCATTAAATCCATGGGCGAGGACTTTGATTTCTCCGCACCCTTCAACATTGGCACGCACCTGTAAATTACCATGTCCGAATTGTTTCATTGTTTCAGAAAGCTTTGAAACAGGTGCAATCATCAGCCGCTGAATCAAAAGATCTAATATTGCAGAAATCAATGCCATAAATAAAATGATCACCGCAATTCCCATGCGAAGTTCCGTGCTGTTCTGTAGTTCTGCTGTCAGGGAAGCAACTGCAATCAATTTCCATCCGGTATAGCCGATGGTTTGCTGTTGAATCAGCCATTTATGCTGTTCTTTTACAACTACTTGATTTTTGGGTGCTGACAGTGTCCATTCTGTTTGGATGCCGCTTTCTCGCCTTTTTTCAAAAGGATCGCAGATAAACTGTTCGTTCTCATCAATGAGATAATAATAATCTGTCTGTGAGGATGGATAGATGTTCCATTGTTCTTCCAGATTGTCCATACAAACATCCAACCGCAATATACCAGAACGATTTTTTCCATCGTCCTGAAGTTCCACATAACGGGAAACCGGCATTGCTTTTTGAAAACCGGTTTCTGTTTGAACGTAACGAGGAATATCAAAGGCAACAATATCAATTTGTTCGGTCGCTCTTTGAAACCATGCAGCATTCTGAACAGATTCTTTCGGGCGGCAGTCTGTACTCTGCCAAAGCAGTGTTCCCTTCAAGTCATAGATGGCTGCATACAAAATTTTGTTTTTGTGCAGCTGGCAAAAGTCAGATAAAAGCTGTTCCGAGAAAAGATCCTGCAATTCCCTGCTTTTGATGATTTGATAATATGCCGTGTTGGCAAGTTCAATGGTATCTTCAATTTCTTCTTCCATGCTAAAACTCATCCGACGAAGTTGCTGCACATTCTTTTCTGCAAAAAACTGGTGATCTGTGCTTTGGTAGATTTAGAATAAAGCGAGAGAATCAGCATGGTAAAAAGGCTGATTGTCAGAAAAAAAGAAATAGAAAAGAGCAGGCGAATACTTTTTCCGTCTATTTTCTTTTTCAACCAGCTCCGGATGTTTTTCATATTTTTTCTCCTATTCCGTGTTCTTTCCGAAATTTTGCCGGCGATATGCCAAGATTTTTCTTAAAAACATAACTAAAATAATTGGGTTCGGGATAACCAACCATTTCACCAATCACTCTGCTTTTTTCATCTGTTGTTTTTAGCAGGCGAACGGCTTCATCCATTCGCTTTTTCGTCAAGAATGCCAGAAAGCTCATGCCGGTTTCTTTTCGGAAAAGATTAGAAAAATGAGAGGTGCTAACATGCAGATAGGCACAAACTTCATCTACAGACAATTCTGCATTGTCATAATGCTGCTGGACATATTCCATGGCTTTTTGTGCAAGCAAACTATTTCGATCTACTTTTCTTTGATGAATTGCACAGATAATATAATTACAGTAATTCAACAGCCATGCATTCAGCTGTTCTCCTGTTTCCAATGACAAAACCTTTATGGTCATACGCTTGGCATCGGAAAAAATGGTATCATCTAACATATGATACTGCCGAAAAATACCAGAGAGAGAAAAAATAATCTCTAAAATGGCAGACTGATAGGCATTAAACGGATAATGGCTTTCTTCCAGCTGTGCAATCAATTTTTCCACTTCCTGTTGTACTTTTTTCTGGTCTTCCAATTTGATTGCCAATTCCAGTTCTTCTGTAGAAATTGAAAGATACACTGGATTTTCATACAGTTCCACATCCTGATAAGCTGTCACCGATTCTTCGGCAGATACCAGACTATATTCCAAAGCTTCCATTGCCTGTGAAAACGAAAGCGGCAGATTTTCCAACTTGTCACAGATGCCGCCGATTCCGCAGGAAAATGTTACTTGATTATAGTGCTTGGAGATATGTGATGCCTCATTCAACGCTTTCTGAATCCGCAGCATTTCCGACGGCACAGAAAGCAGCAGCAGATAAAGAATTTTATCAAGGTATCGAAATGTCCGAAACGGACAAACCTGTTCGAGCATTTCATTAACAGATTCTGTCACGGAGAATTGCGACAAATAGTCATCATTTTCCGCTGTTGTTTTCATGCTGACCACACAAAAATGATTGGCATCGAATGAAATAGATAAATTTTTTTGTTGCCGCTGAACCTGCTCTGGCGTGAGAGAGCCTTTGACCAACTGTATCATAAATTGCTCCTGCAACAGCGGCAGACTGTTTTGATAGATTTCTGCAAAGCGTTCCTGATTTTGCCGCTGTTCCAACTCCGTTTCCAATTCCAGGTGAATTTTTTTCAACAGGTTTTGCATTTCCTGAAAATCAATGGGTTTCAGCACATATTCAGATACACCATACCGGATGGCAAGCTGGGCATATTCAAAATCATCCCATCCGGAAAAGAGAACTATTTTAATATGCAATAGATTTTCATGCAAAATTTTTGCCACTTCCAATCCATCCAGAAAGGGCATTTTAATATCACTGATGACCAAATCAGGGCGGAGCGTTTCCGTCAGTTCCAGAAGTTCTTTTCCGTTCAGTGCGGTTGCAACAACATGAAATCCCAATGCTTCCCATTCCACAGAATCCCGAATGCCTTCCAAAATCTGTGGCTCATCATCTGCTAATATTACTGTAAAACGCATGATTATTCCTCCATTCGCTGTTCCTATCCGTATGATTATAGCATATTTTTTTGAAGTTGACAATGTGAAACCGTAAAACGGTATAACAAAAGCGACCGAGATGGTTACTCAGTCGCTTTGCAGAAAGATGAACATAGGGCGTTTAATGTATACCAACCTCTACATCAAATCAAGCACGTATTACTGTCTAAACACTGAAAATTGAAAGTAAGTAGTGACGAAAGTTCATCCTGGAAATGCAAGTGTATATTGGCAAGGAAATCATGAATGGAATCAAAGAAGTTGCGGAATGAGCTGTAGTATTTATTTGCAAGGATTTTACTGCGAAGGAATTTCCAAAGACGTTCAATCAAATTCAAATTCGGGGAATACGGAGGCAAGAAAATAAGATGGATATTCCTAGCGGCAGCGAAGTCTTTTACTTTTTTACAGTGCTGATATGTTGCATTATCAAGGATCACATAGAGCCAATCATCAAGATTTTGTTCTCTCAGAAGCTTTAAGCCCTTGCAAACGCTGTCCGCATTTAAATAGGAATCGTTCATAACTGTTTCCACTTTATGCGAAACAGCGTCTAAAAAGCCAAGACAGTTGACTCGTTTTCTGCCGTATGCTGATTTTACATAAACCCTGTTTTTACACCAGTATTTTCCTCCCTCATATCCATAGATCAAATGAACGCCATCGTAGAAATACACCTTAACAAGGCGATTTACAGCCATATCCAGTAAAGGAAGAAGAAGATTGTTGAGAAAATAGAGTTGTGCGTTCAAGTTTGCTTTTGCAGGAATCGGTTTTGACTTGAGATAACGAAGCCCCTTTTTCTAAGCCAATATCTTACAGGTGTATCCGTTATTTCAATGCCGTAATCCCTTTTTATGCGGGATACTGCCTCAGGGATGGATGCTGGAGGATTTTTCGCAAAATTCTCCAGCAGTTCGCTTTCTATCGCATCCAATCTGCTCTTCTTTTTCCCTCTGCTGCACTCATATATGTAGTCAATTCCTTTTTCCTCATAACCGTCTAAAGTAGGCTGGATATAGTCTCTGTTTATTCCAGTGATCTCACTGAGTTCCTTGATACTTTCAGCACCTTTTGATGCATAGTATATTACCTTCGCTCTTTTTTGAATGGTTTTATTTCGTCCAAGTGTCTTTTCTGCATACAGCAACGCATCATCGTTTTCATTCAATTCTATCTTAATTGCTTTTTTTGCCATCTTTATCACCCTGCTACATTATATCATTTTTATACGCAATTTGCAAGAGAGGAGAGTATAACAATGTTTTCTGTATTGCCCAATTTTTGATTCTTATTATCAATAGAACCAATATCTACATAGCAAAAATCAGAAGTAGGCTTCATTTGCCCTCTGTTATAGACTATACTCCCTAACCTAACCCACTCCCAACTATCAGGAATCTCATCCGAAATATTCCTAATTTCTTTGCCTATCTGCTCGCAGAAGGCATAAGGCAGAGTATCAGATGTAAATTGAAATAAATTTATAGATCTCAATAGTTAAAAATAATTTGTGATACTGATCAATATGACAAATTGCTGTTGTAATTGCACCAACTGTATGTTATAATAGAAATAACAACGATCCAGCAGTGAATATGAGGTGAAACTATGAATCGCTACTTTAACATTACCGGCTGCTGTAATCCACAGGAACACTATATGGTGAATTTGGACAGCCGTCTTGCACAAATCAAAAAAATGATAGATAGAGGACAGTATTTTTCTATCAACAAGGGCAGACAGTACGGAAAGACTACAATCCTGAAAGCACTACGAGAATATCTGAAAAATGACTATGTTGTCATCAGTATGGACTTTCAGTTTGTCAGTACATCAGAATTTGCAACAGAAAACAGTTTTGTCAAGGCATTTGCACGGTTGCTCTGGAATCGTTACCACAGAGAAATGCCAATTGAAATCGAAGAACAAATCAAGCAAATGAAGTTGAGCCTAGATTATGTTGAAGCCGACTTGTTTGTTACGCTAAGCGAATGGTGCGAAATGTCGTCTAAACCAATTGTGCTGATGATTGACGAGGTGGACAGTGCCAGCAATAATCAAGTATTTTTAGACTTTTTGGCACAACTGAGAGGATATTATCTGGAACGTACAGAGTTCCCTACCTTTCAATCTGTCATTCTGGCAGGTGTTCATGACATCCGAAATCTTCGCCAGAAAATACGCCCAGATGCAGAGCATAAACATAACAGCCCGTGGAATATTGCATCCAATTTTGATATCGACATGAGTTTTAGCGTGAGCGACATTGCTGGAATGCTGACTGAATACGAGCAAGACCATCATACTGGCATGGATATTCAGAAATTATCCCAACTGATTTATGACTATACTTCCGGTTATCCGGTGCTGGTTTCTTCAATTTGTAAGTATATGGATGAGAAATTCGGTTGGAAAATAGAACATGTTTCAGATGCTGTGAAACTAATTTTGAAAGAAAACAACGCCCTTTTTGAATCGCTCATCAATAAAATCGAGGACAATCAAGAACTTTATGATTATCTGTATCAAATTTTGATTCTGGGAAGAAAAATTTCTTACAATCCAGATGATTCTGTAATTCGCTTGGCGATGATGTATGGCTTTTTGAAAGAAGAAAACGGCAGTGTTGTCATTGCAAATCGAATCTTTGAAACTCGTCTCTATAATGCAATTTTGACAACAAAAAAGATGCAGGAAACGTCTATTTATAAAGCCGGAGAATGGGACAAAAACCAATTTATTCAAAACGGTCAGTTGAACATGGAAAAGATTCTGGAGAAGTTTATTCTCCACTTTAATGACATCTATGGCAACCAGCCAGATAAATTCAAGGAGGTAGATGGAAGAAAACTATTCTTGCTGTATCTT
>ERZ773264.4013-NODE-4013-length-10943-cov-4.736683_pt1 | contig 10943 bp, 9 predicted proteins | sample MGYA00511910_ERZ773264 | MGnify/ENA primary metagenome ERZ773264 (study PRJEB29015, sample SAMEA2737739) | human gut metagenome | biome: human gut; feature: human-associated habitat; material: faeces | place: China | collected 2012 ... | reverse complement strand
TAACTTTATAAAGCTTATTCCCAAAACTGATGTTTCTAAATTTAATTCACGCTGTGATATGCTACGCAACAAACTTGATGAACTATATGAGAAAACGGATTTGGAGGAAAATAAATAAACATGGAAAACAAATATATCGTTATCGACACAGAAACAACAGGCTTTCACCCATATGACGGGGACGAGCTGCTGCAAGTATCTATCATAGATACTGACGGAAATGTATTATTCGATGAATATTTCAAGCCGCAGCACCGTACCGAATGGAAAGAAGCTGAACAGGTGAACGGCATAAGTCCTGAAATGGTCGCTGATCGCCCTGCTATTTCTGAAAAAATATCAGAGATAAATGCTATTATTAAAAATTCTGATACTATAATCGGGTACAACACGCAGTTTGACATTGGTTTTCTTAAAGCAAATGGTGCGATAGTTCCTGACGATTTAGAAACGGTCGATGTTATGGAGGACTTCGCCAAGATATATGGTGAATGGAATAGTGCCCGTGGCAGCTACAAGTGGCAGAAGCTGACTAGAGCCGCAGAGTACTACGGCTATGACTGGTCACAGAGAGCTGAAACTGCACACAACAGTTTGGGCGACTGTTTTGCCACGCTATATGTGTACAAAAAGCTCACTACCGATACAATGACTATCGAGCGTGTTATTGACGGCAAGAGGGTCGGTATCGAGCTAACGCCTGCGGAGATATCTCAGGCATACTATATCAAAGAGAGTGACGATAGACGGCAGGATATACTCAACGCTTTGGACGAAATGAATAGTCTGAAAATAGGCAACATTGACCTTTCAAAAGATTTTCTGAAAAACAGTAACACTTTTATTGATGATGTTATTTATCGCTATGAAAAAATGGACGATCACCTTGAGGATTATAACTTGGCTATAGAAGATGTGTTGGATAACGCTGCTGATGATTATGCTGATAAGCTCGTTTCAAATTATGTACAGAATATGAGTTCATCTGATAAAGAACAGTTTATTGAAAGTGCTGAAATGGCTATGGATTGGAATGATACTTATGAGCCTGCAATTTCAAAGATAGAACATATGGTATATGAAAAACTTATTGATGAGCGTAGGACAGGACACACAAGAGAGTTTTCAACTGAAAACTATAAAATATATCAGTTAAAAGATGGAGAAAAATATCATGGAATAAGATTTGAGCCTTACCATAGGATAGAAGCAATTGGCATTAATCTTAATAAGACTGATTATGACCTTGTTTATGAGGGGAAGATTTCTGAGATAAAAGGTAACTCTATCGATGAAAAGCTTGAGAATATATACTCAAAATTCAATAGGTATGAAACAATGCCAGAAACTTTCATGGGTCATTCGTTGTCTATAAGTGATGTTGTGGAGATAGGAAATATGGCATATTATGTTGACAACATTGGATTTAAAAAATTATCTTCTTTTTTAGATAACCAAGAGCAAGATGAAGCTCTTGATATGACAGGTCAGAACAGAGGTTTAGAAAGATAAAGATAGAAAGAGAAAAATAGATATGAGAGAACAGGATATTATAAAGCAATTTCAGGCGTCGGGAAAATCATTTAACGAGTTTTTTGAAGAAAATCAAGACTTAGTAATGACAACCTATACGGGCGATATGGATACGCCATATTATAGCAAACATATTGAACGTCATTGGCTGTCTGAAAAAATCTACATAGAACGTAGATTTGGCTCTGATACTTTTGGTGATAGAACTGCCAAAACTGAAGACATCGTTTTAGTTAAGGTTTATGATCCAGATAACACAATAGACAAGATGAGTTGGGAAAAGAGTCTGAAATTGCCTGTCGAAACGAACACCATAGAAAACTATCTTCTTGAAGATTTAAAACCTTCCGAAAGTCCTTTTATACTTTCAACATTTTCCGATTTGCTTGGCGAGAAATACATTAAAGAAGCATATCTCAAAAGTTGTATTCGAGAGGCAGAAGAAGCGTTAGCTGAATTGAGCGCATATGACGAAATCTCCCCTTATGGTGGGCTTGATGTTACAGTTGGAACATTTGAGTCTTATTTGAGAGAAAATCTTGATAATGCTCAGGAAATGGGCTATGCAAGTGTCGGAGAGGCAGCTGTAAAGTGTGTCGAGCTAGGTTTGATAGACGAAAAACGGAGAAAAAATGTTATTAATGAGATTTATGATAGTGCAGAGAGCATTAAGCAGGACTACGAAAAAGGTTTGATGTCAAAAGATGATGTAAAATATCTTGCAAAGCGACACGATCCTGTGGTTGATGAGCCAAAGCGAATCGCTGATAGTCTGTTTGAAATTAAAGAAATGTCAAAAAAGAGAGAGAAGTTGTCAGCGGCAATAAAGCTTTACTCTGCCAAGAGTGAATATTACAAAAATCACGGCAATCTAAAAGAGTTAAAAACTATTGACGATAAAGTTGCGGCTTGCATAGAGTGTAATGATTGTTATTCTAAGCATATTGAAGAAACATATAACAGCGTTTTACCATATCTTTCACATACTAATGGTATTCAGTATTTGAAAACTGAAGATATACCTATTTCCATACATATGAATGGAATAAAAGCGGATTTTGATGAACCTAGAATAACTACGGATGCAGATGCAAATCACAAAGTTATTTGGGATTGTGTTTTTTATAAAGTAGAGAAACCTTCCGTGGACGTTCCCTCATTACACGAGTCCATTTACTTCAAGGCGGAAGCGTGTGATGAATTGTATAGGCTTATTGGTGAAGAGCCACCAAAAAGGTATGAAGGTATTCAGGCGGTCAAGTTACCACCTGAAATAGCGAAAAAAGTTGACTTAACCTTAAAATTTATCGACACTGAAGATTACGAGTCAAGTGTTAGGGTTATAAGCAAGATTGATGAAATCAAAGGCAGAATTAGCTCTGCTGAGGCTGACATGGAAAATTTAAAAGATATAAAGCCTAATCTTTGGAATAAAATTTTTAGACATTCTGAAGTTAAGAAAAGAGAAATCTCATCAGCCAATCTGAGGAATAACAAGATTGAGTTAGAACAAGTATATGATGAATTGAACAAAATAACTCAGAAAATGATGTGTGAAAACTTTGAAGATGATTCAGAAAATCGCACTACCAAGGAAAGCATAGAAATAGATTATCCCGAAGAAAAAAGTTTTGACGAAAACATGGACTTTAATCAGCTATCTTCTTTTTTAGATAATGAAGAGGAAGAACAAGATGAAGTCCTTGACCTCACAAGTAAGTCAGGGAGGTCGCTTTAATGAAACGTGCTGTAAAGCAAATGCTTCCTGTGTATGCCCTGTCTTTCGTGGCAAACTTAGTATCAGCTATAGTTATATTATGCTATGGTATGCCGTATTCAGGACAGTGGGAGTTTTTTTATAAGCGAGTAATTTTTGTGATTTTCTCAGTTGTCACCTCATTGTTGATCTGCGTATGGGGGACACAAAGGCTAAAAAAGATAGAAAAAGGAGAATAGATATGACAGAACAGGACGTTAATAATACATTACATAGTTTTGACGTTATCAAGCAACTTCAGACTTCGGGACAGTCCTTTGAAGATTTCTTTGAAGAAAACAAGGACTTTGTTAAAAATGAGTATTCTCACGAGTTTAAGTTTCTCTATTACTCATATTCAACTCACAGAGTTTGGATAACTAATGATTGCTTTCTTGAACATAAAAGAACAATGGACTTTAATGGCTATACGGAAGAAAGTGATGAAGTATATGTCAAAAAGCTTGGCGTTGATGATAACTATGAGTGTTGTACTATCAAGGACGATGACGAGTATATCGCAGGACGTTTAACGCAAAGCGTTTCAAATAATGATATCATCGACTATTTTAAGCATTATGGTGTAAAAGCCGCAGAATTTCCATTTGTTTATTCTCCTTTTTCAGATAAAATCGGTAAGGAGAATTTGAAAAATGCCTACCTTGATACCTGTGAGTGGGAAGTAAAAAAAAGATACAGTGAACAGCAGGATATTCTTGATTTTACACCGATCGATATCGAGCGTAAGACTCGATTTACAATGCTTAAAGAAGAACTTGCCTGCTGCGAACAGGTCGGGTTTGATAGTATTAATCAGGCTCTTTTGGAGTGTGCGAAAAAAAATATCTTTAAGGACGAAATTCTGAAATACGCTGTATTTACTGAAAATGAAATTGAGTCCGTAAAGAATGATTTATCAGAAACTGAGATCGAAGCAATGAAAAGAAGGGCGGATATGGTCAGCATTGCCAAAGAACTTATCAATGAATTTACTGTAATCGAATTTGAAAATGACGCAGATTTTTCTGACCTTTCTCATATACCGATAGCCTACACTACCGATGAGATACTTGAATTTCCGATTAATGTTTTTGTTGACCTCGAAAAAATGAAGTTGGTGAAGCGGTATAATAATAACAGCGAATTTGACAGCGGAGTATATTTTGGAGCAAGTAAAGACAAAATGTATATGATTTTGGGTAATCTTGAATTTGATGAACTGGTGAGCGTCCCTGATTATGTTAGAGAAGAAATTGGAAAAGACGATGCGCTTGACATGACAAATGATAGATCGTTGTCATTATAATTTTTTCTCGAGAGTTTTCCCTGAAAACAAGTTCATAAATGTTTTAATCAATTCAAAAATGCACAATATTTGGTGTGAAAGTTTGGCTATTCTGCCGTTGACGTGTTTTCTTGCTGTATGGTATAATATAAGTGTAGAAAACATATGGGAGGTATAACAATGGTAAAAGATTATAAGTATTATAAAAACTTGCCCGAACTTGATGAAGCGAAGATAGAGAGCCTTATCAGACCGAGCAATGAAGTTGATGATTTTATCAAAAAAGGGGAAGAAAAGCTCAATGACCCTGAGTTTGATAAAAAAACAATGCTTCTTTACACCATTGATGAAATAAGAGATTTTGTCGGTGAGGAGTTTTGGTCGGCTACGGAACAGCCACAGCACATAGCAATGACCGAAGAAGAACGTTGTCTTGAACGAATGAAAGCATACTATGATAAGATTTTCAAAGCATACTATAATCAGCTTGACGGCATGGGTGAGAACCATGATTTCAGTGGCTCAAGAAAAGCTTTTTTACGCACATCGAAAAAATTCGAGATACAATTCAAGAATATGCTTTTTGAGATGAAAGTCAGCGAAGAAGATTTTTGGAAAAGGTTTGACCGCAACTCTGAAAGATACTGGCTGTCACTTTACTATCCACTTCTCCATACGCAGAGAGAACTGCCCTCAGAAGAACCGATAGAAATGCTCAGAACACACTATATGTTTTGGATAAACCATATGATAGAGGAGTTTATGAACGATAGATACATCTATTCGCTTAATCTTCAGGCAGGATATTTTAGCTGATTGTCCAAGGACAAACGGTATGATTGACACCATTTATTGAATGTGATATAATTAAGTCGCAAAAATCAAAAGGAGGACCCCACAATGAAAAAAACAAATATAACAAGAACAATAACTTCCCTGCTCGTTGCAGCCGCTATGCTCGGTGTGACAAGCTGCGGACAGTCTGACAATACATCATCAGCCGCTCCAAAAGCGACAACCACTGCTGCTAGTGAAACTACAGAAATTGGAACAGTGACAAGCCGTTCGGCAACAACTACATCTATATCTGCAACAAGCAGCACATCAGCAAGCAGCTCTGTGACCTCCTCCGCACAGGGCTCTGCTGCATCTACCACCGCCAAAAGCGGCACTACCACTAAAACAAGCGGCGGTAAGACAGGCGGTCAGCCTGCAAGCAATGGCAGAACAGTAAACAACGGCGGTCAGAGCTACAGCGGAAACACCACCAACAACGGAAATGGCAACTACAACTATCAGCCTGCGGAAACACAAGCTCCTCAGACCGAACGTCAGACAGAAAGACAGACAGAGCGTCAGACAACCACAACGGCAAAGAAAACACAAGCACCAAAGCCAAAGCCGACTACAACTACAACGGCTAAACCAAAGTTTAAGCTTACTCAGAATGATATAGACAGGCTGAAGAGAGAATTGCAGGCATATAGTAATGACATTGCACGTCCTCGATTTCAGAATAATTATTCCGAATTTGGCTATTCTTCTGTAGATGAATTACTTGCTGATGTTGGTTGGATGAACCTTGATAATTCTTCTTGGGGTACGCCTGATACTGTTTCACCTGATACTTATTCCTCATATGATGAACTTTACCGCAAGGTCAAAGGTCACGTTGATGATTTATACACTGTAATACCGAAAGACGCACAGATAGTTATATATACTGAATGGCACGGTGACGGTTCGGCAATCAATTCAGACGGCAAGCCAGCGTGGGAGATATACCTCATATACTAATTAAAAAGAAATAATGAAAATTGAATACGAACTTTAAAGCAATTCGAGAATTTCGAGTTGCTTTTTTTTATTGCAAAAATTCAAGCCACACGGCTTTTCAGATAGATAAAAAATTCTAGGAGGTAAGGACAAATGAAAAGAAAAACGCTTTTCAAAAGGCTGAGCAGTGCTGCAATGGCTCTCCTGCTCAGCTTGTCGGCATTAACGCAGGGCATAACAGCTTCAGCGTTTTCAAGCACTAACAAAGCCACACAGGAGTGGCTCAATGAATGGAGCTATGATTTCAGAGGCTCAGGACTTCCAAACGGCTATGACATTGAAACGGGCAAGTCCAATGACACACACTTCACAGGCTACTGGGCAAGCTCAGTGCCGTATTTCTCAACATCTGACGGCAGCTATGCTTATTGTATCAACTTTGATAAGTTGCACACAAACGGAACAACCTCTAAACAGCAAACACTAGCTGACTATGTAAAGGGTGCTCACGTTCCTGACAGTATGCAAAGACAGATCAAGGAGTTTTGCATTTACAGTTACAAGGGAAAAACTCAGTACGGCTACTCAAAAGATACCGAGATATGTGCCTCAAGCATAATGGCTCAGGCTGTTTCGGCAAGATACTATGACGGCAGTTCAGCAAGCCTTTCAAGCAACGAAACAAAGCTGCTCAATGCCTACAGCTACAACGGCAGCAATGCAAGTGCTCATCATAAAGACCTTGTTGACTGCTATAAAAAAATGAAAGCTGAAATGGTTTCGCATTATGATATTCCAAGCGGCACATCTGTAAACAGTAATAGAACACCAACCTACAAAGCAAAATATGATGTCAAGACAGGCAAGTGGACAGCCACAGTTAAGCTTGACAGCACTCTTTCACAGTTCAGCGTTTCAAAGCCGAACTCAGTGACTGTTACACGCTCAGGCTCAAATATGACTATCACAGCAGACAATGAGAAAGACCTGAAAAATGTTGTTTTCACGCTCACAAAGACAAAGGGCAAGTATGTTGAACACATAGACGAGTGTTCACCTCTTATCCTTTCGGGCGGCTCAGATGTTCAGGAAATGGTGGTTTCCTGCTATGAGGACAAAGACCCTGTTAAGGCTTATCTGAAAATAACAACACCAATAGGTTCAGCTCACCTTGACAAGAGCTTCACAGACTATTTCGACAACAAGCAAACAGGCACAGCCGATATGTTCAAAGCTGTTAAGTTCCAACTTGCCTGCAAAGTCGGTGACGGCTATAAGTTTGTAAAGGCAACTGGAAAGGACGGAAGCTACAGCTTCACTGACCTCGCTTCTCAGGCTACAGACCTTACGCCAAACGGCAAGGGTGATATTGATGTAACAGGTCTGCCAGAAGGTAATTATGAATGGAGAGAAATATCCACAGCAGACGGCTACATGATATCATCAAAGAAAGCTATCACTGTTACCGCTGACAAGACGGCTAAAACGGAGTTCATCAACAAGGCTTCTGCTCCTGACAAGGGCAAGATAACAATTCACAAGCGTGACGCTGAAACAAGAGCTGACCTCGAGGGTGCAAAGTTTGAAGTGGCAGCAGCCGAGGATATCTACGTTGGCAATGGCTATTGTATCTATCCGAAAGGAACAGTTATCGACACCATTACCACAGGCGCAGACGGCATAGCTGAAACAACAAAGGCTCTCTACAAGGGTTATAGCTACACAGTGACAGAAATTGAAGCACCAAAGGGCTATTCGATTTCTGATGAGCCTACACAGACTATCAAGCTTGTTGAACAGCAGGCTGAGTTCGTTGTAGATTTTGACAACGAGCAAAACACTATTCCTTTTGAGATAACAAAGACTGACATTTCAACAGGTGAGCTTATCCCTGATTGTACTTTTGAAATTCTTAATGAAAATAACGAACAGGTCATCACAGGAACTACAGACGAGAACGGCATTGCACATTTTCAGCTTGCTATAGGCAAATATTTCTACAGAGAGATATCAGCACCAGATATCTATGAAATTGACGATACTCCGTATCCGTTCGAAATAACAGAAAACGATGATATCGTCAAGGCTGAAATGACAAACAAGAAGAAAAGTGGCTCTATCAAGGTCACTAAGACAACAACAGGCAATCTCAATATTGAGGGCATTAAGTTCCTTGCAACAGGCATTTCTGATACAAACAAGGACTTGAAGTTTGAAGCGACAACAAATGAAAATGGCGTAGCAATGTTCGATAAGCTTGTTATCGGCAAGTATGTCATCACAGAGGACGGCTCAACAGTTCCTACAGCTTATCTTGTTGCAGACTCAAAGCAAGTCACAGTTGAGTATAACGAAACAGCAGAGGTTGCGTTCGAGAATATCGAGAAAACAGGCGAGATAAAGGTCACAAAGTCTACAGTTGGCAATCTCAATATCAAGGGTATCACATTCAATCTGAGAGGTACATCAGACAGCGGCAGAGATATCGACATTCCTGCGACAACTGATGATAACGGCGTTGCGATTTTCAGTGAGATACCAATTGGAACTTATACTATCTATGAGTACGAAAAGACAGTACCAACTGCATATCTTGTCGCTGACCCACAGAACGTGACAGTAACATATGCCGAAACAAAGGAAGTTTCTATTGAGAACAAGGAAAAATCAGGCTCTATCGTAGTCCATAAGACCACTGAGGGACAGAAGAATATCGAGGGTATCAAGTTCTATATCAGAGGTACATCTGACACAGGACGTGAAATTGATATCCCTGCGGTAACTGATGAGAACGGCATAGCAAAGTTTGAGAACGTGCCAATAGGTACATACAAGGTCATCGAGGACGAAAAGACCGTTCCATACGGCTATTTGGTCGCTGCTGAAAAAGAGGTCACAGTAACATATGCAGAAACTGTTGATACTGACATACTCAATGCCGAGCAGACAGGAACGATACAGGTTCATAAGAAAACTGCTGATATGACGAACGTTGAGGGCATACGTTTTATTCTTTCAGGTGTTTCCGATACAGGACGTGAAATAAACATTCCTGCAATCACCGACAAGGACGGCATAGCAAAATTTGAAAACGTACCGATAGGTACATACACTATCACAGAAGACGGCTCTACAGTTCCATACGGCTATTTGGTCGCTGACTCAAAACAGGTCACTGTAGCATATGCACAGACAGTTGACACGGATATGGTGAATGAGAAAGCACCCGACACTCCGAACACTGGTTCTTCCGACAATGACATTGACGGCAGAACAGTTCTTGGCGGTGTGGTAGTTATACTTGCAGGAGCTGCTATCGTGATGTTCAGCCGAAAGCGAAAAGAAAGATAATTGATGCTGTCTGAAAAAAGACAGTAAAAAGGGGATCAATTTATCTATACATGAAGAAAGCGCCTGCAACGGGGCAGGCGCTGGGTGTTTAGCAAGCTATTTATCTAAACTCTTTCTGATTTTTTATCATAAAGCCATAGCACCCCCAATGGCAATAATGATAAAATTAATGCAATTTGATGTTCTATGGAAAACTGTTTTGTAAAATATGTCAAAGAATAATCCCAATTTTGACGGACCGACATAATTATTAACAAAAAATAAATAATCAACAGACTAGGATATATAAGAAGCCCTGCCGTATCCCCAAGGTCAAGCAAGAACAAATATTTGTTTCCAACTTTATCAATTGCCGGAAATTTATTTCTAAATTCTATGGCAAAAATCAGACGAAACAATCCATATGTTGTTATTTTTACACATACAAATATGACCGTGAAGGTAAAAAAGCCAGAGATAAGTAGTTTGGTTAAGTCATAAATTTCATTTTTTCCACAAAGAAACCAATCGAGTTCTGATTTAAAATCATTGTTGAGTGTACAGATATGTAGTGCAAATATTATTAAAAATGAGCAAAACTTATTCTTTTTCGATAGAAAAAATAAGTCTTTGATTTGTTGATACACTATATTCACCTCCTTTTTCTAATTTTAATTATATCTTAAAACACAAAACCAGTCAAGCAAAGGAGATATTTTTTTATGGACAATAATAATCAACAGCCATTTATAGATTCCAAGCTGCTAATATTGTTGGTTTTTGCTAACTCTTTGTTGTTCGGATATCTCAAAATATATTATGAGAACAATTCAATATTAAGAGTAAAAATAGAGATTATTTGGCTACTAATTAAAGCACTTATAATTTTGCTGAATAGCAAATATATGTACAAGCTTGTGTACAATCTGACTCATGACCAAGACATCTCCGTCAGCTTTTGGTCAATTATAAGAAATACACATCTTCTAAGTTGTATTTGCACTTTTATGGCTTTTTTACTTATGATCGGCTGAATGGTAATAAATATTTAAGAAAAGCACAATCAAATTTTATTCTTTATGATTTTCTTAAAAACAAACAAATAGATCACTAAAACAGGTGGAAAGATTAAAAATAACAGTTGATATTTCCAATAATTAAAAAACAAGGGACGAACATTATGAATACATTTAAAGAATTAGAAAATTACTATAAAAGTAAGAGCTACTTGACATATCATGCGGCTAATGAGCATGAACAACT
>ERZ773264.4009-NODE-4009-length-10951-cov-9.912537_pt1 | contig 10951 bp, 10 predicted proteins | sample MGYA00511910_ERZ773264 | MGnify/ENA primary metagenome ERZ773264 (study PRJEB29015, sample SAMEA2737739) | human gut metagenome | biome: human gut; feature: human-associated habitat; material: faeces | place: China | collected 2012 ... | reverse complement strand
AGGCTTCCGGTACCGGCAACATGAAGTTCATGCTGAACGGTGCCATCACGCTGGGCACGCTGGACGGCGCAAACGTCGAGATCGCCGATGCCGCCGGCAAGGAGAACGAGCTGATCTTCGGTATGCTGACCCCCGAGGTCAACAACCTGAAGCGGGTCGGCTACCACCCCAACGCGTTCATCATGGGCGATGACGTGGCCAATGCCGCTCTGAACTTCCTGGAGCGCGGCTGGAACGGCGAGAACTTCCACGAAGTGACCGAGAACCTGCGCAGCAGCGACCCCTATATGGTCATGGCCGACTTCAAGGATTACCGCCGTGCACAGGCCGACCTGCAGAAGCTGTATGCCGACCGCGAGAAGTGGGCACAGATGAGCCTGAAGAACATTGCCAACAGCGGCATCTTCAGCGCGGACCGTGCTGTCCTCGATTACGCTCGTGACATCTGGCACGCGTCTGCTGTCAAGTAAGCATTTTCCCTGAATAATCCAAGCGCCCCGGACTGTGTAACGGCTCCGGGGCGTTTTTTGAGAAAGGATCGATTTTCCCTTGTCTTGTCTGTTCAACAGCTATGACCCCTATTTCAAGCAGCCCTTTGGTGCCGTGCGCGCCGGGCAGACGGTGCACCTGTCCCTCTGCATCCCGGAAGAGCTGGGCTATGTGGACCCACACCTCGTCATCCAGAAAGAGGGCAAGTACGATGTGCCCGTCCATTACCGGATGAAATTTGACGGCCAGACGCCCAAACAGAACCACTTTTCCATCGACCTCACCCTGGGGGATGTGGGCTTATACTTCTATTATTTTGACCTCTACACCGATTTCCGCTGCATCTTCCGCGGGCCGGACAACTGCGGCGTGGTCAGCTGGCAGGAGGGCGAAAGCTGGCAGCTGACCGTTTACGAGCCCAGCTTCCAGACGCCGGACTCCATCAAGGGCAAGGTGTTCTACCAGATCTTCCCGGACCGCTTCTGCGAGGGCGTGGAGAACAAGCCCATGCCGTTCCCGGACCGGCTCTATCAGGCCGATAAGCACGCGGAGCCGTTCTGGCAGCCCAACGAGATCGGCGGCCACCTGAACGAGGACTACTTTGGCGGCGACCTGAAAGGCATCCAGCTCAAACTCCCCTACCTGCACGAGATGGGGGTGGACTTCCTCTACCTCAACCCCATTTTTGAGGCCCACTCCAACCACCGCTACAACACGGCCGATTACCTCAACGTAGACCCATTGCTTGGCACCAACGAGGATTTTGAAGCCCTCTGCATGGAAGCGGCCAAATATGGCATCGGCATCGTGCTGGACGGCGTGTTCAGCCATACGGGCTCGGACAGCCGGTATTTCAACCGGGAGGGCCGCTATGGTGAGGGCGGTGCTTACCGTGACGCGAACTCCCCCTACCGCGACTGGTACGATTTTGACCCCAAGTACAAGGGCGGCTACCGCAGCTGGTGGGGCTTTGAGACCCTGCCCGAAGTCAACGAGGAGACCCCTTCCTATGTCAATTTTGTCACGGGCGAGGGCGGCGTCATCGACACCTGGCTCCGCCGGGGCGCAGCCGGTTTCCGGCTGGATGTGGCCGACGAGCTGCCCGACAGCTTTATTGAAAAAGTGCGCGCCGCCGTCAAGCGGGTGGGCCCGGAAAAGTTCCTGCTGGGCGAGGTGTGGGAGGATGCCACCACCAAGTTCGGCTTTGACAAGCGCCGCACCTACCTGCTGGGCAAGGGGCTGGACAGCGTGATGAACTACCCGTTCAAAAACGCCGTGCTGGATTTCGTCAAAGGCAAGCCCGCCGAGCAGGCCATGAACGAGATCATGACCATCTGTGAGCACTACCCGGCCCCGGCCATGGATACGGCCCTCAACTTCCTCTCCACCCACGATACCGAACGCGCCCTGACGGTGATCGCCGATGAGCCCGCCAACGGACGGGGCCGGGAGTGGCAGAGCGGCCGCTGTGTGACCGGCGACGCCTACGAAGAGGGCATCCTCCGGCTCAAGATGGCCTACGCCATCATCTACACCCTGCCCGGCGTCCCCTGCCTATACTACGGCGACGAGATCGGGATGCAGGGCTACCGCGACCCGTTCAACCGCGGCTATTACTGCTGGGACAGCCACGAGAAGCGGCTCCGCCCGGTGCTGGCCCAGCTGGCGCAGCTCCGCCACACCTGCGAGGCGTTCCACTCGGGTGCCCTGCGGGTGCTGCGGGCGGACGGCGGCGTGCTCCACTACCAGCGCATTGGGCTGGTGGAAACGGCAGAGATCATCGTCAACCGCACCGAGCACCTCATCGTGGAGCCACTGGCCTCCGGCAAGCATACCGAGGTGAACCCCATGGGCTTCACCATCGTGGTGGAAGAGGTGGGCCACAACCCCAACCACAGCTATTACGATTACAAGTGACCTGATTTCGTATCCCACGCAACAATTTTCGTATCCCACGCAACAATTCATGAAAAAATCATTGACCTGCACCCGGCTTTCTGCTTTATAATAGAGGCAGAAAACCCGCAAAGGAGGGATGTGCATGTCTCTGGTCGTCTCCATCGACCCCATTTTCTGGCTGCTGTGCGCCATCGGTTTTGTGGTGCTGGAAGCCATGACCTGGAATCTCGTCTCCATCTGGTTTGCCGTGGGCAGTGCCGCTGCCCTGCTCAGCTGCCTGCTGGTGCAGTCGTTCCGGGTGCAGGCGGCGGTATTTATCGCCGTCAGCGCCCTCTGCCTGCTGGCCTTTAAGCCTCTGGCCAAAAAGCTGCGCAAAGCCCCCACCGCCACCAACGGCGACCGCAACCTGGGCCGGGAAGCCACGGTGCTGACCCCTGTGACGGCGGAGGCCACCGGCCGCGTCCGGCTGGACGGCGTGGACTGGAACGCCCGCTGCGCCACCCCGGGTGACACCCTCGCCCCGGGCGAGAGCTGCCGCGTCACGGAAATTCACAGCACCCTGCTCATCGTGGAGCCCATCCGTACCGAAACCACTCATTAACAAAGGAGCGAACTATGGTCTTGTTTTTTGTCATCCTCGCCCTCATCCTCGTGGTTCTGCTGGTGGTCATCACCAACATCGTCATCGTGCCCCAGTCCATGGTCTATGTCGTGGAGCGGCTGGGCAGCTACTCCGAGACCTGGGCCTCCGGCCTGCATGTCAAGATCCCGTTTATTGAGCGGGTGGCCAAAAAGGTCAGCCTGAAAGAGCAGGTGGCGGACTTCCCGCCCCAGCCGGTCATCACCCGCGATAATGTCACCATGCAGATCGACACGGTGGTCTTCTTCCAGGTAATGGACGCCAAGCTCTACACCTACGGCGTCAACCAGCCCATCGCGGCCATCGAGAGCCTGTCCGCCACCACCCTGCGCAACATCATTGGTGAGATGGAGCTGGACCACACCCTCACCAGCCGTGACACCATCAACAGCAAAATCACGGCCATCCTCGACGAAGCCACCGACAAATGGGGCATCAAGGTCAACCGTGTGGAGGTCAAGAACATCATCCCGCCGCGCGAGATCCAGGAAGCCATGGAGAAGCAGATGAAAGCCGAGCGTGAGAAGCGCGCCGTCATCCTGAAAGCCGACGGTGAGAAGCAGGCCGCCATCACGGCCGCCGAGGGCGAAAAAGAAGCCGCCATCCTCCGGGCCGACGCCGTCAAGCAGCAGCGCATTCTGGAAGCCGAGGGCGAGGCACAGGCCATTCTGGCGGTGCAGAAAGCCAACGCCGACGCCATCCGCCTGCTGAACGAGGCCATGCCCAACGATAAGGTGCTGGCCCTCCGCAGCCTGGAAGCCCTGGCCAAAGTGGCCAACGGCAAGGCCACCAAGATCATCATTCCCTCCGAGCTGCAGAACCTGGGCGGCGTGGTGCCCGCCATCAAGGAGCTCGTCACCGAGCCCCGGAAAGAAGAGTAACCTATGATCTACGATACCCTGAACAACCTCCCCAATTATCTGGGCATGAGCGACAACCTGGACACCGTGATCGAATACATCATGGCCCGGGACATCAACACCCTGCCCGCAGGCAAGACCCGCATCGACGGTGACAAGGCCGTTGTCACCGTGAGCACCGTCACCCCGCAGGTGAGCGAGAAAGCGTCGTTCGTCCGGCACGACGCCCACCTGACCCTTGAGACCGACCTCGAGGGCAGCGAGCTGTTTGAAGTTTCGCTGGGCGAGTTCTCCCCCACCAAACCTGCTGACGAGGCTGCGGACATCACCGTGGGCAGCGCCGGCACCAGCATTGCCGGAATGCTCTGCGAGGGCCGCTTTGCCCTCTATCTGGCCGGGGAGCCCTACAAATCCGGCCTCAAGGCCCAGGGCTGCGGCAAACTGAAAAAGGCCGTTTTCTCCATTGCACTGGACCCGGATGAGGACGATGAGGAAGGAGACGCATAAATGGGCTTCTTTGCCATCCTGACTGCAAGCCTTTTTGTGGTATTTCTTTTCACGGTCTTTGGCGGATATTCCCTGCTGCTTTATTGCCAGCAGTCCCTGTTGATGATCGTCCCGCCTGCCCTTGTACTTGCCATCCTCGTATGGGCTTTCCTCCGTATGGATGATAAGATCACTGCTTTGCAGAAGCGGGTGGATGAGCTGGAAGCCACCCAGAAAAATCATTCTCCAAATCCGTAATTTCAGACACTCCACGCAGCGTAGGTTGCGTGGAGTGTTTTGTTCTGGTATGCTTGGGCAGAAGAAAAGGAGGGAACAGCCCCATGAACAATTATGTCACCGGCAGCACCATCCGACAGCTGCGGGAAACTAAACACCTCACCCAGGCAGAATTAGCGGCAAAACTTTCCGTCAGCGCCAAGACCATCTCCAAGTGGGAGACGGCCAAAGGCCTGCCCGACATCTCCCTGTTGGAGCCCCTGGCCGCTGCGCTGGGCGTCTCTGTTCTGGAGCTGATGCAGGGGGAGCCTGTCGTCAACCGGAACCGTTCCGCCAATCTCCTGCGCTCCAAACTCTATGTCTGCCCCGTCTGCGGCAATGTGCTCCACGCCACCGGGCAGGCCGTGGTCAGCTGCTGTGGCGTGGCCCTGCCCCCGCAGGATATCGCCGACGCCGAGGACGCCGACGAGCACCACCAGCTGACCATCGAACGGGTGGAGGACGAGCTTTTTGTCACGCTCCATCACCCCATGACAAAAGACCACTTCATCTCGTTCATCGCCTACCTCACGGGCGATAAGCTCCAGCTGGTCAAGCTATACCCGGAGGGCGATGCCTCCGCCCGCTTCCCGCTGCGGGGCTCCGGGGTGCTCTACTTCTACTGCAACCGCCATGGCCTGATGAAAGCCCCGGATTTCCGGAATGCCACCCGCCGCACCCCGCCCCAGAAGCTCCATCTGCGGGAGCCGGAGGAAGCCGACCGGGAACAGGTGATGGCCTACCGGGAGGAGTTTCTGGCCAACGGCTCCCGGATGGACGGCACCTCCGCGCTGGACCAGTACCCCGATTTCGACGCCTGGCTGGCCAACATCCGCGCTTTGAAAGACCCGGCCACCACCCCGGCGGGCTTTGTACCCGCCACCCAGTATCTGGCCCTGGACGAACAGGAGCACCTGGTGGGCATGACCAACCTGCGCCACTACCTCAACGATTATCTGCTGAACTATGGCGGGCACATCGGCTACAGCGTCCGCCCGGCAGAACGTCAGCACGGCTACGCCACTCAGATGCTCCGGCTGACGCTGGACAAAGCCCGCGAGCGGGGCATCGGCAAGGTGCGCATCTGCTGCGACCACTACAATGTCGCCTCTGCCCGGACCATCCGCGCCAACGGCGGTGTGCTGGAAGATGAGCTTTTCGACTCATCGGACGGAATGCTGACCCAGCGGTACTGGATCCAGAACGACTGAATCCCGATAACGAAAAGCGCTGGTACACGTTTTCTGTGCACCAGCGCCTTATTTTTTGTCTTTATCTTGTTTTTATCCCAGATGGAACATATCGATCAGGACGATCATGGCAAGGCCATAGTAGACCACCACGGCCACCAGATCGTTGATGGTGGTGATGAGGGGACCGGACGCCACAGCCGGGTCGATGTGGATTTTGTGGAACAGCATCGGGATGACTGTACCCACCAGGCTGGAAATGACCATCGCAACGATCAGCGAGATGCCCACACAGCCCGAAAGCAGGAATGCCTCGCCCCAGGCGTAGGCTTTAAAGAAATGGATATACACGCCCAGGAAGCCCAGCGCCATCACGGCCAGCAGAGCACCGTTGACCAGGCCCACCCGCATCTCCTTGAAGAGCAGATGCAGCTTTTTGCTGGTGGTGAGGTTTTCATCCACCAGCACCCGGATGGTGACGGCCAGCGACTGGGTGCCCACATTGCCTGCCATATCCAACACCATGGACTGGAAGCAAATGACGATGGGCAGCACTGCCACCACCGATTCAAAGGCACCCACCACGGAGGAGACCAGCATCCCGAGGAAGAGCAGCGCTACCAGCCAGGGCAGACGCTTTTTCACGCTCTGGAACACGCCCTCGTTCAGGTCTTCCTCGCTGGTCAGGCCGCCCAGCTTTGCGTAATCGTCGCCCATCTGGTCATCCACCAGTTCGACCACGTCCGCCGAGGTGATAATGCCCAGAAGCTTGCCGTTTTCATCCAGGACGGGGAGGCTGCGCTCGGCGTAGTCCACGATGCGGTCAATGCAGTCGCTGATCTTTTCGTGGTCGGTCACATAGGGGTAAGAACGGGCGATGAGCTTTTCCAGGTTATCCTCTGCCCGGGCCACGATGAGGTCTTTCAGGTCGATGGCACCGTAAAAGCGCTCGTTTTCATCCACCACATAAAGGGTCGAGATATTGTCGTTCTCGCCCGCCTGCTTCACCAGCTCGCTCATGGCCTGCCGGATGGTCATATCTTTCCGGATGTAGATGTAGTTGGTGGTCATGCAGCTGCCGATCTCGTCCTCGTCGTAGGAGAGCAGCAGCTTGACGTCATCGGCGGCGTCCTTATCCACTTTGTCCATCTGGTGGACGATCTTCTCTTTGTCCTCTTCTTCCAGGTCGTCCAGAGCATCCACAGCGTCGTCCGAGTCCATGTGGGAGACCACCTGCGCGGCCTCTTCCGGCGGCAGCTCTTTCAGGTAGGGCTCCGCGTCGTCCAAGTAGGAGAAGATCTCTGCCACCTGCTCCACACCCAGGATGGCGTACAGCTTCCGGCGCTCTTCCGCCGTCAGGTCGGCCAGTGCGTCGGCCAGGTCATTTTCATGGTAATCGGAAAGCTTTTCCGCCAGCTCCGCCTGCGGCAGGCCGCTGTGGATGATGTCCAGAATTTCCTGTACATAGTTTTTCTTCTGCATGGGTTGCCTCCTTGTCCGCCCCTGAAAATGGGCACAAAAAATACACCGCGTCTTGCCAAAGGCTCCTGCGGTGTATCAAGGACACATGCAATTCAGGACGCGGCAGACACACTTGCCATGTCCACATCGCAGGAGAAGCGTGGTTTCGGGTGATCGCTACTGTCGCTGTTCATACGGGAAGCTTCTCCTCCGTTCTTTGAAAAATTCTGCTTTTTCAGCCACGTTATAATACTACGCCGGGCTGGATTTTGCAACCCATTTTGCAAAAGTTTTACTGTTTTCTTTCCGGCATTTCCACGTCCGTTTTTCTCCTTGGCTTTTGGCGCCAAAAGGAGTATACTGGGCACAGAAATATTGTGCAAAAGGAGTGCATGACCATGCAGGCAACCATCCATAATGAGTTTCTGACCCTGACGGTGGACACCCACGGCGCAGAGGCCGTCAGCCTGAAAAACGCGGCGGGTGAAGAGATGCTCTGGCAGGCCGACCCGGCCATCTGGAAGCGCCACGCGCCCATTCTCTTCCCCTGGACCGGCAAGCTGACAGACGGCACCTTTACCGCAAACGGCAAGACCTACAAGGGCGGCCAGCACGGCTTTGCCCGGGATATGGAGCACACCCTGCTCCGGGCCGAGGGCGACACCATCCAGCTGGAACTGCGGGCGGACGACGCCATCAAAGCAGAGCGCTTTCCCTTTGATTTTGTCCTGACCAGCACGTTCCGGCTGGAGGGCAAGACCGTCCACCACACCCTCACGGTGCAGAACCCCGCCGAGGCCGCTCAGGAGCTGCGGTTCGGCATCGGCTATCACCCGGCGTTCAACGTCCCGTTTGACAGCGCCCACACCACCGAGGATTACGAATTCCGGTTCGACCAGCCCGAGAGCCCCATGATCCTGGACGCCTCCCCCAACGGCCTGTTGAGCGGCAGGTGCTATTACCAGTGGAAGAACGCCAGCGCCATCCAGTTGACGGATGACCTGTTTGCCAACGACAGCTTCTGCATGGCCGGCCTGCGCACCAAGACGCTGGGCATCTATGAGAAAGACACCGGCCGCAGCGTGGTCTGCAATGTCGCCGGTTATCCCTATACTCTCATCTGGAGTGCTCCCGCCAAACCCGTGCGGTATGTCTGCATTGAGCCCTGGCACGCCCTGCCCGGGGCCGAGACCGACCCGCAGGAGTGGAGCGAGCGTGCCGCCACCGCCTGCCTGGCCCCCGGCCAGCAGTGGGAGACGACCCTTTCCACGACATTTGACCGTTAAACATAAAAACTCCTCCGGCAGCTGCCGGAGGAGTTTTTGCGTGTATGAAAGATGTTACAGGGCCTTGATGGCGTTCTTGATGCGCTCGGCGGCCACCTTGGTCTTCTCGGCATCGCCGAATGCAGTCAGGCGGAAATAGCCCTCGCCGCACTCACCAAAGCCGACGCCCGGGGTACCGACCACGCCGCAGTTCTCCAGCAGCCAGTCGAAGAACTCCCAGCTCTTCATGTTGCCGGGGCAGCGCAGCCAGATATAGGGGCTGTTCTTGCCGCCGCAGTACCACACGCCGCACTCGTCCAGCGCGTCGGCCAGAACTTTGGCGTTGCGGCGGTAGTAATCGAGGTTGGCCTGAATTTCCGCCATACCGCTCTCGGTAAAGACAGCGGCAGCCGCGCGCTGCACGAGGTAGGGCACACCATTGAACTTGGTGGTCTGGCGGCGGAGCCAGAGCTTGTTGATGTTCATGCCCTCGCGCTCCAGCTCCTTGGGCACCACGGTGTAGCCGCAGCGGGTACCGGTAAAGCCTGCGATCTTGGAGAACGAGCAGATCTCGATGGCGCACTCACGGGCACCCTCGATCTCAAAGATGCTGCGGGCCAGCGCGCCGTCCGAGATGAAGCACTCGTAAGCGGCATCGTACAGGATGATGGCGTTGTTCTTCTTGGCGTAAGCCACCCACTCCTTGAGTTGCTCACGGGTGTAAGCAGCGCCGGTGGGGTTGTTGGGGCTGCAGATATAGATGATATCCGCCTTGACGTTCTCGTCCGGCATCCCCAGGAAGCCGTTCTCCTCACTGGTGCGGCTGTAGATGATCTTGCGGCCGTCGGTCACGTTATCGTCCACATAGGTGGGGTAAACGGGGTCCGGCACCAGCACGGTGTTGTCCACATCAAACAGGCCCAGGATATTGGCCAGGTCGCTCTTGGCACCATCGGAGATGAAGATCTCATCCTCTTCGATCTTGGTCCCGCGGCTGGCGTAGTAGCCCTGGATGGCCTGCTTGAGGAACGGATAGCCCTGCTCCGGGCCATAACCGTGGAAACCCTCTTTGGTGCCCATCTCATCGGCTGCCTTATGCATGGCCTCCACCACGCACTTGGCCAGCGGCTGGGTCACATCACCAATGCCCATCCGGATGATCTCTTTTTCGGGGTGAGCTTCCTGGTAGGCAGCCACCTTGTGCGCAATGTCCACAAAGAGGTAGCTGGCTTTCAGCTCCCCATAGTGATGATTCATTTTCATCGTTGTTCCCTCGCTTTTGTTGTTTCTCTCTTTGGCTCCCCTGCCAGGACAGACTTCCTCCGGCCGGAGGGAGATGTCGCGCCAGCGACAGAGGGAGGATAGCTGGCCGCGCTAAAGCGCAGCCTGAGAGGTTTCATTTCAAATTGATACTTCTGCTACGCCCTCATATACCGTCACAGCGGCTCCGGTCATGAGCAGTTTCCTGCCCGGGAGCACCCGGATGATGAGCTCGCCGCCCCGCAGTGCCACATGCACATCCTCCCCGGCTGGGCAGAGGCCCAGCTCGGTCAAGGCCGCCACCGTGGCACAGGTACCCGTACCGCAGGCCCAGGTCTCGCCGCTGCCCCGCTCCCACACCCGCATTTTCAGGTGGGTGGCGTCCACCACTTCCACAAACTCGGTGTTGATCCGCTCCGGGAAGTTCGGGTGGTTTTCAAAGGCAGGGCCGATCTCTTCCAGCTTCAGGCTGTCTACCTCCGGCACCACGGTCACGCAGTGGGGGTTGCCCACGCCGATGCAGGTCACCTGCCAGCGTTTGCCCTCCACTTCCAGCGGGCAGTCCACCAGCGGGCCCTCGCCCATGTTCACGGCAGGCAGGGCCGCGGCCATGGTGGTGTACTCGCCCATTTCCACCTGCCACAGCCGCGCTCCCATCCGGGTCACCGTCTTGCAGCCGGCACCGGTATCAATGGCCAGCCGCGGCTTTGCCACTCCGTGGGTGTACAGCCACTCGGCCACACAGCGGACGCCGTTGCCGCACATCTGTGCCTCGCTGCCGTCCGCGTTAAAAATGCGCATCCGGCCATCGGCCCCGGGGGTAACGGGGGCACAGATGCAGATGATGCCATCGGCTCCCACGGAAAAATGCCGCCGGGACAGGTCCCGCGCCAGCGGGACGATGTTCTCCGGCACGCCGCTTTCCCGGCAGTCCAGATAGATGTAATCGTTGGCACAGCCCTGCATTTTGGTAAAGGATAATTTCATGGAAAGCCCTCGTTTTCATGGTGTTTGCCTCGGCAGCAGGGCACGGTATCCCAAGAGCCGCAGGCGACAAAAAACAACCAAAACCGGCCTGCCAAGGGCCATCCTCCCTCTGTCGCTTGCAGCGCCATCTCCCTCCGG
>ERZ773264.4007-NODE-4007-length-10960-cov-4.731224_pt1 | contig 10960 bp, 8 predicted proteins | sample MGYA00511910_ERZ773264 | MGnify/ENA primary metagenome ERZ773264 (study PRJEB29015, sample SAMEA2737739) | human gut metagenome | biome: human gut; feature: human-associated habitat; material: faeces | place: China | collected 2012 ... | reverse complement strand
GACGGGCTTGACTTTCATCATAAAATCAACCACTCCTTACTTTTATACTCTACGGGATGTCGTATACACGGGTCAAATTTGAGCAGACACACATAATTCGACCCGCGTCGGAAGGAACGTTTCGGCGTTTTTCACAAACTTTGCGGTTTGACCCACTCAGCCGACCCCGGCGCATTCCTCTTTTAGGCGCATTAGTCCATTATGTGATACTAATGCAGTATACACTCAAAAAGTGCAGTTGTCAAGCCATTTTTCACGATTTCTGTGCATTTTTTTGATTTTTGCCGGTTTATTCCGCACACCCGGCAGCGTGTCAATTTTCTTCGTTTTAGGGGTTGATATTTTTATTTTGCACGTTCCATACCAAAACAGCCTTGTGCAATTTGTCTATCTTGTCTCTTGTATTCTGAAGTAGGACTTTATCATAAAGATTTCTCTGCCCTGTTCCGCGGCGACCGTAAAGCCGATCGCAACAGATGCCCCTTCCCGTAACGACCCCTCTCGTGAAAATGATATTTCCGCTATTCATGGCGCAGCGCACGCGGAGCCATTTCCAATCGTTCCGTTCCACTTCTGCACAAAAAAGCCCCCGAAAAATCCGCAGATTTTTCAGAGGCTCCCTCTTATAATGTTATCAGTGCTTCACTCATCCAGATAATCCCGCAGGCGCTTGGCGCGGCTGGGATGCCGCAGCTTACGCAGGGCTTTGGCTTCGATCTGCCGCACCCGCTCCCGGGTCACGTTGAACTCCCGGCCCAGCTCTTCCAGCGTCCGGGAACGCCCGTCCTCCAGCCCGAAGCGCAGGGCGATCACTCGCTCTTCCCGGGGCGTCAAGCTCTTGAGCACGTTCATCAGTTCCCGGCGCAGCAGCTGCCGCCCGGCTTCGTCCACCGGAACACCCGCTTCCTCATCCTGGATGAAATCCTCCAGATGGGCATCCTCTTCCTCGCCCACCGGCGTTTCCAGACTGATGGGATCCTGTGCCAGCTGCAGCAGTTCCCGCACCCGGTCCGGTTCCAGATCCAGCTGCACGGCGATTTCCTCCACCGTTGGCTCCCGGCCATTTTTGCGCAGCAGCTCCCCTGCTGTCTTTTTGACCCGGTTGATGTTCTCCACCAGATGCACCGGAATGCGGATGGTACGGCCCTGGTCTGCAATCGCACGGGTAATGGACTGCCGGATCCACCAGGTGGCGTAGGTGGAAAACTTGAAGCCGCGCTCCGGCTCAAACTTTTCGGCTGCCTTCATCAGGCCGAGGTTTCCTTCCTGAATCAGGTCCAGAAACGGCAGCCCCCGCCCGACATAGCGCTTGGCCACCGACACCACCAGCCGCAGGTTGGCTTCGCTCAGAGCACGGCGAGCGTCGGCGTCCCCGGCCTGTGCGGCGCGGGCAAGGTCTGCTTCTTGCTGTGCCGTAAGCAGCGGCACCCGGCCGATCTCCTTTAAATAGGTGTGCACTGGGTCATCCAGCGCCACGCCCTCGGCGGAGAGTTCGTGTTCCAGCTGACCAAGCTGCGTTTCGTCCAGCGGCGGAAGCTCCGCTTCCTCGTCCTCGGCAATGTGCACGCCCCGGGCCTCCAGCGCTTCGTACAGTTCATCCAGCCGGGCCACATCATAGTCTGCCTCGTCCATGGCGCGGCTGATCTGGTCCGGGGTCAGGGTCTTGCGCCGGGCGTGTGCCGCCAGCGTCCGGGCCAGTTCCTCGGTCTGCGACAATTTCTGCATGATTCCTGCTCCTTTCCTCTCCTGCTCCAGCCGGAGGGGAAAGCGGGCCTCATTCTTCTTCGCACACGAGCCCCTGCTTTTTTTCGCGCATCGACTGGAAGTAGCTGCTCAGTTCCTCGTTTGTCATGCTGGCCGCCTTGCTTGCCACGGGCATGCCCCGGGCAATGCGGTCCAGGTACAACCGGATGTCATCCGGTGTACAGTTCACATCGCTGTATTGTGCTGCAAGATGGCTCAGTTCATTCAGAGCCTCCTCGCTGACAAAGGCCCGGAGGGTGGCCAGGCTGATGTCCACCCCCTGCTGGCGGCAGTCCACCATAGCCTGGTACAGCTCCTTTTGCTGGGGCTGGATGAATCGGTCTGCCGTCAGCTGGCCCTGGACCAGGTCCAGGTACCGGGGCTCCCGGAGGATGGCTGCCAGCAGCCGCTGCTGGGCACTGACGATGCCCAGGGCCTGGCTGCCGCCTGCTGTGTAGGACACCTTGATCTGGTTCATCTCACCGGACTGCAGCACGGCCTTTTTCTTTTCATAACGGCGCTTGCTGCCTACCCGTTTTACGGCCGTTTCCAGCTGGGTCATGATGGCGGTCTTGGAGATGTTGGTTTCCTCGGCCAGACGTCCGGCGTACACCTCCTGCTCCGTGGGGCTGGAGCGCTCAGCCAGCAAGTCCACCGCCTGCTTGACATACTCCAGCCGCTGGGCATCCTGCGAAAGGTCATACTGACTGCGCAGTCGTCCCAGACGGAAGTCCAGCGCATTGCCCACGCCGTCCAGCAGTGCCTTGAAGCGCTCGGCGCCATACTTTTTGATGTACTCATCCGGGTCCTTGGCACCGGGGATCTGCAGCACGCCCACCTTGACCGGGCTGTTGCGGAACAGCTCCAGCGACCGCAGGGTGGCTTTCTGGCCCGCCTCGTCCGAGTCGTAGCTCAGGATGACTTCGTCCGCGTACTCGCTGATGAGCCGCACCTGATCCGGGGTCAGGGCCGTGCCGCAGGCACACACTGCTGTGTCGATGCCGGCCTGCTGCATACTGATGACGTCCATATAGCCCTCGCACAGCACGAACCGCCGGGACGCACTGCGCTTGGCGATCTGCAGCGCGAATACCGTGTCCGACTTGTGGTAGACCAGCGTTTCCGGGCTGTTGACGTATTTGGGCTTGGAGTCATCCAGCACGCGGCCGCCAAAGGCAATGATGTTGCCCCGCAGATCAAAAATGGGGGTCATCACCCGCTTCCAGAACAGGCAGTAGATCCGCCCGGACGGACTGCGCTTGAACAGACCACTGGCATCCAGCTCCTGCTGATTGTAGCCCTTGTCGCGCAAAAACTGATACAGGGCCTGCCCGTCGTTGGGGGCATAGCCCAGACCGAACCGGACGATGGTCTTGTCGTCCAGGCCGCGCCGTCGCCAGTAGGCACGGGCCTGCCGGGCCTCCTCCACAGTGGAGTTGAGGCAGGCATGGAAAAACCGTGCCGCCTCCTTGTTCATGGACAGGATGCGGCTGCGCATCCTGCCGGTCTTGTCGTCCTCCTGGGGCTCCGGCATCCCGGCGCGGGCCGCCAGCATCTTGACGGCCTCCGGGTAGTCGATGCTGTTGATCTTTTTGGCAAAGGTAATGGCATCGCCGCCGGCCCCGCAGCCAAAGCAGTAAAAGCTCTGGGTGTCCGGGTAGACGTAAAAGGAGGGCGATTTTTCACTGTGGAAAGGGCACAGCCCGCCGTACAGCCGCCCCTTGCGCTTGAGCTGCACATAGCTGCCCACCAACTCCACGATGTCGGTGCGGCGGGTCAGTTCCTCAATGTATTCGTGTGGGATCATGGATTTTCAAACGACCTTTCCGGTTTATAGAACATGCCACTTCTGCGGCACAAAAAGCTCCTCAAAGGTACGGATGGCAAACTCGTCGCTCATACCGCTGATGTAGTCGGTCACCGCGCGGTCACGGCCTTCCTGATATGCCAGCTGAACGTAGAAATTGGACATCCGGTCGATGTGGTTCAGGTAGTAGTCATACAGCTCCCCGATCACCTTGTCCACCTTTTGTTCCTCGCGTTTGGCGGTTTTGTCCACATAGACGGTGGCGTACATGAAGTCCCGCAGGGCCAGAAAAGCCTCATTCTCCTCCGTACCCACCCGTACATTGCCGTCGCTATTGCGCAGGATGCTGTTGATCATGGTCGTGATGCGGGCGGATTTGGTGGTGCCCAGCACCGCGGTGCAGTCCCTTGGCAGGATGTCCGGGTCCAGCACACCGGCGCGCACGGCGTCCTCGATGTCGTGGTTGACGTAGGCGATCTGGTCTGCCATGCGTACGATGCGCCCTTCCGGGGTGGCAGCCCAGGTGCCTTTGGTGTGGGTCACGATGCCGTTGCGCACTTCCCAGCTCAGGTTGAGGCCTCTGCCCTCTTTTTCCAGCTTGTCCACCACCCGCAGGCTCTGCACATAATGCTTGAACCCGCCCGGGCAGAGCTGGTTGAGCGCCCGTTCTCCGGCGTGGCCAAAGGGCGTGTGGCCCAGGTCATGGGCCAGGCTGATGGCCTCGGTCAGGTCCTCGTTCAGGCGCAGGGCGCGGGCAATGGTGCGGGCGATCTGCGACACCTCCAGCGTATGGGTCAGCCGGGTGCGGTACAGGTCCCCTTCCGGGGACAGGAATACCTGGGTCTTTTGCTTCAGGCGGCGGAACGCCTTGCAGTGCAGCACCCGGTCGCGGTCACGCTGAAACACCGGGCGCAGCGGATCCTGCGGCTCCGGCACTGCCCGGCCGCGGCTGGCATCGCTGAAGGTCGCCCACGGTGCAAAGGTCAGGTGTTCGATCTCTTCGGTTCTCTGGCGCACATCCATGCTGGTCCCCTCCCTTTTTCTGGTTCTTCTCCCCCCTTTCCACCGGAAATCCCGGCGCAGCCGATCCCACGCGCCGCGCCTGCGGCAATTGTAGCACAACGGCCCTGTCGAAGGGGGAAGTTCTGTGTCAGCTCCTAAAATTCACTTGATTTTTAAAAAGGTGCGTAGAATGGCTCAGACACTGCTGTCTCCGCCCCGCCCCGGGTCAGCTCCCGCAGCTGTTCCAGCAGCGGACCTTCGGTGTGTTCCGGCATCTGCCAGCGCAGGGTGACCCGGTCGGCGAACTCCGGCGCAGCTTGCTTTGCCCCGGCGGCGTCGATGAGCAGGGATGCCCGCTCGTAAAGAGAATAGTCCACCGTCACGCGCAACTCCACCACACTGCGCACCGTGACCACCTCAGCATTTTCCAGCGCGCGGGCCGTGGCCGTGGTGTACGCACGCACCAGCCCGCCGGTGCCCAGCAGCACCCCGCCGAAGTAACGGGTGATCACCACGATCAGATCCGTCAGGCCGCTGTGCTGCAGCACCTCCAGTGCCGGGGTCCCGGCCGTTTTGGCCGGCTCGCCATCGTCGGAGTAGCGTTCCCGATTCCCCTCCCGCAGCCGGTAAGCATACACGTTGTGCCGCGCCGTGCGGTTGGCCGCGCGCACCTGCTCCAGGAATGCCACGGCGGCCTCCTCGCTGTCCGCAAAGGAGAGCTGCGCAATGAAGCGGCTCTTCTTCTCTTCGTATTCGCCCACGGCCGTACCGCGGATGGTCCGGTAATCCTCCACAATGGTTCCTCCTGCGTGTTATTCAGAATCAGTATAACATAAAACGCCATTTGTGCAAGTGAAAAGCCCGGCAGCTTTCGCTGCCGGGCTTTCCTCGCACACAACTTTTCAAGAAAGGGAGAAGGTATCTTGGTATGATGATGAAGCGGATATCACTTGGTGAAGATCTGAATCCACTGATGGCCCCAGGTGCTGCTGCTGTTGTAGTAGTAGCCAACGCCCATGGCACGGGCTTCGGGGTTCAGAATGTTAGCACGATGGCCTTCGGACTGCATCCAGGCATCCACGACCTCCTGCGGAGAAACGCTGCCCCAGGCGGCGTTCTCACCGGTGGGAGCTGCGGTCACGCCGTACTCCTTGAGCACGGTGAAGCACTTGCTGCCATCCGGACGGGTATGGGAATTGACGGTAGCGATCTCTTCGGCACGCTTCTGTGCAGCAGCGGTCAGGTTGGCATCGCCCATCACCAGCGGGGTCAGGCCGTACTTTGCACGCTCGACATTGACCAGATTCAGCACTTCCTGACGGAAGTCATCGGTGTGAGAGTTTTCGGGGTAAGAGAAGATCAGCACCCAGTAGTTGCCGTAGGCACCGCCCTCATAGTGGCCGACACTCACGGTGGTGGCATCCGCATTCAGGATGCGCTCACGGGCGAAATCGAGGTTCATCCACTGGTCCATGGCGGAGTCCGGAGTGGACACGCCGGCCAGATAGTTCTCGCCAACGGACACATCGTCGATGCCGTTCTCGGCAAAAACGGTGAAGTCGCGCTGACCGTTGGGACGCACATAAGAATATGTGGTAGCCAGCTCTTCGGCACGCTCAGCAGCGGCGGCGTTGTGGGCGGCATCGCCCAGCTCCACGCTGTTCAGACCGGCCTTTGCACGGGCCTTGTTGATGAGCTTCAGGAAATCCTTCTGGTACATCTGATCCTGTGCGCTGATGTAGGAGTTTTCTTCGTCGATGTCCGCAGAAACCGACACAGTGTTCTGTGCAGCGCTCGCAGCCAGAGGCTTGAGCGGAGATGCGCAGCCAAACATCACAGCCAGCGTCATAGCAGCTGCCGCAATCTTCTGAACAGTACGCATTTCGAGTTTCATAAGACATCCTCCTGATACAGCTTTTTGTATAAAAGCCGTTTTGCATTTGATCGGTTGCGCGTTGCAAATCTGTTTTGCAACTCGTTCGTTTCACAAGTGCAACTCTTGTGTCACAAGAGTATCACAAGAGCATCTCATCGTCAAGGGGTTTTGCGCAATTTTTCGGGACAAAAATGCAAAAAATTCAAAAATCGGTCCGTTCAGAATCGTAACACAAGTGCAACAGTATCCGGAATCGTCCCATTTTTCAGTTACGCTTGTGTTGCACTTCGAGTGCGTTTTCCGGGAAGTGCAACACATTTTTGTTCTTTCACTCACTTTTCTCTCAAAAGTCCGACTTATCAAAAATGCATATTATTGCATTCTTATTCATTTAATTGCATATTGTGCATTCTTCGCTTTTCCCGTACACAAAAAAAAGACACCGCGCCCTGCATTTCTGCAAAGCGCGGTGCCCGCGTTTCGATCGGTTTCCGGTCAGTTCATCTCTTCCAGAGCCTTCTTCAGGTTCTGTGCGATCTGGTCCGGGCAGCTGGTGTTGCGGAACCCGCACAGCGTGCCGCCCAGACGTGCAATGACGTCCTCAGCCTTCATGCCGGTGACCAGCTGGCAGATGCCTTTCAGGTTGCCGTTGCAGCCGCCGATGACCTCGATGGACGCAATGGTGTGGTCGTCGTTCAGGACAAAATTGGTCTGCTTGGAGCAGGTGCCTTTGTTTGCAAAACTGAATTCCTTGCTCATGGTTTCAAACTTCCTCTCTCTTTCTTATAAAGGAAAAGCCTTTTCCGGCTTTATCGCGTGCCATTGCCGCCGCCCCGTTTGCGGGCGATCTCCTGCAGGCGGGTGACCGTCTCGTCCGGAGCGGTACAGGTGCCGATGGGATGGGGCACCTTGTGGTTGCGGCCATGGAAATCCGTCCCGGCCGTGGGCACAAGGCCGTATTCCCGGCAAAGCTGCACGCACTCCGCGCGGTCCTCCGGGCTGTTGCTGGGGTGGTCCACCTCAATGCCGTCGATGGCGCCTTCTGCCACAAGTTCGCGCACCAGCGGCATGCTCTTGTAGACGGTGGGGTGCGCAAACACCACGGCACCGCCGCTGGCCTTGGCCGTGGCCAGCACTTCCCGCACCGGCAGATACTCCGGCGAGTGCAGCACGATGCCGCGGGGATTCCAGCCGAACAGCTTGTGGTAGGTCTCGCCGTAAATGCTGCCGTCACTCAGGCCAAGCTCCCCCAGCACCTGCATGATGCCGCTTTTGTAGATCACGCCGCTTTCGGCCGCCGTCTCCCAGACAAGCTCCTCGGTGAACTGCGGGTACATCGCCTCCAGCTCATGGACCGTCTGCAGGCCGCAGGCATTGCGCCGCTGCTTCATGATCTCGCAGTGCTCCCGGAGCGGGACACAGTCCAGGTTGGGGTAATAGCACAGCAGATGCACCCGGTGCTGGCGCTCAAAATCGTAACCGGTCAGCTCCACCGCTGGGATCAGCTCCACGCCCTCCTGTCGGGGATGGGCGTAGCAGTACGCCGCACTCAGGGTGGTGTCGTGGTCGGAGATGGCAATGGCGTGCAGTCCGGTACGGGCTGCGATGCCCGGCAGGCGCTGGATGGGCACCGAGCCGTCGGAACAGGTGGAATGGTTGTGAAGATCGCAGGACATGGAAACGCCTCTTTAATGTTTGTAGAAATTGATCAGGCAGCCGTCGGCCAGGATCTGACGCTCGTCGTCGGTCAGCGGAGCCATGTAGAGGTCAAACGCCTTGGGTTCATCGCCCAGCACATAGGCCTTGATGTCTTTCAGGTCACCCTTGAGCGCTTCACGCACATTGGGGATGAGGATGTAATCCCCCAGCCCGAAGGGCGTAGCCCCGGCCAGCTGCAGGGGCAGCATGCCCCAGTTGATCAGGTTGGAGCGGTAACGCTTGGTGGCGTACTCGGTGACGATGTTGGCCCCGGCACCCAGCACACGCTGGCAGCTGGCGGCCTGCTCACGGGCGGAGCCGTCGCCCGGCTTGACTGCAAAGATGGTGGAGGCGATCTGCAGGTCGTTCCAGGTCAGGTTCTCGCAGCCGGGCACGGCGTGCACCTTTGCCAGCAGGGCGTCATCGGCTTTGCCGGCACGGCGGGCTTCCTCTTCGGCACGCACGGCCTTGGCACGGCCCACATACTCCGGGTCCTTGCGGCTGAGGGTGAACTCGGCCAGACCCAGGGGGTTGGAGCGATAGGAGGAAGTCTCACCGGAGGGGATCAGCTCGTCGGTGGTCGTAACAGGGTCGGTGATGTAGGACGCCACCTTCAGCAGCAGGTTGTTGCCCAGCGGTGCGATCTCCGGCCAGTCCTTGATGTTGGGGCCCAGCTTGAGCAGGGCGTCGTAGTCGCCCTTGCCAAAGCCCTGATACACGCGGGTGTCGTAGCTGGAAGGATCGTACTGGTACTCCGGCACGGTGGGATCGTAGTCGATGTCGGTGGCCGGGGTCAGGATGCCGCCGTTGGCCGTGGTGGCCGCAATGCTGCGGGCATCCATCAGGGCCACACCCGCCAGCTGGCCATTGCCGGGCTTGGAGCCTTCGCGGCTGGGGAAGTTGCGGGTGGTGTGGCGGATGGACAGTGCCCCGTTGGCGGGCACGTCGCCTGCGCCGAAGCAGGGGCCGCAGAAAGCCGTGCGCACGGTGGCACCGCTGGCCATCAGTTCGCTGATCACGCCGGTGCGCACCAGTTCCATCATGATAGGCTGACTGCCGGGGTACACACTGAGGGCGTAGTCGCCGCAGCCGCCGGTGCGGCCCTTGAGGATGGAAGCCGTCTCATAGATGCTGTCGTACAAACCGCCTGCACAACCGGCGATCACGCCCTGGTCCACCCGCAGCTTGCCGTTCTCGATCTTGCTGCACAGGTCCAGGTGCACATCCTTGCGGCCGATGAGCTTCTGCACATCCTCTTCGCAGGCGTGCAGGATGTCCTCCAGATTGGCGTTCAGCTCTTCGATGGTAAAGGCATTGGAGGGGTGCATGGGCAGAGCGATCATCGGACGGATGGCCGACAGATCCACTTCCACAACGCCGTCATAGTAGGCAAGGTCCGCCGGGGCCAGCTTCTTGTAATCCGCAGCACGGCCGTGCACGGCAAGGAACTTCTGCGTGGTCTCGTCGGTCTCCCAGATGGAGGACAGGCAGGTGGTCTCGGTGGTCATAACGTCCACGCCGTTACGATAGTCAGTGGTCATGGAGGAAACGCCAGGTCCAACGAACTCCATTACTTTATTCTTAACATAGCCATTCTTATATACTGCTGCGCAGATTGCCAGCGCAATATCGTGCGGTCCAACGAACGGAGCCGGTTTTCCGGTTAAGTAAATTGCGATAACGCCCGGATAAGCAACATCATAGGTCTGCTTTAACAGCTGCTTGGACAGCTCGCCGCCGCCCTCACCGATTGCCATGGTACCCAGAGCACCATAACGGGTGTGGGAGTCAGAACCCAGAATCATCTTGCCGCCGCCTGCAAAGCACTCACGCATGTACTGGTGACATACTGCAATGTGCTGCGGAACGAAAAGGCCGCCGTACTTCTTTGCCGCGGAAAGGCCAAAGTAATGGTCATCATCGTTGATGGTACCGCCAACTGCGCATAAAGAGTTGTGGCAGCAGGTCAGCACGTAAGGAAGCGGGAACTTCTCCATTCCTGATGCCCGGGCAGTCTGGATGATACCAACAAAGGTGATATCATGGGAAACCATGGCATCAAATTTAATCTGAAGCTTGTCCATGTTGTCGGACTGGTTGTGGGCCTTCATGATACCGTAAGCAATGGTACCTTTCTTAGCCTCCTCTTTTGCAACCGCTTTTCCGGTCATCTGCTCAACCTTTGCAGCCTCTGCCTCCGGAACCAGGGTCTCACCGTTAACGAGATAAACACCGCCATCGTGTAACTTAACCATACGAACTCTCCTCCTGTGACTGTGTGGTTTATTGTGTCAAAGCCTTTTGATTCCGAATCCATTCTGATTCGTTTCCGGCTTTATTTCCTTTGATGGCTTAATTATGCATCTTTTTTCAGTATTTGTAAAATACTATATATAATATAAAAGTCATAGGTATTTCCTATAGTCTTGATTGGCCTGATTGCAGGTTTTCTGTTATCTGAATGCCTGGCCTGTGCTTCTGGTCTGTCAATCCAGTTTCGATCTGCCTAATGATTCTCCAGCCAGCACTTCAGGTCACGCATCTTCATAAGCGCATCCCGCCTTCCAATGTCATACACCTGCTGCAGTTTCTCCGGGCTGCGCTCCAGCCGTCCGATCTTAAGCGGCTCATCCGGACGCAGCACAAAAATCTCACCCATTTTCTCCAGCTCTTCAATCTGCCGCAAACTCTCATTATAGCGCTCATGCCTGTGAGACAGCGCCTCCACAAAGGCCGGATACTTCCGATAGCGGATTTTCGCCATAGCCAGCTGCTCCGGTTCCTTCTGGTATCCCTTCGGCCGGGTCAGGATCACCACATTCTTTGTGAATCCC
>ERZ773264.3996-NODE-3996-length-10982-cov-3.200970_pt1 | contig 10982 bp, 7 predicted proteins | sample MGYA00511910_ERZ773264 | MGnify/ENA primary metagenome ERZ773264 (study PRJEB29015, sample SAMEA2737739) | human gut metagenome | biome: human gut; feature: human-associated habitat; material: faeces | place: China | collected 2012 ... | reverse complement strand
CTATAAGGCTTGGTTATAAAATCGTCTGCCCCATAGGACATTGTAAGAACCTCGTCCACTTCACTGGTTCTACTTGTAACCATAATAATTGGTACATCCGATACCTTCCTTATCTCTTTTAAAAGAATCTCCCCATTAATTCCGGGAATATTAATATCCAAAAGAATCAAATCTGCCTGACTTTCCAAAATCTTCTCTTTAGAATTTTGAAAATCTTCAAGCACCTCTGCTTTGTATCCTGAGTTTATTAACAATTCCTTCAATTCATTGCTTATTGTATTATCATCTTCCACAATCAAAATCTTCTTCATATACTTATTCTCCCATATAATGAAAGAAACCAATTGCTGGTGGACAACTGATTTCTTTTCACTATTAATCTTCAATAATATTATATTTCTTCATTAGTTCTTTTTGGTACTCTTTATTCTCTGATATTTTTTCAATCTCATCGTATTTCTTTTCTACTATCAAAATTTTAAGTAACTTATTAATATTTTCTGTTGCTAATTCTGAACCTTTCTCCATTCCTTCTTTTATTCCTTCTTCTCTACCATTTCTATACTGCCTATCTAATTCCATCTGATATGACATATACTCTCGCCTCCACTGTTTATTGTTTCTGGCTTCAAACACTTTCCTGTCTATGTCCTTTGCTAGTTGACTTTCAGGTTCTCTGCCATCAAAATAATCTAACAACATCTGTAGTTCTTCGCTTATGCCATCTCTGTTACCTTTGGTATTTAAGAAAATTTTATGAGTTCCATCATTAAATTTTATTTCCGAATCATCCACAATAAGGATCTGTTGTTTCAGTTTTTCTGATGCAGAATTTTCTTCCTTTTTCTTTCCATTTTCATCCCATTCTGTGACAACCATATTTTTATAATTTTTAGCTATATACATCTGTCTGTCAGCACTGGCAACAGCATCTTCAATATTGCCTTCGCGGAATATAGCTCCGCCGATGCTGACCGAAAGCTGCATTTTCTCATAATTCGGCACAACCGCATCGTGGATTTTTTCCTGGATCAGTTTCAGCTTATCCTCAAAAATATGCTTCTTAATCGAAGGAAGGATCAGTAAAAATTCATCTCCACCATACCGGATCAGAATATCCGTCTTCCGGATATATTTTTTGATAATGTTCGCAGTCGTTATAAGTGCCGCATCTCCCGCACTATGTCCATAAGTATCGTTATGAAGCTTAAAATCATCCAGATCAATCACTGCAATTCCGGCTTCATCCTCCATGTTTTTGATCTTTTCTTCAAAAAAACGCCGATTATATATCCCAGTCATTACATCCGTATATAGCTTTTCATTATATCCTGACAGTTTACTGATCAGCTTATCATACCCCTCCTGATCAATCTGAATACTCTCATCAAGATTCTGAATCATTTCCATAACATAGGGTCTGCCATCAATCTCAACATAACGCGAGATCACTTGAAATACCTGCAAATCCAGAAATTCAAATTTTATCTTCTGCGTCTGTTCTTTCAGTGCCAGAAGAGAGCTACAGTTCTCGCATTCCTTGTCTTTTTTCCAGAAACTGTAACACTGACACGTTTCAGATAAATCTCCTGCATTTATCCGTTTTTCCCGATCCATCAGCATTTCCCCGTCTACCAGTCTGACAACCTGAAACACTTCCCTCAAAGATTCCATCTTTCGTTCCGCTTCCTGCATTGTCATTTGGTCCTGTTTGTTCATCCCTTTATCCTCTCAATTTTATCCGGCCATCCATACTCTTTTTACGCTATATAATGATGTTGGGGTCAAAAGGTATTTTGACCCCTTTGATACCAGATTGCTACGTGCTTTGCACTCTCGCAATCCTCAAAAACATTCGTAATCCGCTCATTTTTCTTTGAAAAATGGCTACTTACTCATGTTTTACGTGCCCCAAGTTCCAAAATCCTCCTGCAAGCAAGCTTGCGTTGGATTTTAGACCTTTTGACACTTGGTATCATTATACCTTATAAATTCACATTTTGCGGCTATTTTTTATATTTTTGTCTTTTTTTTCTTATTTTTATTATTTACAGTAGTAATGATCGCTGCTCCTGCAAACACTACAAGGCTCACACCTGTAATAATAGCACCTGTTTTTAAACCTTCCGGCTCATAGGTAAAGGAAATTTCATGGTCTCCTTCTGCCAGGTCTGCTGCAATAAATGTATCAAAAACAGGTCTTGTTTCCGTTTCCACACCATCCACAAAAAGCTTCCAGCCCTTGTCATATGGAATACTTGTAAACATGGTCTTATATCCATCAGAATGAATGGTTCCGGAAAGTTCTGTATCCGTCCATTTAGTCAGGTTGATGGGATTTTCATTCATTTTATCATAAAATTCTTTAAAGGCTTCCGGATCAAACCGCCATACTTCTCCCTGAAGGGAAGGATTTCCCTCATCCTCTGAGCGAAGTTCTACATCCGTTCCCTTTACAAGATATCCCAGTTCCAGGAAATAACCTCTGTCTACATTGTCAAAGGACCTGCTCTTTTCTCCCATGGTTGCTGTGACCTTTTCCACTTTCTTGTTGGTCACATACACATAATAATCACCGGAAGTTTCCACTGTAAAGGTAAGTTTCTTGCCTTCTGTAACACTTTCATTGGACACCAGCACATCTTTGGTCCCCAGCACATTGCAAAGGTCATTCTGTACTACCGCAGGATTGCCTGAGTCTAACAGCCAGTTATTCTCCACATCTGCGGGAAGCATAAATGCTACCGGCAGCGTATTCTGATTTTCATAAAGCCACATAGAGCCTTTTCTGCTGATCTGATCCTTTAAACCAGTTACCGGCTGCTGATCCGGATAAATGCCATATCGGATAGAAAACAGGCTGTCTACCAGGGGAGTACTTCCTTTAATACTGTAAGCATTGGTGGAACTTTCGCAGCCCAGCTTTCTCACAAAATCAGTTAAAGAAGCATTTGCTACCGATGAAAACAGGGACGCAGATGGAAAATTCATCCACGCACCATCATTTTTCGTCTTGCTGTCTCCCTTTTCCACTCTGTAGAAAGTATCACATTTAATGCTTTCCGCTAACCTTCTGGTATCCTGATTGTCCTTTACATACGCAGTCCTGCTGGTAGTTGGAAGGCTGCTGACACCAAGGTTTAACGCAGTTTCCACTGCTACTAAAAGCAGGGTCAGCATCATGATCACATCTTCATTCCAGTTTTTCCGCTTATACAGATAAATAAGCCCCATATACAGTGCCAGGAAAATGATGGCTGCATAAAACACAGAAAAATGAAATTGTGCAGAGTTATCCACAAGTTTCTCTGCCATGAGCACAAAGATAATGGCACCCCAGAACGCCCACACCACCTGTTTCCAGGAAGTTTCTTTCAATTCCAGGCAGACCTGATAACACATAGTCAGCACCAAGGCGATATAGATAAAGGACTGTCTGCATGGAAGGCTGTTTGGATAATGGAACCCATGCCAGATGAAATTTAACACATTGATGGAAAAGCTGGCATAAAACATTAACAGCAGGCCGCAGTAAACTGCCTTTTCCCGCACTGTGATCTTCTTTGCCCCCAGATAAAGAAGAAGGAACATAAGCACTGCCACACCGCAGTAAATATTGGGCCAGTGGTCCAGGCCGATCTCTGTTCCCACATTTCCAATGTGACGGGCGATCATATCAAAAATGGAGAAATAACAGCTGATGGTCTTTGGAAAATCAAAGTCGCCGGAAGCAGTCGCCTGCAAAGCATAGATCTCAGGCAAAAGCACAACGGCTGCCAGTCCTCCTGCAAGAAGAGAATAAAAGCCAAAGCGCACTCCTGTTGCCACCAGGTCTTTTATCTTCTTTGGCGGGTATAAGATCACCTGCACGATCACATACATGACCATGAAAATACAGATCATGATAGAGATATAGTAGTTGGACAGAATAGAAAGACCCAGAGTCACACAGTAAAACAGGCCCTTTTTCTCCTGCACCAGCTGCTCTAACCCATAAAGGATCAGCGGCAGCAGGAAAATGCAGTCCAGCCACATGATATTCCAGCTGTAAGCTGCCATATAACCGCTTAAAGCATAGAAAATGCCGAAAACACCGGCTACAAAATGCTTCTTCTCAAAATGATGATCCAGATACCAGGTAAACGTCACTCCGCAGAGACCTGTTTTTACCATAATAAGGATGGTCATAAATTCAATGATGAATTTCTTCGGACATAAGATGATCAGCCAGTTCACCGGACTTGCCAGATAATAAGCATAAAGAGCCGAGAAATTCACTCCCATACCAATATCCCAGCTGTATAGCAAGCTTCCTCCCTGTTTTAGCTTGTACTGAAACTCAGAAAAGAAGGGCGCGTACTGGTGATACATGTCCGTTCTTAAAAAGCACTCTTCACCAAAAGGGAAGATGCCTCTCTGGGCAAACAGGATGATCAGGACAGCTACCGGCACGAAAAAGGCTGCGATCAGGCCATCACTTGGACGCAGGAAATGGAAGTAACCATTTTCTATATCATCCTCCAGATCCAGTTCTTCTTCTGAAACTGCCGTCTGCTCCTTCGCTGCGCTTTCAGGGCTGTCTTCTTTTTCTTCTTTCTCTTCCTTCTCTGTTTCTATTTGCATTTCTTCCTGTAATGGATCATTTTCCTGTAAATTTTCCTGCAAAGATACTGTTTCCTCCCTGCCTGTATTTTTCACCGGAACCGGTCTCTGGACTATTTCAAGGACCTCATCCAGTTCTTTTTCTACCTGTTCTATTTCTTCACGACTCACTGCATTCACCTTTCTTTATAGCCGCTTTTATATATTATTTCCAGTTATTTCTTTTTAAAGATCCAAAGTTTGCTGAACACATAATTTGCCACCATATTGATAACAGAAACTGTCAGTTTGCAGAACATTTCATAAACAAGCCCTCTGTCTCCTCCCAGCTTCACCATCACTACCAATAAGATCCAGGTCGCCACTCCTGAAATAGCTCTTGCCGCAAAAAAGGCACCGCCTTCTTTTAATAAGTACGCCGGCCCCATGTTAAAATTCCGGAATACGATGATCTTATTTACAATATAAGCAAATAAGACTGCTGCCACCCAGGAAAGAGCCTGGGACACCCCTACACCCATGGACATTTTCCGAAATGCTGTATAGGAAACAAAATCCACTGCTGTAGTCAGCACACCACATACCAGATAACTGATGGTTTCATAGTTTACGCATTTTTTCCATAATTTTCCAAACACGATTTTTCTCCTGTTTCTGATCTTACCATTTTTTCTCTGACCAGTTTTTTCTATTATATGGTAGCCGTTCTTAATTGTAAAGTTAATTAGCGTTTAATCTGTTCACCAAACTATAAATGTTTTGAAAAGAATGGTTATCTACGTTATAATGTTCACATAGAAAATAACCAGAATATCTGGAGGAATTATATGAATCTTTCCTATTTAAAGTATGCCGTAGAAGTAGAAAAAACCGGCTCTATTACAAAAGCAGCCCAGAACTATTATATGAACCAGCCCCATTTAAGCAAGATCATCCGTGAACTGGAGCGTGATCTTGGATGTCCCATCTTTGACCGTACCAGCAGGGGAATGATCCCTACTGTCCGTGGAGAAGAATTCCTGCGCTACGCAAAAGGGATCATGGAACAGGAAGCCCAGTTAGACAAGCTCTGCTCCAGAAATAAGGAATGTCCCCGTGAAATTCGTCTTTGCGGTCCCCGCGCTTCTTATATATCCAGCACTTTAAAGAATTTTTTAAAAGAAGATGACCGGCTTTTTACAACCAATGTGCGCTATAAAGAAACGAACTCCAAGGACGTGGTCCGTCTGGTCTCTTCCAAAGAATTTGACTTAGGCATTGTCCGCTGTCAGGTACTTTACGAACCATTTTTCCTTAAAATGATACAGGATGAGCATTTGGACAGCAAGGTCTTATGGCAGTTCTCTCCCAAGGTACTTATGTCCCCCTCGCATCCTCTTGCAGGAAAGGAGCCTTTAGACCACCTTGATTTTTCCCAGTCCGTAGAACTGCTTCAGGGAGATATCCAGTATCCTTCTTTTACCCCGGAAAATACTGACTGTGTCCTTCCGGACAGTGATCCCCGCCATACCATTTATATTTATGACCGGGGCAGCCAGTATGAATTTCTCCGCCATCTTCCAGGTGCCTATATGTGGACTTCTCCTGTTCCGTACAGCACCCTTACAGAAGCAAAACTGATCCAGAGAGAATGTACCCGCCCGGATAATGTATTCAAGGACCTTTTAGTCTGTCGCAGCAACTACCGCCTGTCCAAAGCAGAAACAGAACTGACCCAGTGGCTGGGCCGCACTATCAGCCAGCTGTCTGACTAACTGGCTGCTCTGTTTTGTAAGACCATTTTTATCAGGTCTTAAAATATCGTCTTGAAAATAACAATATTCTCAGTAACAGAGCTGGCCATTTTTTCGTTTATTTTTCTGTTACTGAGTATTTTTTTCTTTCTGCTTTATATTTTTATTCACATTTCACAATTTTCTTCTCATTAACCAGTGATATACTTACAGGAATACTATTATTCCATTTTTGCATCTAGTCAAGCTTTTATCAATGTGCTACTATATAGCTGTTAAAGAAATAACGAACAGATACATATAGTCAATCACACAACTATATTTTTAGGAGGTCATAATTATGAGATTCACATTACCAAGAGATTTATACCATGGAAAAGATGCACTGGAGTCCTTAAAGACACTGCCTGGCAAGAAAGCCATTGTTGTTGTAGGCGGCGGCTCCATGAAGCGTTTCGGTTTCCTGGATAAAGTAGAAGCTTACTTAAAAGAAGCAGGAATGGAAGTTCAGTTATTTGAAGGCGTTGAGCCAGATCCTTCTGTAGAGACCGTTATGAAGGGTGCAAAAGCTATGCAGGAATTCAAACCTGACTGGATCGTAGCTGTAGGTGGTGGTTCACCAATCGATGCTGCAAAGGCTATGTGGGTATTCTATGAGTATCCTGATACCAAGTTTGAAGACCTGATCACACCATTCAGCTTCCCAACACTGCGTACAAAAGCTAAATTCTGTGCTATCTCCTCTACCTCCGGTACAGCTACCGAAGTTACTGCATTCTCTGTAATCACAGATTATGCTAAGGGAATCAAATATCCTCTGGCTGACTTCAACATCACACCAGATGTTGCTATCGTTGACCCGGCTTTAGCAGCTACTATGCCTAAGAAGCTGACCGCACATACTGGTATGGATGCTATGACTCATGCGATCGAGGCTTATGTTTCCACACTGCATTGCGAATACACCGATCCATTAGCACTCCATGCAATCGAAATGATCAACGAATATCTGGTTGCTTCCTACAATGGCGATCTGGATGCCCGTGCTAAAATGCATGACGCACAGTGCTTAGCTGGTATGGCATTCTCTAACGCATTATTAGGTATCGTTCACTCTATGGCACACAAGACCGGTGCTGCTTACTCCGGCGGACATATCGTTCATGGATGTGCTAACGCAATGTACCTGCCAAAGGTTATTAAATACAACGCAAAAGAACCTGAAGCAGCTGCAAGATACGCTAAGATTGCTAAATTCATCAACCTGCCGGGAAATACTGATGAAGAACTGGTAGATGCTCTGATCGCAAGGATCCGCGAGATGAACAAGGATCTGGATATTCCTACCTGCATCAAGTACTATGAAGGCGGAATCATCGATGAGAAAGAATTCATGGAGAAACTGCCTAATGTTGCAGAACTGGCAGTAGGCGATGCCTGCACCGGCTCCAACCCAAGAAGCATCAACCCAGATCAGATGGCTAAGCTGCTTAAGTGCTGCTACTATGATGAGGAAGTTGATTTCTAATTCATAAGGGATCTGAAAAATTCAGAATTCAATAAAAACTTTTTAAGGGCTGCAGAAAATGATCTGCAGCCCTTATTAATTGCCATGCACTAAAAAACTGCCCGGTCACATTTCTGTCACCAGGCAGTTTATACGTTTTTATGACTCACAAACCCGCACCTAACGGTGCTCTACTGTCTGCTACGCAGACGGTTTGCTCATGAATGGATCATTCCATCCCTTTTAACAGCTTCTCAACACTTGAAAGCTTTACGCACAGTGCAAACAGCTCTGTAGCCACGATCAGGTCGCCCAGAGGTGGATAAGTCGGGGCAATACGGATATTGCTGTCATGAGGATCTTTTCCGTAAGGGAACGTAGCGCCTGCACCGGTCAGCACTACACCCGCTTCTTTTGCCTTTGCCACGATCGCCTTTGCACATCCATCCAGTGCGTCAAAGGAGATAAAATAACCTCCCCTTGGTGCGATCCATGAACCGATCTCCAGTCCGCCAAGTTCTTTGTCCAGTACTTCCAGTACCGTTTCAAACTTCGGTCTTAAAATATCCGCATGCTTTTTCATATGCTCTACCATACCGTGGATATCGCCAAAGAAACGCACATGACGAAGCTGATTCACCTTATCATGACCGATCGTCTGGATCTTTAACTGCTTCTTAATATCCTCCAGATTGTTCGCAGAAGTTGCAATCGCAGCCAGACCGGAACCCGGGAAGCTGAGCTTGCTGGTCGAGCAGAACTTGTATACCATATCCGGATTGCCGGCTCTCTTACACTCTGCCAGAATCTCGATCAGATGATCCTGATCCATATCATATAAATGATGTACACAGTAAGCGTTATCCCAGTAGATACGGAAATCTTTTGCAGCCGGTTTCAATCTTGCAAAACGGCGTACAGTCTCATCTGAATAGGTGATACCCTGTGGGTTGGAATATTTCGGAACACACCAGATACCCTTGATTGCCTCATCTTTGCTGACTAAATCTTCTACCATATCCATATCCGGACCGGTTGGCAGCATTGGTACATTAATCATTTCAATGCCAAAATATTCTGTGATGGCAAAATGTCTGTCATATCCCGGAACCGGGCATAAAAATTTTACTTTATCTAATTTGCACCATGGAGTACTTCCCATAACACCGTGTGTCATGGAACGTGCAATCGTATCGTACATGATATTTAAACTGGAGTTGCCATAGATAATGATATTATCCGGGTTGCACTCGATCATATCGCCGATGAGCACTTTCGCCTCATGGATACCGTCAAGCACACCGTAGTTGCGGCAGTCTGTTCCGTCTTCACAGGTCAGATCCACATAGGATGCTAAGACGTCCATCATTCCCATTGACAGATCAAGCTGTTCCTGGGATGGCTTTCCTCTGGACATGTCAAGTTTTAATCCACGCTGCTGGAATTTCTTGTACTCTGCCTCGAGTGATTTCTTTTCGGCTAACAGTTCTTCCTTTGTCATTTCCTGGTAAGATTGCATTGTTTGCTTCCTCCTCTTGGTTCGCTATACATTATTTATCATTCATGGGAATATTCCCCTTTGATCTTGTGGAAATATTCTCTGATCTGCTTTTCATAACCGTTTTCTGACGGTCTGTAAAACTTCCGGCCGGTCAGTCCGTCCGGCAGATACTGCTGCTCTACATAATGATTCGGATAGTCATGCGCATATTTATAGCCTACGCCGTGACCGAGCTTCGATGATGATTTGTAGTGGGCGTCCTGTAAATGTGGCGGAACCGGAGCTGTCATCGTATTTTTGACTGTCTCCATCGCCTCGCTGATCGCCGTAACGGCGGAGTTGCTCTTTGGCGCACTCGCCACATAGGTAACCGCCTGCGCTAAGATGATCTGCGCTTCCGGCATTCCAATACGTTCTACCGCCTGTGCCGCTGACGTTGCAACCACGAGTGCCATCGGATCTGCATTGCTCACATCCTCTGAGGCACAGATCATGATCCTTCTTGCAATAAACTTGATATCTTCCCCCGCATACAGCATCCGCGCTAAATAATAGACTGCCGCATCCGGATCGGATCCGCGCATACTTTTGATAAACGCAGATACGGTATCGTAATGGTTATCGCCGGACTTATCGTACTTTACCACACGCTTCTGGATACATTCGGAAGCAACGGAAAGCGTGATATGTATCAGACCGTCCCCGCTGCGCTCAGTTGTAAGGATTCCAAGCTCCACCGCAGTCAATGCGGCACGCGCATCACCATTTGAGATATCTGCAAGGAAATCTAAGGCATCCTCATCAATCACGGCATGGTATGCACCCATACCTTTTTGCGTATCATTTACCGCCCGCAAAATAAGAGTTTTGATATCCTCTTTTTCTAAGCTTTTCAGTTCAAAAATGATCGAACGGGAAAGAAGAGCCCCATTGACTTCAAAATAAGGATTCTCAGTCGTCGCACCGATTAAGATGATGGTTCCATCTTCCACGAACGGCAGAAGATAATCCTGCTGTCCCTTATTAAAACGATGGATCTCGTCGATAAACAGGATCGTCTTTTTTCCAAACATCCCCATGTTATTCTTCGCCTTAGCAATGACATCTTCCATGTCTTTCTTCCCGGCAGAAGTTGCATTCATCTGTAAAAATTCTGCGCTTGTGGAATTGGCAATAACCTTCGCAAGCGTTGTCTTTCCGGTTCCCGGAGGTCCATAGAGGATGATGGAGCTGAGCTTATCCGCCTTGATCGCACGGTACAGTAACTTGTCCTTCCCGATGATATGCTGCTGTCCGACCATCTCATCTAAAGTCGTCGGCCGCAGACGCGATGCAAGCGGTGACTCCGTCTCTTTTTTCTGTTCTCTCATATATTCGAATAAATCCATGTTTCAACCTGTCTTTCTGTTGCGTACATTTGCTCTTTTTGCATTTTTCATTCTGTAATCTTGCATTTTAAAGTTTAAAAAAACATTCTTTTGCAATAATTCCTGCAAATATGACAGATTCGCTTTTCAAAAATTCATTCATCTATTACCATACAGGAATTTTTCCGCTTTTGCAAGACGTAAAATTATTTTCTCTGTTCTGTATGTTTTTCTCTGAAAATCTGTCACCTTACTGTGCAAAAGCATGGACA
>ERZ773264.3992-NODE-3992-length-11004-cov-2.224861_pt1 | contig 11004 bp, 7 predicted proteins | sample MGYA00511910_ERZ773264 | MGnify/ENA primary metagenome ERZ773264 (study PRJEB29015, sample SAMEA2737739) | human gut metagenome | biome: human gut; feature: human-associated habitat; material: faeces | place: China | collected 2012 ... | reverse complement strand
AGCTTGGAAATAAAAATACAGATAATATTCAGATTTTAGATTCTAATTCGAATGTCTTATTCTCAGGAGACTCTTCTGATACCAATGTGGGAACTGCAAACAGCCAGCTCTCTGTAAAATCAAAAGCAGAAAACCTGGTAAAGAGTAAAGTGAAAGATGTTATGGTGGGTTCTTCTTTGTTTGACCATGTGGAAGTGGCACCGGAACTTGTGATGGATTTCGATACGTCAGAAGAAGCAACGCATGAATATTATGCACCGGACGGACAGACGAATGGTATGGTTGGCAGTAAGAGTGAATACGAATCAGAATCAGAAGGTGGTGCAGCTGCAACACCTGGAACAGATTCGAATGATGATACGTCTTATGTGATTGAAGATAACAATTACACACACAGTACTGTTACAGATACAACCACAAACTACCAGAACAATGAAAAGGTAACGAAAAAGTCATCAAATGGCGGAACTGTTAATTATGCAGACTCTTCCGTTTCTCTGGTAGCAACGAAATACCGCATTTATGATGAAGATACACTGCGTGCATCCGGAGCACTTGACAACATGACGTTCGACGAATATGTTGCGGCAAACAGTGACCCGACAGCGATTACTGTCGATCCGGAATATATCACGATGATTTCGAATGCAACAGGAATCCCGACAGATAAGATTACCATCATTGCACAGGAGGAACCGGTTTTCCAGTATTCTTCCGGTGGAAGAAGTGCTTCTGATTATTTGCAGATCGTACTTGTAGTACTGATCCTTCTTCTTTTAGGCTATGTGGTGTTCCGCAGTACCAGAAAAGAGAAAGTGGCAGAGATCGAACCGGAGCTTTCTGTTGAAAGCCTGCTTGAGTCAACAAAAGAAAGCCAGGAAGAAATGCAGGATATTGGATATAATGAGAAGTCTGAGACACGTATCCTGATTGAAAAATTTGTGGAAGACAATCCAGAAGCGGCAGCATCATTATTGCGCAACTGGCTGAACGAGGAGTGGGAATAAGGTATGGCAACGAACACACAAGATTATACTGGAATACAAAAGGCAGCAATCCTTTTGATTGCTTTGGGACCGGAGCGGTCTGCAGATATCTTTAAGCATTTAAAAGAAGATGAAATTGAAGAACTGACACTTGAGATCGCGAACACCAGAAGTGTTTCACCACAGGTTAAGGAAGATGTTTTAAATGAATTTTATCAGATCTGTTTGGCACAGCAGTATATTGCAGAAGGCGGTATTGGATATGCAAAAGAGCTGCTGGATAAGGCTCTTGGTGAGGACAGGGCAAAGGAAGTTATCACAAAACTTACAGCGTCCCTGCAGGTACGTCCATTTGAATTTGTTCGAAAAACAGATCCAAGCCAGTTATTGAACTTTATTCAGGATGAACATCCACAGACAATCGCAATGATCTTGTCGTATCTGACATCAGCCCAGGCTGCACTTGTGATTGGAGCACTTCCGCCGGAAAAACAGGCAGATGTTGCAAAACGTATTGCAATGATGGATCGTACATCTCCGGATGTGATCAAAGAGGTAGAGCGTGTGTTAGAAAAGAAACTTTCTTCCCTTGTCAACCAGGATTACACCATTGTTGGCGGTGTGGATGCCATCGTAAACATTTTAAATACGGTAGACCGTACGACAGAAAAACATATTATGGAGTCTTTGGAGATCGAAGAACCGGAACTGGCAGACGAGATCCGCAAGAAGATGTTTGTATTCGAGGATATTTTGCTGCTTGATGACCGTGCAATCCAGAGAGTGCTTCGTGATGTCGATAATGCTGACCTTGGAGTTGCCTTAAAGGCTGCAAACGAAGAAGTACAGAACGTTATCTTTAAGAATCTTTCAAAACGACTGGCTGCGATGATCAAAGAGGATATGGAGTTTATGGGACCTGTTCGTATGAAGGATGTTGAGGAGGCTCAGCAGAAAGTTGTCAGTGTCATTCGTAAATTAGAGGATTCTGGAGAGATTGTAATCTCCAGAGGCGGAGGTGACGAGATCGTTGTCTAATCTTTACAAACCGTGGTTCGTGCATACAGAGAGTCAGAATACAAGGGTGATCGATTCAAATGATCATATACAGGAGTTTCTGAAACAACAGATGGTAAAACAAGACCGGCCTGTAGGACCGGATGGATTTGCGGAGGGGATTATTACTGACAAAACAGAGAATGTAATCCCTGTAGAAGAACCGGAACAGGATATGACTGCTGTGAATGAAAAAGCGGAGCAGATACTTTCGCAGGCAAGAGCACAGGCAGATGTGCTGATTGATGATGCAAGACAGGAAGCGGAAGCTATCCGTGATGAAGCAAAAAAACAGGGTTATCTGGAAGGACAGAATACATTAGAACAGGAGTATAACCAGAAAAAACAGCAGTTAGAACAGGAACAACAGCAGAAAAAAATACAGTTGCAGAATTCTTATCAGGAAAAACAAAAAAACGCCCCATCCACCTAAAGAAGGATTATCTACTAAACTTAAGATCCATTTATCAACTGGATTTAATTCACTAGGATAACTTTCAATAATGGATAAAGCGTTCATATTTTATTATCTCCTATAAAATCTTTTTTTCGATAAGAATCGCTCTAATTTTATCGGCCTCAGAATAGTTTTTTTCTAAACGAAGTGTTTCAAATTCTCGATACAATTTTAAAATTTCTTCATCGATAGTTGGTGTTTCCAACTTGAGACCTATTATATCATGTAAGCGGTTAAAAGTAAAATAAAGCGAAGAAATCAAATTTTCTTGTTTTTGTCTGATAGCATTATTTAAGTCTTTTACCAATTTGTCAAAGATAGCTAAAGCATTAGGAACATTGAAATCATCTGCTAAAGCTTCCATAAATGGATCATAATATTCTTCTAATAATTCACCATCTTTTAGTTCATGATATTTGACAAATAAATCTGCGCTCTTTTTGCAATTGGTATATTTTTTAATTTCATTTTCTGCTGCTTTTATTGATTCATCAGTATAGACTAATGGAGAACGATAATATCCTTTTAAAACAAATAATCTAAAAATATCAGGGTTATATTTTTCCAAAAAGTCTTTCATATAGACAACATTGCCTAATGATTTACTCATTTTTTCATCGCCCATATTTATAAAACCAACATGCATCCAATTGTTTGCTAGTGGGCTATTATAAACAGCTTCAGATTGAGCTCTTTCATTTTCATGGTGGGGGAACTTCAAATCGAAACCGCCTCCATGAATATCTATCAAAGGTTGGCCGAAAATTTTATTTATCATAACAAGGCATTCTGTATGCCAACCTGGTCTACCATCACCAAAATCTGCATGGAATTTAATTCCATCATCATCAGTTTTTTTCCATAAAACAAAATCCATTGGATATTTTTTATTATCAGTAACTGCTATTCTCGTACCAGCGATTAAATCATCGATTTTTATCTTTGATAAAGATCCATAATCCTTTACTGACTCGACAGAAAACAAGACATCATCTCCAGCCTTATAAGCAACATTTTTATCCAAAGCAAGTTGAACGAATGCAATGATATCATCCATTGTTTCACTGACACGTGGATGGCAATATAAAGGCAAAATATTTAATTTATTTAAACTATCTTCATAAGAAGTAATATAAAAATTAGATAATTCCTTTTCGGTTTTATGCTCTTTTAAAGCCGAATTAATGATTTTATCATCGATATCAGTATAATTTGAAACTAGTTTTACATCGTATCCTAATTCCTTAAAAAAACGATGTACTAAATCAAAAAATACTGGAGGTCTAAAATTACCAATATGACCATAGTTATATACAGTAGGTCCACAGTAATAAATGCTTACTTTATTTTCAGCAATTGGAACAAATGGAACTACTTTTCCTTGATAAGTGTCATAAATTTTAACATTAAATTTCTTCATCTTTCTTTTTCTCCATATTTTGAAGTCTATATAAATTATAATACATTCCGTGAACTTTTAATAACTCTTGATGGTTTCCACTTTCAATAATTTTACCTTGAGAAATTACAAAAATTTTATCTGCATGCTTTATCGTTGATAAACGGTGAGCAACAATAATCATTGTACCAATATTCTTCATTTTCTTTAAGGAATTTTGTATTAAAACTTCTGTTTCAGTATCAATATTAGCAGTAGCTTCATCCATAAGCATAATATTTGGATGATATAAAACAACTCTTGCAAAAGAAATCAATTGACGTTGTCCCATAGAGAAATTATTTCCTCTTTCTTGAATCATTTCATCATATTTATTTGGAAGTTTTTCAATAAAATTATTTGCTCCAACGTATTCGCATGAAGAAATAACATCTTTTTTATCAATTGCATTATCAAAAAGAGAAATATTTTCTGATATTGTACCCGCAAATAAAAAGACATCTTGAAGCATTGAACCAATATGTTTTCTTAAAGAATTCAATGTATATTCACCTATCGGTTTATCATCGATAAGAATTTCACCTTTTTGTGCTTCATAATTTCTAGTAATTAAAGAAATAATCGTACTTTTTCCCGCGCCAGTAGCACCGACAAAGGCTGCAGTTTCACCTGGATTAATTACAAATGAAACATCTTTCAATATCCATTCTCCTGGAATATAGCTAAACCAAACATGTTTAAACTCAACTTTTCCTACCAGTTTATCCACATCTTTGGCATCTTCTTTATCTAAAACTTCAGGTTTAACATCTAAGATAATGCAAATTCTTTCCATCGCTGTTAAAGATTCTTGGAAAGAATTGAATTGTTCAGCAAAACTTGTCATCGGATTTGAAAATTGACCAGCATACAAATAGAAAGTCAATAAATCAGCAGCAACATATTTTCCAGCTGGATCATTTATTATAAGATTTGAGCCATATAAAACTATTATAGCAACTGAAACTATATATAATAAATAAAATAATGGTCTAAATACAGCAAAGAAAGATACTTGATGAAGATAAGCTTTTAATAAAGAATTATTCTTATCATCAAATTCATCTAATTTTCTTTTCTGCTGATTAAAAATTTGAGTTGTTAACATACCTGAAATGTTTTCTGCTAAAAAACCATTTAAGCTTGAAATACTTTTTCTTGTTTCGCGAAATACTTTCTTAGAAATAATTCTAAAACCAATAACAACACCAAAAGAAATTGGAATAAAAATAATTAAGATTAATCCTATCTCCCATGATGAAATTAAAACTTGTACAACAGTAAAAATCAAAGAGAAAAATGAGCGAACAAAACTAGGAATTACATTAGAAAACAAATTATTTATTTTCGCTGTATCATTGGTAACTCTTGTTACAAGCTTGCCTACAGGAAGCGAATTCAATTGATTTATAGAAAAATTTTCTATATGTTCAAATTCTTCTGTTCGCATTTTATAAATTATGTTTTGACCAACTTTTTGCATTATCATTGTGCCATAATATCCCATAACCAAAGTAAGAGTGATAGCTGCTAAAAAAACTGAGCACAATATTACTAATTCTGTAATTTTTCCTTCGGTAATAAATGTTATTCCTAAACCCATAATACGTGGTTCAAAAGAATAGATAGCAATTGCCAATATATCGATAAATAATCCAAAAATAAATATAGCAAGTTCCGGTTTTAAATAAGAATACAATCTTTTAAAAAGATAGGAATCCTTATACATTTTTTCTTTAGAATTAAGTTGCTCTTCAAGTGTCATATTATTTAACCTCCTTTTCTAATTCCTGGAGTTTAACAATATCTTGATAAACTTTATTATCGGCGAGTAGCTCAGAGTGTGTGCCAAAACCAACAATACTACCTTCATCTAAAACAATTATATGATCCAAATCTTCGACTGCAGAAATACGATGTGCAACTATTAAAGTTGTTTTGCCTTTTCTTAATCTTTTTATATTAGAAAGTATTTCTTTTTCAGTTGATGAGTCAACTGCGCTTACTGAATCATCTAAAATTAATATTTGTGGATCTTTAGCAATAGCTCTTGCCATTGAAATTCTTTGTTTTTGCCCACCAGAAAGAGTTACACCTCTTTCTCCAATAACCGTATTATAACCTTCTTTAAAATCTTTAATGTTGTCAGCAACACAAGCAAATCTAGCTGCCATTTCAATTTTTTCTTTATTTAGGCAAGGATTAGAAAAAGCAATGTTATCTGAAATAGAGCAAGAGAACAAAAACGTATCTTGTGCAACATAACCTATTGCTTCTCTTAGTTTATGTGTTGTCCATAAATTGATATCTTTTCCATCGATAAATACATGTCCATCTTCAACATTATATAATTTTAAAATTGTATTGACGAAAGTTGTTTTTCCACTTCCAGTTCTACCGATAATGCCAATGTTTTCTCCTGGTTTAATATCAACATTAATATTTTTTAAAGCTGGAGAAGAGCCATCTGGATAACTGAAAGTTAAATTACGAATAGAAATAGCTCCTTTAACCTCATTATCATCTTTAAGACCTTCTTTATCCTTTACAGTAATCTTAGTATTTAATAGTTCAGTTATTCTATTACAACTAGCTTTTCCTCTTGATGCTGTAGATATCAAAAAAACTATTGCTAAAATCGGCCAAACTAAAGTATCAAAATAACCATAGAATGTCGATAAATTACCACCAGTCATAGTAGTTGTTCCAGGAATTTTAACATCATTGATAATGAAAATACCTCCTACAACTATAATTAAAACTGCAGAAATATAAATAATTGCATTAATTATCGCCGTATAAAGCGAATCAAGTTTAATAAATGCTATGGATTTTTTTCTATTATTATCTGCATGTTTAGCAAAATTGGATAATTGTTCTTTTTCCTTGATAAAAGCTTTTATCACTGAAATTCCTGAAAAGCTCTCTGTGGTAAAATCAGAAAGATTTTCAAAAGCTTGCTGATTTTCTTCATAAGTTTTTGTTTCATATTTTTCTAAAATATTGCCTGAAAAAATCAAAAATACCATCGGTACTGCACTAACTAAAGCTAATGCCCAATTCATTTGTGCCATATAAATAAAAGCCATTGATCCTAAACAAACAACATCAATTAAAAACATAACACCAGCGGAAAAAGTTTCTCCAACTGATTCAACATCATTTGTTAATAATGCCATAAGACCTCCCGTCTTATGCGTTGTGTAGAACTCTTTAGGCAAATTTTCACAATGAATAAAAAGCCTTTTTCTTAAATCGGACTGAATTTTATAATTGACGCCATTGATAAATAAACGCCACACTATTCTGCCGACAAAAACTGCTATTCCTATTAAAAAAATATATAAAACATTTTTAGCAATTATTTCCGATGTTAAAGTTTTATCACTTATAGCATCGACTAAATCACCTATTATCTTTGGAAGAAACAATTGCGTAACATCGACCAAAATTAAAAATAAAATTCCAAAGAAAAAACAATACCAATATTTTTTATAATAGCAATTGATTGTTTTATTAAAAATCATAAACATCCTTTCTATTCTAGAAATGATACCTTTATTGCTAATCTAATTTTCTCAATAGTAGTATCATCCAGATGAATTTTTCCTTTTTCTTTATTAGGAAGTCGAGAAATCCTTCTTTTGCTTATTGAACGTATAGCATCTAGCTTTAAATAACTATGAACACCATCATAGCCTAATCCTTTTATTTCGCCTAAATCAAAAGTTAAAAAAGAACCTTTTGTATCGCTGCTAGAAAGAGGAATAACTATAACATTTCCTAAATCAATAGCCCAGCAGACACAATAATGTCCATGGGTCTTATAATCTGAAAGCTCAGCACCAATATTGATACCGAATTCAGCAAAAATAATATCACCTCTAGTAAGATCATCTGGCTGAGTGGAATATTCTGATTTTTTATAAGACTCTTCAAATAAAGCAGTTTTTCTAAAAAGCCAATTAACATATTCTTCAGCGATATTATTGTCAACATTTTTTAGTTTTTTATCTAAATCTTTTTTAAATTTGAAAGTTAAATCTTTAAGACTTTCATTGCTGGAAAAGCGCATATATAAACCTCAATTTATATATATGCAACATAAATTTAATTCTTAGTGTAACGGGAAATAACTCCAACGACTTCGCCTTCAAAATCATAAATGCTTGTATTGACAATTTTTACTTTAACAAAATCACCAACATCCAAAGGTTTATCTGAATAAACAAATAAAGCTCCATCAATATCATCTGGTGCTAAAAAATAACATGTAGCTTGGTAAGCTAAAGAATCTTCATCATAACCAGTGATAATCGCTTCAACTTCTTCGCCCAAATGTTTCTTATTTTGTGCATAAGATATTTTAGCTTGTTGTCTCATTATCTCATTATAGCGTTTAGCTTTAATATTCGAATGAATTTGATTTGGAAGACTATAAGATGGTGTACCTTTTTCTCGAGAATAAGTGAAAACACCTAAGTGATCAAACTTTGCAAATTCAATAAAATCTTGTAAGCATTTAAAATCTTCTTCCGTTTCACCAGGGAACCCAACAATTAGAGTTGTTCTTAAAATTGCATTAGGAACTTTTTCTCTAATTTTCAAAATAAGATTTCTTAGATATTCACTATTTCCACGACGATGCATTGCCCTTAATAAAGAATCAGAAGCATGTTGAATAGGAATATCAAAATATGGAGTTAAGCGAGGATTACTAGCAATAAGATCAATTAATTCATCAGTAATTTCATCAGGGTATAAGTAAAGCAAACGAATGAATTTAAATTCTTCGTGCTTTAAGGCTTCCTTTAATAAGGTACATATATTTTGTTTTAATTCAGGATGATCAGTGCCATACCTTGTTGTATCTTGAGAAATAATAACTAATTCTTGAATTTTATCCTTGGCAATATCATCCATTTCTATTTTTAAAGTTTCTAACGGAATAGAATGAAAACTACCACGAATAAGAGGAATCATACAAAAAGTACAACGATTATTACAACCATCAGAAATTTTCAAATATGCTTGATATGATGGTGTAGAATAAATTCTTTTTGTATTTTCAATATTTCCAGTAAGCTTAACCTTATCGACAACGCTTTGAAATTTAATTGAAAAATTAGGATAATCATGAATTGGAATAATTGCATCAATAAATGGTTTATCCTGTCTTAATTTTTCTTCATTTCTTTCTGGCAAACATCCGACAACAACAAGAGGTTTTCCATATTCATGGGCTTCATCAATAACACCATAAGCTTCTTTAATTGAAGCAGCTAAAAAACCACAAGTATTGATTACTATGACATCTACAATGCTTAAGTCTGATACAATATTGAAACTATTTCTTGCAAAATAAGACAATATTTCTTCACTATCAACTTGATTTTTTGCACAACCTAATGAAATTAAACCAATATTCATTTTCATATCCCCCATTTTTTAATAAAAATATACATTAATTTATATATATTAATACTTATAGCAAGTTAATTCAATAATAAAGATGCTAACTAATATGTAAGCTTACGAATAATTTAACAAGTTGTTTCTTCAAAAAAATAATCTTTATCATTGCTTATTATTAATAAAAGATATTTTCTAAGAATTTCATTTTTTATTTTATTCTAAAATGTATTTTTTTATATAAATTTATTGCCATTAAATTAAATGTTAATCAGTAGCAAATATCTTATTCTTTTTCACTTATATATAGAAAAATTTATGCTATACTATTTAAATATGGGGGGGACTTATGGGAAAAGATAAACACCAACCAAAAGACAACAAAAAAAAGTTTACATTTTCAAATGATGCTGAAAAAACATTGATTGGAATAATGATATTTTTAATTTCAATAATCGGACTTTTAAATCGCGGTTATGTCGGTGAATTTCTAACGTATATCATGGTGTATATTTTCGGTGTATTCTATTTTATTTTCTTTATAGGATTAGCCGCATTTGGACTGACATATGCAATTAAAAGAAAAGGTTTTTCTATCAAAGTAAACCTTTATCTTCTCGGCGGCATTCTTTTAATTTTTTCATTGATGATTGCTGCTTCAATTTCTATGGAAAATCTTGAACTCACCAACGTATTCACAACATATAATCATAGAATCAGCTATATTTCTTCATCGTTATTTAACATCAGTGATCTAACAAAACTCGGTTATACTGGCGGTGGGTTTATCGGAACATTTTTTACCGCTTTATTCAACACTGCTTTCACTTCTCTTGGAACCCATATAGTTGCCATAATTTTATTTACATCAAGCATAATTATTTTAATGAAAAATCCACTTCAAAGACTTTTTTCTTGGTCTAAAAAACGTAAAGAAGAGAAAAGAAACAGAAAGAGTTTGGATTTAGAAAAATTAAATGAAGAAAATATCAATGATAACGAAATTGAAGTACCACTAATTAAAAATCCTATTGAACAAGACGAAAAATCATTAGAGAATTATCCTTCTGAATATAAAGCTTCACCATTTAAAACTTCTTCTTTTGACCCAAAGAAAACTTTTAATACTTCTCCTAATGTCAATTCTTCTTCCCCTTATAGCAATCAAATTTTACAAGAGCCACTTGTTGAAAAAGAGGAGATTAAAAATGATGAACCGGAAGAAAAATCCCCTATCAACCTATCCGCTCATAATGATAATCCTTTTATTGCTGATGAAATAAATTATACTGATAAAACTAATATTAAAGTAGAAGAAAAATATAGTAACGTCCCTGATGTAGAAAAAGAAGAAGTGAAAGAAAAATATAATGAACCAGAAGATTCTTATGTTCGCCCTTCACCATTTAAAACTTCTTATTATAAAAATAACACTCAGATAAACTTTGTGAGCAAAGAACAACCAACTATAAAGAAAGTACCTAACCCTGCTCCTTTTGAAGATACATATAAACAACCTGAAGTTATCGAAGAAGAAGTAAATAATGAATATACAATTCCAGGATATGAAGATCGAATTAAACCAGCTCTTCCTCCATCTAACGAAAGAAAATATATTTTACCTGGTGTAGATATGCTCTCCCTTAGACAAGATG
>ERZ773264.3972-NODE-3972-length-11042-cov-2.904250_pt1 | contig 11042 bp, 10 predicted proteins | sample MGYA00511910_ERZ773264 | MGnify/ENA primary metagenome ERZ773264 (study PRJEB29015, sample SAMEA2737739) | human gut metagenome | biome: human gut; feature: human-associated habitat; material: faeces | place: China | collected 2012 ... | reverse complement strand
TCCTCATCTTCTGTTTTACAGTTGACAACTGAAACGGGAATATTATTGTCAAAGGTGGATCGTAATTTTATATTGTAATTATTATTATTTATACTATATTGTGCAAATCGCAAGATGTTTTCTGAAGAACGATAATTAAAAGGAAGTGATAGTATTGTGGAGTTAGGAAAATCATCAGCAAATTCACAAATATAGCGTGGATTTGAGCCTCTGAATTGATATATGCATTGAGCTGTGTCACCGATGACAAACAGGCATTGATTACGATTAAGAAGTTTTAAAATTTCGTGTTGTATCCAATTGATATCTTGGTATTCATCAACGGCAATGTACCTGTATTGCTTGGTAATTTTTAATAGAATATTAGGACAAAAATAAAGAAGATCGTAAAATTTAAGTAACATGCCGTCATAGTCAATATAGTTATTTTCGTCCTTATATTTCTCGTATTGTTCAAAAAAATCAATCACATTATCAATTACTTTGGGTTGTATAATGTCTGAGTAATTGTCAGTTATATACTTGTAAAATGTAGTATTCTTATTAATAGCCCCTGAAAAAATCTCGACAAGAACATTGCCTCCGGGTAATAGGCTGTCGTCTCCTTTGAAATAGGTATTAATATGTTCATCTCTGAGTTTTTGCATAACGTTTATTTGTTGAGACGGCGTTATAATATTAAAGTGAGGGGAAAGTCCCAACCAGGTCGAGTATTTACGAAGGAAATAACAAGCAACACTATGAAAAGTCCCACATAACATACCCTGTTGATCTTTTCCGGCAATTGATTTGATTCGCCTTTCTATTTCATTTGCAGCTTTTGTTGTAAATGACAAAAGCAAGATATTTTGTGGCTCCACTCCCCTGCTAATCAAGGTTGCTATCCTATACGCAAGAACACGAGTTTTCCCGCTTCCAGCTACAGCTTGTACACAGTAGTTTCCATTGGTCTCGGCAAATACCGCCTTTTTTTGCTGTGTATCAAGTTGTGCAGCTATTGATGTTTTATCATTGGACATTTCCATTTCCCCCTAAAAAAATAAATCATAGAATGAGCTATTCTCTTTTTCATTTCTATATGATATTATATCATATAGAAATGAAAAAATTATCAGGATGTGATTAAATTGTTATTTTTGGTCTATGCTATATATATAATATTCGGTTGCATAATTTTAATGGGAGCCGAACGTGGAAAATTTAAAACGCTATCGCACTCGTGTATTGGAGCAGCAAGTGCTGTAATAGGAATAATCATAGCAAAATTTACAAGTTCACCATTAGCCACACTTGTATGTAATAATATGGTAATTGAAAAATGGAAAACAATATTGTCAGGCAGAGAATGTCTGACTGATGCTGTAAGCTACTATCAGAACATATTACCTAAACTTGGCTGGCTTGCTACAGCTGCGACAAAATATGATGCAAGCACAACATATATGCTCGCAGATTATGACACATTAGGCGAAAAAACAATAAACGATACAATTATTGATATGCTTAGCTCCCCACTATATGAACTGTTTACAAACGTAATGTTCATCTTGGTATACATTGTAGCCGTAAGCATTTTTGTTGTTATATTGAGCCAAGTATTTAAGCCTGCACACAAGACTTCTTCTGATATTATAGAATTTAATATTGTGGGGCGGATAAATGGAATGATAATATATGCGACTTTTTGCGTAATACTATTTAAAATTTTATGGCTAACACGATGCTTTATTTCAAGTGATTATTTAACTGACAAGCTGTTAAATAATAAGTTATTACATTGGATCATTGCCTTATAAGCAACAAAAGATTTGATGAAAAAAGTATCTATAGATACTTTTTGTTTGGGCTATCGCAAAAGTCCACCTTCTCCACTGGAAGATGGACTTTTGCATTCGGTATAATATGATGTTTCAAAGGCAATAGCTGAGGGTTATAAAATTCAAAAAAATAAATATGTAATTTAAAATTCTCTCACCAGATGTATTATATACATCTGGCGTTTTAATTCTCGAAAGCTATGACTCTGCAACAGTATCTATAGATACTACTTTGCTAGATGAGTTTTAGCCTCGAGTGTGTCTAACTGATTTCAAAGACTATATGAATACTTTTTGTCTCCTTCTATTCCATGACAGCTTTTTTTAAAGACTAACAGCAAACCTACGAACGTTCCTGAATAGCGCATGAACTGCACGAGCAATTTTGCACGTTTGCTGTTAAAAGGCAGTATAATCCAGTGGCTACACATAAAGAGATATGCTGGACATCGTGCTAAACACAGACTTAGATCAATGTCGGCACCTATAGATATTTTTGACAAGCGGTATTGGCTGCAAGCTCAAACGGCAATAACATCTGTGCTGTTGTAAACATATTTTTTTTGGTTTTGCGATGTTCTGCTTTTAAAGCTTATAGCAAACTTATAATTATTGAATAAGCTTATGAAAAATATATTTGTGCTGCACTTGCTATTTTTACTACAATGGTTTTAAACGAAACATCCATAGCTAAAGGATAGCATGGCCTATCAGGCAATGGTTCTGCATGGTGTTGTCTGTAAAGATAGATACCACAGTATCTATAGATACTGTTATGGCAAAATTATAAGAAAGCAAACCATTGCCCAGCACAATGTGAAACCTCGCACAACTAAAGTCACGATCTTGAGCTGGTTTGGCGTCAAAAGCAGGCTTAAGACATTTGCAGTATCTATAGATACTGCAATAAGGCATTGAGCGAACGTTTACCTGTTTATCTTAGCAAATGACAATCTTCAAACTTGCTCGCACGTTGATTGGCAATTATATTTTTACGACATACTATTCGGCCAAATTAGACAATGAAAAAACCTCATAGAAACAGTATCTATAGATACTACAGTGTTAAAGACTTTTGCTTTTTTACTTGTTGCCGGCTTATCTCCAAAATTGACAAACGAACCTACAAATGATCAGGACCGTATATATACTGTATTATTACACACTGCTTGTTATGCTTTGACAGAATGGTTTTATGCAGCATGACCATGGTTAAAGAACGGCACAGTCTAAAGGACAATGACTTTGTACGGCGGTCCGTCTTCAAAGCTAACAGTATCTATAGATACTGTTATGACATTTATGCAAGTTCGGACAGCAGCCACATCTGAGGCTGATTGCTGCCCGAACTTGTTTTCTAGTTCTTCTATTCTTGTGGTAGCTGGTCGTTCAATGTTAATAGTCAATCTGTCCAAGAAGAAGTGTATTTAACCTTGCTTGTAGCTTTTTGATGAAATGTTTTGTCCCAATAGCCGTAGCTAAAATATAGCGTACCTGATAGACAAGATTTTGTGCAGTAGCGTATACAAAGATTGTTGCACAGTATCTATAGATACTGTAATATAGAAGTATTGTTTGCAAGCTCGAGCGACAACGATATCAATGATTAATTGCTGCGACGTTAAGTACCTTTACTCTTTCGTTCTTATGACAACCACCTTTAAAGTTAATAACAGATCTTCAATTACACCTAAATGGCGTATATACTATATAAATAATTTAATTTTGTAAATTTGAAGCTAAAAGACAGGATAGCCAAATGAGTAATGACCTTGTGCGGTGATATATACATAGATAGTTGTTGCCGTATCTATAGATACGGCAACAATAAAATCAAATGGTAAATAAATCGCCAGTAACACTATCAGAGACATAATATTAGGCACAGTATCTATAGATACTGCAAAAGGCAAGGACAATAGTTTCTTAACATTATCCTTGCCTTTTGACCTATTTTTCGTCTATGATTTCAATATCGTCGCACTGTGAACTCTCTAAGACTTGTGCCGAGCTACTATCATCTTCATACTTGTACCCAATAGAATATGTGTCGAGAAATTTGTCGATGTATGCTGTCTTTAATGTTTCCCAGCGAATTGTGTCTGACCCCATTACCTTAACGCTATCAGTAATTGTATTAAAGCCTAATTCTCTTGCTTTTTCTTGTCCCTTCGATATATATTGTTCATCGGATAATTTCCAGCCATTAAGTTCTGCAACATAATAAAATATCATCTTTTCTTTTACCAGTTGCTCTGACGTTTGACTTATGCTATTTTCAAATTCATTTATGCTATCAAATCCCAAAGACAAAGTTAAAGTTTTTAAAGAGTCATCATTGCTGCTTGCACATTTATTGTAGTATGACATTAAACTATTTTTTTGAGCCCGAATCAATGGAGCCAAATCAATTTTAAATTTCACTGCCTTTTGACTCATCATGCTGTCCAATATGTCATAAAACGCCTTTGACTTTTTTTCTTTTATAAGGTCGTCTGCAAGCTGCTGTTTATATTGGTCGGCATTTGTGCACGCATATGATGTATGTTCTGATACCGCAGTATCAAGGTCTTCTGGTAGTTTCTTTTCACCTAGTATAGAGTCTATGTAGATATAGCAATCAGCCATAATACTTTTACTATCTTGCAGAATATCACTTGATGTATCCTTGTAAAAAGATACATCAGCAGTATCTATAGATACTGTGAATGAAATTGTATTGTGTTCTTCAGGTACAACCCCTATAAGTTCATTATAAAAACTTTGTGGCAGGTCATCACTACCTATATGTATTTCGGATAATTCCTTGTGATAATTATTGAGAATATGTCCATTGTATTCACAGATGATCTTTGCTTTAATAGTATCATCACTTTTTATGGCTCTATCTTTTATTTCTTCTTGCTTCATATATGAAGCAAGTTCTTCTTCAAAACGGCTTTCAATTTCTTCGTCTGAGGGTTCCAAATTGCTGCAGTCTATAGTTGCGGTATAATCAGATAGATCAAGTCCTTGAATAGCCTTGTTGATGTCTTGACTCTCTATTATACTTTCTTTGGTGATATCATATTTTACTTTGGTATTAGAACAGCCGGTAGAGCAGAGAAGTAGGGTGATGGTTACAGCAATTGATATAATGTGTTTTATATTATCCACCTTCTTAAAAAACTATAGAGTATCTATAGATACTCTATAGTTTTACTTTGTAATTATTGGGGTTGATTACTTCAATGAATTTTCCATCGCAGGAGTATTCTATGTTTTCTCCCATTGCACTAATTTCTTTAACGTTTTTTGCAATCGATGAGGAGAAGCACTTAACGGATAGGTTTTTGTTCGTGCTGTCAATGTATGAAGATAAATCGATCGCCTTTGAGATTTTGCATGTTCCTAATTTTAGGAAATTTGAATCGTATACAATTCCTCTTTTTCTTAAATGGAAAAGAACAGCTAGTCCAGATGTAATAATAGCAAATAGGCATCCGACAACTATAGGTAGCTTTGTTGATTCATTGGTATCTTGTTCATTATCATTATCTAAGGGTTTTGACTTGTAGATAGTTGTTATATCTGTAACCCGTTCGTGATTCCCAATATCTGTATCATCACTGCTTTTGCTAAACGTTGTTGTTCCCGAGGAAAGCGTCTCCTGTTTGCTTTGTTCGCCCTTTTCACTTTTTGATGTTTCTTCTTTTTTCTTTTTGTATTCAGCTGTAGCCGTGATTTTATATGTCGTCTTTTCATCAGCATTGACCATATATGTGTATTGTGCCGTGCTTGAATAAGTATGGGCGCCAACAAATTTATGATTTGCAAAATAATATGCTTTTACAACAGGTATTTTTCTTTCCACGGATATTGATGCCTTTCTTGTGTTTGTGCTTGCATCTGCAGCTTCGGCCCACTGTATATTCGTTATAGTAAATACAGACTTATCCAAGTCTAATAAACTATATACAAAATCTTTATCAGTGTTCAAGGGGCAATTGTTATCATCGTGATAAAATATTTTTCCTGCAATGTTATATCTTCTTGCATTATAATTTATAAACGTGTATGTATAATCTTGTTGCTCTGTTTTATCGGAGTCATACTTTTCCGTGTGGTCAAGATACAAAGTTACATTTTCCATATTATTTGTAAACGGATTTCTCACACTAGCGGTTGTCTCCGACGGAACATCCGGATCACCATTATATCCTTCATATGTTTTCTCGTCCGTAACTTCTTGAGTTCTCGACTCAGCTCCATTATCGTAGTATTGTATAGATGATCTATTCAGCGTTCCCGTATAAGTTTTGCCGTTATCACTTATATTAATTTTGTCTGGCCAATTGTATGAGCTTGAGCTCAGGTTATTTTGAGACATTTGCTTTTCACGTTTTTCTCCGCCAGACTCTGTTTTTTCCTCTTTGGATTTATAGCTGATGTTTACTAATTCGTATGACACTCCGTTTTCTGTTATTACTTTTGGAAACTCAGCCTCTTTATCTTCTGTTTTAGAAGCATACGTCTGAGTCTTTGTAATCTCTTCTTTTTCATTTGCCGATACATTAATCGACATTGATAAGTATATAATAAGAGCAGTTATACTTGCCAAGCATTTTTTTATCAATGGTTTAACACCTCTTTCTTTCTTTATTATTATACCACACTTTTGCTTTGCCTAAACACAATTTGCTATTTTTTTAAAAACATGATATAATAAATATAACAGCAAAAGCTGGAACAATAACTTTATTCATAATACGGAGGAAATTCACAATGAACAAGAGTGCATTTGTAGAAAAAATGATGGCATCAGACAAGTTTGCAAGCAAGAAGGAAGCAGAAACTGCTCTTTCAGTTGTGCTTGACACTATTGTAGATTCTGTCGCTAATGAAGACGGCGTTACGTTTGTTGGTTTCGGCTCATTTATTCCAAAGAGGAAAGAGAGCAGGGAAGCGTTCAATCCAAGAACAAAGGAAAAGATTTCAATACCAGAAAAGGTCGTTCCTGCGTTCAAGGCAGGTTCTTCATTTAAAGATGCTGTAAACAAGTAAAGCATAACAAAAAGGCTTTCCGATAAAAGGAAAGCCTTTTTTTGTTATGCTTTAGAAAAATGTTCTTTTAGCAACCTTGTAACTAGGATATCTAATTCTGCTTCTGTTACGTTATCTGGTATTTCCGATGATACTTGGTTGTACACCTTTGTTTTATATCTAGGCTTAGCTGCTTTTTTAGCACTCTGCTCGTTAATATATTCTCCAAGTTCAGCCGCTGAGGCTCCAGGATTCTCGTTAAAGCAAGTTAAGACCATTTCGACTTTTGAATTAACGAAGTTCTTTGGTTGAGGAGATAATGATGTGAGATACTCATAGAACACATATTGCTGTTCATGGTTAAGAGCCGAATTTATTTTATCAAGCGATAAAATAGACAAAACTTCATTATCAAAGTATTTTTTTAGATATGAATTAATTTCTCTTAGGCGAAGTATTCGAAATACAGTTATTCGAGATAGTCCAAACATTTCGCCTATTTCTTCTGCCGTATACTTTGTTCCATCCTTTTTATTGTTTTGCTTTAAGGAAGTTATAAGATCATACTGTTCTGAAAGAGACAATGTTGCTCGCTGCTGATTTGCAAAGCAGATCATTTTATCAAGATTCTCGTCCGGGCACTCAACAACTAAGCAGGGAACTGTGCTATACTTTTCATCGCCAGTATCATTATAAAGTTCTTTTGCTGCTAAATATCTGTGTCTGCCAGAAATGATATCATAGTTTTCATTTTTATCGTTTATATTACTGGTGCGGACAATTATAGGCTGAATTATACCAGTATCCTGAATTGAGGGTTTCAGAGCGCTAATCTTTGCCGGATTGAGTTTAAATGGTTGATTATTTATTACATGTAGTTTTTCGAGGGGCACTGCAGGGTTAAAAGTTTTCAAGGATTTACGCCATGTAGCGTTATATTCCTGGTTGAGTCCAGAAGAGGAATTGCTATCAACTCGAACATCGGTAGTGTGATTGAAGTGTCGTCTATTTGCAGCCATAGAAGCATATTCTGGTTTTTTACTTGCCATTTCACTCACTTCCTTTATGTTCTTTCTACAATTTCATCTGCGAGAGCCATATAGTATTCAGCAAGAGTGTTATGTGGTCGGTTGACGCAAGCGATGCCGTCAAACGGTGTTTTCTCGACCTGAGCAGCACGTTGAGGTATTTGGGTTTTGAATACAAGTTCCTTATACGTATCATTATATATGCTCAAGAAATCCTTTGCCAGCGCTGTTTGGCCTGTTTTGTTTATCAATATGCCCATTATCTTCGTGTGATTATTTTGACATATCTTATCAATTATTCTATCGACAGCATCAAAAGCATATGCTGATGGTTCAACTGGAATTATCGCACAGTCCGAAGAATCAATCTGACATTTCGATATTTTATCAACAGCCGTCTTGCTGTCAAAAATAATATAATCATATGTTTGAAAGATTGGGTCTTCAAACATTCTTTGAAAAACGTTATAGCCATTATTCATTTTGGTATAGTCATCAAGTATAGGGTTGATGCTATCCAGCAGTTTATCAGAAGCGATATAGTCAAAACCATTGATGTCATTATGACATACGAACTCTGAGTAGTTGGGCTTTCTATCCTTAATAAGCTCGTATAGAATATCGCTTATGGTTTTCTTAGCCTCTCTATATTGCCCATCGGCAGTGATATTTGCAGTAGAGGTGAGATTCTGTTGTTTATCCATATCGATAAGCAGAACTTTGAAGCCTTTTTTGACCAACGCACTTCCTGCGTTAATTGCGGTAGTTGTTTTACCAACGCCGCCCTTTTCGGTGATGATTGAAATGATATTCATAAAAACATACCTCTCTTTCTGTTTTTTTACGTTTATATTATATCACATTTCCAATACGCTGTCAATTTTGTAATCGAACAAAACGGTTGCGTTTTTTGCATTTTAATGGTATAATTAAAATAAGAAAGGGGAAATTAGCCAATGTCATTAAAAAACATATATGCGGAACTCTTGTGTTTGCTTGTTCATTAAGCTTTGTAAGCTGCAAAGCTTATAAGGATAATAATTCGTCTAAAGCAGGTGAACTTCCTGTATCAGTTGCAGCTGACAGTTCGTCCCTTAATGATTACACATCAGATATAGAATTAAACGATTCCAATTATTTGCTTACTATCAAGGATATCTATGATCATTTTGATTATTATAATGGTAAAACAATATCTATAAGTGGAATTGCTTTTGAAACTGACGGCAGACAATTTGTAGGAAAGTATACCAGTTATCCATACAACAAACAGGATGATATGATTTATTTGGAGTTTTCATCTGACTGGTTTAATTCCTCTGATTACGACAAAACTACATGGATAACTATTAATGGCACATTGCGGTCAGCTTCTGATGAACTTGGAACATACTATTACATTCAGGCTGAGCATATAGATATAATTGACCCTGAGACAATTCAAAATCTGGACGATATTTCATATGACGATTACTATTGTGAACGGGAATTGCAAGAAAGCTTGGCGGAAAGAGATTCAGAATGATATAGCAGCACATTTATAACGAGAGCAATCTTAGGTGTTCAGCACCAGATTGCTCTCGTTTTTTTGCTAAAAACACGGTGCTTTTTTTGCAAATTTTCTTTTTTTTAAAAAGCACTGCAAACAATTATCAAAAAATAAAGATATTGCTTGATTTGAAGCGCAAAAAAATATAAGAAATTACCCCAACAGAGGAGGGTAGAGGGGTAATTATGACGCAACAAAAAATGCATCTATGTTACCATATGTTATAAATACAAATACACACATAAATAATCATCTCTATAACGATACATATGCTCCCGAGTATGGAGCCTTAATGAAAAAACAAAAGCTGATATAAGGGTTAAGAAGATAACTGAAAATCAGAAAGAGGAAAAAGAAATAGAGTAAGGATAAGCAGCAAACAACATTGAACTAAAATAAAAGAGGGATAAAAAGAAGCGAAAGATATAAGAAAACTACGTAAAAGAGATGTATATTAAGCATTCATAAAGGGAAAAGCATATATAAAAAACAAAAAACTTAACGGAATGGCAGTAGTTGCAATTATATATGCTAAAAAAGCAAGAATAGAGAGCCGGCACTTTTTTCGATAAGTTTTTTCTTATTTTTTTATAAAAAAATATTTGCACATCTTCCAGCTTGATTTTGCAAATTAGCGGAGATTTACATTGGAAGCATACTTCGTTTATCTTATTAATGTTCATAACATTAATAATACTCATAATATTCTTAATCTTATAAACATTATGATTATTACTAACCTTATTAATGTTATAAAAATTCTATAATATAACGACAAAAAACTTGACAATTTTGTTTTTACAGGGTATAATAAATACTAGAACAATGAAAGGTAGGTAATGGGAGCTTTCTTACAATCGATCCTGTAAGCATTCCCATAATGAGCTTTATGAATTACGAATATATCCCAAGCATGAAATGGCTCTTGGAAATCACAAAAAATGATACTGATATTTTTTGTATAACCGTATACAATATAAAAAACAGAGTAGAGATCGATTGCTTTGTTATAAAGCCTGATTTTAATATTTCACTAGAAGCAGCCCTCCACCATGAACTCGTAGCTTTAATTGAAGCAGAGGGGGAGAGAGCAAGAGAGTTTTCGGCAGAAGTCATTGCGCTATCTGCTCTCGATTTTGAGACTGCATTGGCAGAAATAAATACGCTGACCTAACGGATAGGTGAAAATGGCATCTATAAAAAAAATACAGCAGGAAGGAGAACGTTTCAGACGGTTACTTGATATCTAATGAATGCAGAATACAAAAAACTTGAAAAGTATGTAATTAATGATCACTTTGTATGTTCTTCTTTCAAAATACATAATGAAACTCGTATTTCACATAAGATCATTAACGAATATGCAGAACTGAATAAAATAACTTTATATCCTGATTTTGTTTACGAAACATCAATTAAACATATCTATGTCATGAGCAACAATCATCTTATGAAGACAAGAACATTCTTTGAACAGCAATATAACTTTTCATCGAACGATCTGACATATCTTATGTCAAAACATAACCTAATATTTGATTATGCTTTACTCGGAATAGATACAGTAATGAAGCTATATTATCTTGATAAGAATAATGCTTTAACAGAACCAGTTTCCACTATTTG
>ERZ773264.3971-NODE-3971-length-11043-cov-2.176374_pt1 | contig 11043 bp, 16 predicted proteins | sample MGYA00511910_ERZ773264 | MGnify/ENA primary metagenome ERZ773264 (study PRJEB29015, sample SAMEA2737739) | human gut metagenome | biome: human gut; feature: human-associated habitat; material: faeces | place: China | collected 2012 ... | reverse complement strand
TTATTATAAAAATCATGGGATTGCTGTAAAAGTTTTAACAACGATTATTTCTTGGCTTATTTTATTATTTATCTCTCTTATTATTGGAACTCTTTTAATGTATCTTTGATTGTGCCCCGAGGGGGCACCTTTTTTTATGTCTTATAAGATACATTATAGATGTAGTCTATTTCTAAGATAAGGAGGTTATGTATGGATATAGAAGAATACCAAAGTAAAGATATAGCTGGGAAGATTCTTTATTTAGCATCATTGTTTAAGGGGATAAAAGATCATTTGGATGTATTAAATGAAAGAGAAGAGTTTAATCAAGTTGAATCACAAATATTTACGATTTTAAATGATTTAGAATTAGGTATTCATGAATTATGTATTTTATATGAGATATTAGAAAAGGAATAGACAAAAAAGAAAGGAAGAGGGAATATGAAAACTTGGAAATTAGTAGCAGGTATTTTATCAATTGTTTTAAGTGTATTTGTTTTTTTTCAATCTGTATTAGTAGGGACTGCTAATACAATGTCAGCTAATGGAGAAGTAGGAGGAAGTGCTGGTGTTTTTGTCTCTATTTTTATGTTAGCAGGAGGAATTGTTTCAATTGCTGTAAGAAATAGTCAAAAAAATGGAGGAAATATTGCAGTTGTTATTTTTACTAGCAAGTTTTTTAGGTATAGGACTTGCTGGAAGTTTTAGTGATTTAAATGTTTGGGCAGGATGGTGTTTAATAAATGCTGTTCTAGCAATTATTTCAATTTTTAAACAAAATAAAGGAGTACAACAATGAAGAAAATAATCAAGATAATTTTAGTTTTGTTTGTAACACTTACATTAGGCGCATGTGGAAGTAGTGAAGAAAAAGATACAAATAAACCTACAAAAACAGAAGAAAAGAAAGAAGAAAAAATATATACGATAGGTGAAACTGTAACATATACTAAAAATAATAAAGATTTGATTCATTTTACAGTTGATTCAGCAAGAAATACAGATGATCGTAATGAATTTGCAGATAGTCAACCAGAACAAGTCATTATCATACATTATTCTTATGAAAATATAGCAAATGAAGATGATATTTATTTTTCAAGTATTAACTTTAAAGTGATTGATGAAGGTGGAAATGTTTGTGAAACTTATCCAGCTTCTATAAATACTTATCCCCAAACAGCACCTATAGGGACAAAAAGTGAAGGGGAAGAGGCTTATGGTTTAAAGCAACAAAGTTCTAAGATTAAGTTGATTGTAGAATTGGATTATTCAGGAACAAAAGCTACTTATGAATTACCTATTCAATAAGAAAGAAATCCATATATGTAATTGTATATGGATTATCCTTTTTGATTATATACAAATTTTATTTTTTCGAATTCTTTAATCATTTTAAAGAGTGTATCTGAAGATTCTTGCTTACCACTTGCAATCCAATAGGTACAAATATTGAACAATGAACCATGATAATAACTTATAAAATAAAAAGCATGTTCACGTATGAATTTATTTTTATAGTGTTGAGTATAACTAAGCACGATTTCGGTATTATATTTTGCAATAAATTCTATAAGATTCCATTTTATAAGAACAAGGAGTAATTTACTGTTTTTATCAAAAAAGTGAATCATATCTTTAATATGTTCATCACTATAGACATAACTAAGATGAGAATATTTGTCTTTGAAGACTTGTTTATGAGCGTTTTGGTAAATATATTTAAGAACATCCTCTTAATGTATGAAAGTTGTTATAAAAAGCTGTTCGACTAATATTTGCTTTTTCTGTAAGTTCTTTTATTGTAATTAAATCAAGCGGTTTATAATTTAATAGTTTAATAAGTGTTTTTGATACTTGTTTTTTTGTCTTAATTGATTTATTCATGATATCACCTATCTTTTTTATAACATAATCCTTACATAATGTCTAAATATGTTCATATTTATTTGTAGAAAATCTACAAAAAAATATAATGAAGTTAAGGAGGAATGATTAAATGAAAGATTATTTTGGTTATCAAAACAAAAATGTTGTTGTAACAGGAGCAAGTTCAGGAATGGGAAAGGCAACAGCAGAAATGTTAGTAGATTTAGGTGCGAAAGTATATGCACTTGATTGGAATGAATGTGATGTAAAAGGAATAAAACAATATGTACATGTAGATTTATCAAAGAAAGAATCTATCGATCAAGCGATGAAAGAGTTGCCTAGCCATATAGATTCATATTTTGGAATTGCAGGAGTATCAGGTATGAAAAATGATTTTATGACAACGGTCAGTATAGATTTTATTGCTAATAAATATATTTGTGAAGAATATCTTATTCATGCTATGAGTGAAAATGGTACAATTGCATTTATGACTTCAACTGGTGGAAATGGTTGGGAAAAGGAAGAAAATAAAAAATATTATATAGATGCTATTTTAGCATCAGGTTGGAATGCAACAGTAGAGGCGATTATGAAAACCGGATTCCAATATTTACCAGGTACGTTAGGCTATCCTTATTCTAAATTAGCAATGAACTATTATACAGCATATTTACAAAAATCTTTTGCTAGTAAGAAAATCAGAGTGAATGCTGTATTACCTGGATCGACAGACACAGGTATGAAAAGTGAATTTACAGAAATGGCGCATGGTGAAGAAGGACTATTATCACATTGTGGATATGCTAATCGTTTAGCATATTCAAAAGAAATGGCTGGTCCTATAGTGTTTTTGAATAGTGAAATGGCAACTTATGCTTCAGGTGTTTTGATGGAAGTTGATTATGGAAATACAGTAGAAGAAAGAGCAAATATTAAACCTGTTCAACAAGTTATTTCTTTAGAAGATATCTACCAAATGATGCAAAAACAAAGCAAATAATAAAATAACTGTAAACGCTTACAAAAAAGTATTGTTTTTTCCTCTAGGTGAATTTATAATTATATAGTATGGAGGAAGAAAATTATGGGAAGTACTGTCAAAAAAATTGCATTATTATCTGGTGGAGGTGATTGTCCAGGGTTAAACGCTGTTATTCGTACAATTACTAAAACTGCAATCTCTAAATATGGTTATGAAGTGATTGGATTTGTTTATGGTTATAGAGGCTTATACCATAATAATTATGTAGAACTTACTGAAGAATCGGTAGAAGATATTTATAAAGAAGGAGGAACTATTTTATATAGTTCTAATAAAGATAATTTATTTGATTATTTAGTAGATGATTGTCATGGTGGAAAAGTAAAGAAAGATGTTTCTGATGTGGCTGTTGAAAACTTGAAAAAAGATGGTGTTGATGTTTTAGTTATTTTAGGTGGAGATGGTACTCTTACAAGTGCAAGAGATTTCTCTAGAAAAGGTGTCAATGTTATTGGTGTGCCTAAAACAATGGATAATGATTTAGCAAGTACAGATGTTACATATGGCTTTATATCAGCCATGTCTGTAGGTACAGAATTTATTGATCGTTTACAAACAACAGCAAAATCACATCATCGTGTTATTTGTTGTGAATTAATGGGTAGAGATGCTGGATGGATTACTTTATACGCAGGTCTAGCAGGAAATGCTGGAGTATGTTTAATTCCAGAAATTCCATTTACCATTGAAAATATTGCTAAAGCAATTAAGAAACGTGATGAAATGGGATTACCTTATACAGTAGTAGCTGTTGCTGAAGGAGCAAAATATGCAGATGGAACAAAAGTCATTGGTAAAATCGTAGAAGATAGTCCAGATCCAGTACGATATTCAGGACTTGCTGCTAAAGTAGCTGATGATCTTGAAAAAGTAATTCCAAATCATGAAGTACGTTCTGTCAATCCAGGACATATTATTCGTGGTGGAGATATTACAGCATATGATCGTATTTTATCAATTCGTTATGGTGTAGCTGCAGTTGAACTTATTAATGAAGGTAAGTTTGGTAATGTTGTTACAATCAATGGTGATAAGATGGGATATACTTCATTAGAAGAAGTAATTGGTGCTGCTAAGGTTGGTCAACAAAAACATGTTGATCCTAATGGGGAATTAGTTAAAGCAGCTAAAGCAATTGGTATTTCATTTGGTGATGAATAATAATAGTAAAAAGAAGTTTCTTGATGAGACTTCTTTTTTATTGGACAAATAATCCAATATAAATCAGGGTTTATATCACATATAATATGTAAATAAAGAAATGAGTTGATTATATGAAGCTAATACCTACAGGAATAGAAAACTTTAAAGAAATGATTGATAAAAATGCATATTATGTAGATAAAACAAATCTAATTATAGATGTATTAAATGAACAAGTTGTCTTTTGTACAAGACCGCGAAGATTTGGTAAGACACTTAATATGTCGATGCTGTAGTATTTCTTTTCTATTAAAGAAAAAGACAATGCTTATTTAATCATTTAAATATTTCAAAAAATAAAAATACTTTAAAACATCAAAATAACTATCCAACAATATTTATTTCTTTGAAAGATATGAAAAAAAAGTTCTTATGAAAAACAAATGAACCGCTTTAAAGAAGTTATTTGTTTATGTGCTAAAATTTTTCTTGAATTACTTAACAGTGATATTTTATTGGATTCTGAAAAGAAACTTTTTCAAAAGTATGTCGATAATGAATTAGAAAGTGCATTATTTAATATTTCATATTTTCTTTATAAATAGTGTTTTGGAATGGTAAAGACGATATGACGATGCCTGGCATCAAGAGCGATAGATGAAATATGTGCAGCACGCAATTTAGCCTCTTTGGTACCACAAGAAGTACAGAGCTTAAAGTGATATTTGTGAGGAACGATAGATTCGTTACCGCAATGAGGGCAGACAAAAAGATCATAACCAGGATAGATGAAACCACAAAGAATAGTTTTCTGGATGGTATCATAGGTAATGTTTCTGATCTTGCCTCTATTATAAAGAGAGCGGATATAGTTGATATTGTCATTAAAGAGATAGGAAAAAGATTTCTTGCCTTTGATCTTATCGACACGATTAAAATTGTATAAAGCAAGGCAGTCAGCATAGTTAGTATCATCAATCATAAAATCACCAACTAACATTTTAAAGAAAAAGGTAATAATCTTCAAAGATTATTACCATGTGGACAAAATTTATTTTGTCCCTTTTTTATTCTATGATATCATTAACAGGGCTATGTAAAGGATGACGGACATCGTTTTCTTTATCATAGCTTATTTTATTTTGGATGTTTGTTTGATAATCTTTTTTGAATAAACAAGAAAAGATCACATTTAAAATATATTCAATTGATGTTTGTGATGCAAAAGGGGCTATCTTGGTAAAAATCTTTTCCCGTGATCCAATATTTAAAATATAGTTAGCATAATGGGAAAGTCGATTATCACCAATTGAAGTTAAAACAATGATAGGTGTTTTCTTTTCTTTTAATATTTTTGCTATTTTAATAAGTTCATTAGTTTCTCCTGAATAAGAAATAATCATTGCTATTTTGTTTTCATTGGAATTATAAGACATAAAGACTTGTTCTCCAGCGAGCATTTTGAGATTAACGTTTCTTTGTATTCGCATCATTTTATGTTGGAAAGACATAGCTGCAAGTAATGAATTTCCTGTTCCATAAATATCAATATCTTTGTTTTGATCAAGTAGTTCAACTATTTGATGAAGTTGTTCAAAATCAATCAATTGGATGGTTTCCGCGATGACTTCTTGATTTAAACTAGCTAGTTTATAAGCAATCATGGAATCATTATCTTCTTCATTAAAGGGAAAATTAACATCTATACGATCTGTATGAGCTAAATCAAATTGTAATTCAGCAGAATATTTGATTTTAAAATCACCATAGCCTTCTAATCCTAATTTATGGCAAAGTCTTACAATCGTGGCTGGAGAAGTATAGGTTTTTTTTGCAAGTTCTTTAATTGAAAGATTTAAAACTTTTTCTCCTTCGTTTAATATATAATGGGCGATTTCTTTTTCTGAATGAGAGAAATCTAACTCAAATTCTAATTGTGTCATTATACTCATTTTATATCACCATTTATAGTATAACATGAAACAAAGTTTCATGAAATGGGTTTTATTTTAATTAAATATGAAACATTATAAAAAGGAATATCGAAGATATTTACTTTCGAGATGAGATGATTAAAATGTTATGTGGATATAAAAGAAGGAGAACATTTTATGGAAAGAAAATTACCAAAAGATTTTTATTGGGGTGGATCAGTTTCATCATTCCAAACAGAAGGACATAGAAATGAAGGAGGAAAAGGTTTATGTGTTTATGATGTAAGACCTATGAATCCTGAATTTTCTGATTGGAACGATGCTATTGATGAATACACTCGTTATGATGAAGATATTGCATTAATGAAAGGAATGGGATTTAATTTTTATCGTTTCTCTATTTGTTGGTCACGTATTATTCCTAATGGAACATTAGATGAACCAGTTAATGAAGAAGGAGTTAAATTCTATAGTGATTTAATTGATAAGTTATTAGCTGCTGGTATCGAACCAATGATTACATTAGTTCATTTTGATATGCCTTATCATTTAGTAAAAGAATATAATGGATTTGCATCTCGTTATGTTGTAGATTGTTTTGAAAGATATGCTAAAGTTTGTATTGAAAGATTTGGAGATCGTGTTAAACATTGGATGTCATTCAATGAACAAAACTTACACAGTATGATGTTACGTGTATCTAATGCTGAAGTTATTCCTGAAGGCGTTAGTTATCCAAAACACCTATATCAAGTAAATCACAATGTTATGATGGCCCACTGTAAAGCTGTTCGTGCTTTAAGACAAATGCAACCAGATGCTAAATTCTGTGGAATGGGTGCTATTACTAATATTTATGCTTATGAAAATAGTCCAGAAAATAATTTCTTTGCTACTAAAGGATATAATTTATTAAATGGTTTCTTAGTTGATACATTTGCTCAAGGTAAATATCCTGATTATTGGAATGCTTATCTTGAAAATAGAGGATGGATGCCTACTTTTGAAGAAGGTGACGAAGAATTATTAAAATATACAGTTGACTATATTGCATTCTCTTATTATCGTTCTAATACTGTTAAAACAGGTGAATTTGATTATGAAAGACCTGCTCATGAATGTGTAAATGAAAAACAAATTAAAAATCCACATTGTGAAGCTAATGAATGGGATTGGGAAATTGATCCAATTGGATTTAGATGGACATTAAATGATTTACATCATAGAACTGGACTTCCAGTATTTGTTCTTGAAAATGGTATTGGTTGGCGTGAAGATATGAGTCAAGAAGAAGTAGATCAAATGTTAGCTGAAGGTCGTACAATTGAAGATGATTATCGTATTAATTATCATAGAGATCATATCAAAGAAATGGAAAATGCAATCTTTGAAGATGGTGTTGATTGTTTAGGATATATTACTTGGGGACCAATTGATATTCTAGCAAGTATGTGTAACATGGATAAACGTTATGGATTTGTTTATGTAAATTACCAAGATGATTGTAGTGGAAATGGAGAAAGAATACGAAAAGATTCTTTTTATTGGTATAAAAAAGTTATTTCTTCACAAGGAAGAGATTTAAAATAGGAGGATTTTATATGAATAGATTAGAAAATAAAGTTGCAATTATTACTGGGGCAGCAATGGGACAAGGAGCTGCTGAAGCTTATCTTTTTGCAAAAGAAGGAGCTAAGGTTGTAGCAACAGATATGTGCGAAGATATTTTGAGAGAAACTGTTCAAAAAATTAATGAAGATTTTTCACATTCTACAATTGCCTTGAAATTGAATGTAACTGATGAAGAAGAATGGAAGAAAGTTGTAGAAGAATGTATTAATCAATTTGGTACTGTTGATATTTTATTGAATAATGCAGGTATTGGATCAAAAGGTATTAATTATGATAAGACAGATTATCAAGCGTTTGAAAATGTGATGAAGATTAATGCTTGGGGACCTTTTGTTGGAATGAAAACAGTTGCGCCAATTATGATTAAGAATAAAAAAGGTTCTATTATTAATGTTTCATCTTTAGCTGCAGTAAAAAGTATTGAATTCAATGCTTATAGTCTTTCTAAAGGAGCAGTTATTTCATTAACAAAAGCAGCTTCTGCTGATTTAGGGAAAAATGGTATTCGTGTTAATACTATTATTCCTGGTACAATAGAAACACCAATGACAAAAATTATTTGTGATTATCCCAATGTTTTGAATTCATGCATTGAAAAGACTGCTTTAGGACATATTGGTGAAGCTGATGATATTGCATATTGTGCCTTATATTTAGCAAGTGATGAATCAAAGTATACAACAGGTACAGATATAACGATTGATGGTGGGCAACGATATAAAGATACTTTAGAATTAGAAATGTAAACATTAGAGGTGAATATTTTAAAACTAGCTTGATGTTTGATTTTATTATTTGGAAAGTGCAGTATTTATTAATTCTTCTTATTATGTAGATATTATAGATAAATTAAATATGAAATAATTAATAGTAAGAAAAATTTATTCTGTTATAAAGTGTCACCAGAAATGTTAGAAATAATTTCTTCTCTTAGTAATTATGCAAAGTATAAATTAGTGAGTACAAGTATTTTTAAAGTTTTAGTACAATGATTAATGATATATTATAGATGTTATTTTAATTATAATACTTTAATTGTTCATATTTTTGGTATTATTCGTGTAACATATCAAGATTAAAATAGGAATTAAATCTAGATTTAATTCCTATTTTAGATTCTATTGTATTTTTTATTGAAAATATAAAATAATTATGGAATTGTATTAGAACTGCTCTAAAATAAATAATCTCCAAAGTTGATAAATTATGATAACTTTATTTTATGGTTTATCATAAGGAGCATAATAAAATGGCAGAAAATGATTTATCTATTCGCAGTTCAGCTGCTGAATATTTAACATATATAGCATCAACAGGAAATACTGACGAAAGTATTGAAATTCGTTATGAAGATGAAAATATACGGTTAACACAAAAAATGATGGCTGTTTTATATGATGTTGAAGCTCATACAATCAATTATCATATTAAAAAGATATTAGAAGATAATGAATTAAATGAAAATTCAACTATTCGAAAATTTCGAATAGTTCAAAATGAAGGTGAAAGACAAATCACTATAATTTACAAATGATTATAGCTGTAGGATTTAAAATTAATAATGAACGTGCTATTCAATTTATAAAATGGGCAAATACAATTGTAAAAGATTATACAATTAAAGGTTGGGTTATGGATGATGAAAGATAAAAAAAGGAACATTCCTAACTGATAAATACTTTGAAGAACAATTAGAACGTGTTCGTGAAATTAGAGCGAGTGAACGTAAATTTTATGCAACTGTTCAAAACAAAATGCATTATGCAATTCATGGTCATACTGCAGCTGAACATATTTTAGAAAGAGCTGATCATCAAAAACAAAATATGGGATTAATGACTTGGCAAGATGCACCAGATGGCAAAATTAAAAAGAGTGATGTCATAATTGCTAAGAATTATTTATCTGAATTTGAATTATCACAACTTAATCGTATGGTTACATCTTACTTGGATTTTGCTGAAAATATGGCTCAAAGAAAAATACCATTAACAATGCAAGACAGGGAAACAAGACTTAATGGATTCATTGAAATGTTTGAATATGGTTTATTAAAAGATGCTGGTAATGTAACTGCTGCAATTGCTAAAATTCATGCTGAAACAGAATTTGAAAAATATCGAATTATACAAGATCAATTGTATATGTCTGATTTTGATCGCTATTTGTTAGAGTTAGAAGAAAAAATGAAATAGAATTTGAGAAGATATGAGTTATTCATTATGAATATATTCATATCTTTTTATTGTTGAGTTACCGAGGATTCCTCGATAACAGGGAAGGAGTGTAAAAAATGAACGACATATATTATTTCGTTAAAACATAGATTTTAAAAAGGGGGAATTATTATTGAGAGGAAATGAAATTGATATTTCAATTATTGTACGAAATGCAATTTTAGAAGAACTCTATGAAGAAAAAGAAATAGATGAAAAGACATATCACAAAATGAAAGAAATATTTTTAAACCAAGAGAAGAATTCACTAGATAAATAAAATAATCTTAGTAGTATGTTGATTGAAATGAGTGAGCGAATAATGAAAAAATTAAAAGCTGTTTTTTATGCAAGAGTATCTACAGATCATAGTGATCAACTTCATTCTTTAAAGGCACAACAAGATTATTTTTATCAATATTTAGATAATCATCCAGAGTTTGAATTAGTTAATTCATATGTTGATGAAGGTATTACAGGAACAAGCATTAAAAAAAGGAAATCATTCCAAAAAATGATTAATGATGCTTTGCATCATCATTTTGATATTATTCTTACAAAAGAAGTGACACGATTTGCAAGAAATACTTTAGATACTTTACAAATGGTCAGGTTATTAAAAGAAAATAATGTGAATGTGTTATTCTTGACAGATATGATTGATACAAGAACACATGAAGGTGAATTGCGTTTATCTTTAATGGCTACAATTGCTCAAGAAGAAGGTAGAAAAATTAGCCAAAGAGTCAATTGGGGATTTCAAAGAGCATTTGAAAATGAAAAACTTGTAATTACTAATGTTTATGGTTATGACATTGTCAAAGTTGGTCATGTGAGAAAACTTGAGGTGAATGAGCAACAGGCATATGTGATTCAACATATATTTAAATGGTACTTACAAGGATTGGGATATGGAAAAATTTCAAAAAGATTATATGAATGGAATATTCCTTCTCCTTCTGGTAACGCACATTGGGATACATCGGTGATTGCTAAAATATTGGCCAATGAGAAATATATTGGTAGACTTGTGCAAGGAAAACAAAAGACAAATAATTATCTAGAAAAGAAAATATTAAGAAATATATCAAGAAATGATATGTATATTACTAACAATCATCATGAAGCCATTGTTGATAAAGAAATATTTTATGCAGTCCAACAATTAAGACAATCAAAAGTAAAAAATGGAGAAAGAAATCGAAGATATCCGTTG
>ERZ773264.3969-NODE-3969-length-11045-cov-2.289900_pt1 | contig 11045 bp, 10 predicted proteins | sample MGYA00511910_ERZ773264 | MGnify/ENA primary metagenome ERZ773264 (study PRJEB29015, sample SAMEA2737739) | human gut metagenome | biome: human gut; feature: human-associated habitat; material: faeces | place: China | collected 2012 ... | reverse complement strand
ATGATATTTCTAAAAGTTTTGAACAAAAGAAACTCTTTGATGAATTTTCTTATATGTTTAAACAACATGATCGTATTGGAATATTAGGAGATAATGGAACAGGTAAATCAACATTATTAAATATTCTTACAGGAAGTTTAAAAAGTGATACAGGGTATGTTGAAATTGGAGAAACTGTACGTTTTGGTTATTTTAAACAAGGATATGATGATTTACCAATGAATAAAAAAGTCATTGATTATATTCAAGAAATTTCTAATGATTTTAAGGTGGATGGTCAAGGATTATCAGCTAAAGATATGTTAGACAGATTTTTGTTTGATGCTAGATTACAACATACACCAATTTCTCGTTTATCTGGTGGAGAAAGAAGAAGACTTTATTTATTACGTGTATTAATGATGATGCCAAATGTTCTTGTTTTAGATGAACCAACGAATGATTTAGATATTGATACACTTAATATATTAGAAGATTATTTAGATCATTTTGAAGGAATTATTATTACAGTTAGTCATGATCGTTACTTCTTAGATCGTATTTGTGATGGTTTATTTATTTTACAAAATCAACATATTCGTTATGTTAATGGAGGTTATAGTCAAAATCTAGATACTTCTACTAAAGAAGAAAAAGAAAAAGGACAAGGGGCTTTGGCTTATAAACAAAGTAAGCAAAATAAAATCAAAATGACATATATGGAAAAGAAAGAATTTGAAGGAATTGAAGATGTCATTATGGGTTTAGAAACAAAATTAAATGAAGTTGAAGAAAAGATGAATGGTGTTACTGATTTTAAAGAAATTGATGAGCTTTCTAAACAAAGAGATGAAATTCAAAATCAAATTGATGAAAAGAATGAACGTTATCTTTATTTGTTAGAATTACAAGAACAAATTGAAAATCAATAATTGACCTTTGTATATACATGTAGGATAATAGAAATATGAAAAGGAAGGTTTGAGGAATGAAAAGATTATTAAGTTGTACAAGTAGTGAAATGTTGAAAATGGATGGTCAAGAATTAAAACAAGCAATTCTTGCTAGTGAAGGAAGAACTGTGATGACAGAAACAGTTGTTGCGATTGAACCTTTATTAGGAGATCTTACAAATGCTGAACTTGCTGTTTCATTTGGAAGTGACATGGTTTTATTAAATTGTTTTGATTGTAATAATCCAGAAATCAAAGGGTTACCAGAATGTGATAATCCTGTAGAAAAATTAAAAGAAATCGTTGGTCGTCCAATTGGATGTAATCTAGAACCAGTTGATTTAGAGGCTAAATTAATGGAAGAAAGACGTGTGATTTCTACAGGTAGACAAGCAAGAAAAGAAACTTATATTAAAGCTCAAGAATTAGGTTTCAACTTTATTTGTTTAACAGGAAATCCAGGAGTTGGAGTTTCAAATCATTCAATTTGCGAAGCAATCAAAGAAGCTAAAAAATATTTTAAAGGATTAATTATTGCAGGGAAAATGCATGCAGCTGGAATCGATGAACCAATCGTTGATATGGATAGTATCAAAGAGTTCATTGAAGCAGGGGCAGATGTTATTTTAATGCCAGCAGTTAATACAGTTCCAGGTTTATCTGAACAAGAAGTGACTGAAGCTTGTCGTTATATTAAAGCTCATGGGGCTTTATCATTAAGTGCGATTGGAACAAGCCAAGAAGGTGCAGATGAAGGAACAATTCGTGAAATTGCTTTATTAAATAAAAGATGTGGAATTGATATTCAACATATTGGGGATGCAGGATTCTGTGGTATTGCTTTACCTGAAAACATTATGGCATTATCAAAGACATACATATCATAAGATTGCTTCATCTATTAATAGATAAAGTGTTATTTATGTTTGAAAGATGTCGTTTAAGTTGTAGATAATGAAAGAACGGTTGATTTATAATACATTAATCATAGATCAATCGTTTTTATATGGAGGTCATTATGAAAAAGGCTCTTATTATTGTATTTATAATGTGTTTATTAGGGATGATTTTTTTATCAGGAAGTATTGGGATATTTTATGAACCTGTGGAAGTTTCATTAGTAAGCATTCTTTTTGTTGTTTTAATTTTTCTTATCATCGCTTATAAGCTATATAAAAAGAAAAGAAGATAGTTGGGAGAGTGTCAAAGACATTCTCTTTTATGTTATAATGGATAAGGTGATAAACATGAAACATATCTTTATATTAAAACCAGATACTTCAAAGAGCTTGGTTAATTGTATTGTATCTTTGATGCAAGGAAAACGATACGAATTACGTTATACTAAAGATTTAGATGATGCAAGAAAGATTGCCTTATCTTATCAAGATGAAAAAGAAGTTTGTCGTTTATATGCGATAGGTGGCGATGGTTTTGTTCATAAGGTGGTCAATGGCATGGTAGGGTCTTTTCATGAACTTGTTGTCATTCCGCAAGGAACAGGTAATGATTTTGCTAGAAGCATCTACAAGAATTTAGATGCGATAAAGATTTTTAAAGAGTCATTAAATAAACAAGCAAGGCCTATTGATGTAATTCAATGTAAAGAAGATTTGTATTGTATCAATGTTTTTTGTTGTGGTTTAGATGCTGATGTTGGGAATTTAGTGAATACAAATCGTAAGACAACCTTATTTCCAAGAATTATGCAGTATAGTTTAACGATTTTAGACAAGATCTTTCATTTAAAATTTTATCCAACTGATATTTGTACATATAATAAAGATATTTATCAAGGTAATGTTTTGATTTGTACCTTTTGTAATGGTCATTATTTTGGTGGTGGCTATCAAGCTGGTTATTATTCATCTTTAGAAGATGGTATGATTGATATGTCGGTGGTACCAGAAATATCTAAAAAAGAATTACCATATTATTTAAAAGGACTGATCACCAATACATTACATAAAACAAAAAAATTTCAACATTTTAAAGAAGATGATGTTTGGGTCAAAACCAATCAATATGTTAATATTGATGGTGAAAAATATGAACCAGGAACATATCACTTAAAATGTTTACATAAAAAAATTCAATTAGTTTATTAAGGAGATTACTATGGAAATAGATTTAAAAACAGATTCACGTAAGGTTAAACCAGGAGATACTTTTATTGCGATTAGAAATGTTAATCGTGATGGACATGATTATATTCCTCAAGCTATTAAAAACGGGGCAACAAAAGTCATTGTTGAAGAAGGAAATTATGATGTTGAAACTGTTGTTGTTGAAGATACAAGAGCATATTTAAAAGATTATTTGTATGAACATTATTACCCTTATTTCAAAGATATGAAATTAATTGGAGTTACTGGAACAAATGGTAAAACAACGATTGGTTATATGATGTATCAAATGATGACGATGCTTGATATTCCTTGTGCATATATGGGGACTATAGGTTTTTATTATTGTGGGAACTTTATTAAAATGGTTAATACCACACCAGATGTTGATGTACTTTATGATTATTTTATTAAAGCAAAAGATGCCGGGTGTAAAGTATTAGTGATGGAAGTTTCTTCACATGCGCTTGCGAAAGATCGTATTCATGGCTTAGAATTTGATGAAGTTGCTTTTACAAATTTAACACAAGACCATTTAGATTTTCATAAAACATTAGAAAATTATGCGAATGCCAAACAACTCTTATTTAAAAAGACCAGAGGAAAGAAAATTGCTGTCATAAATGGTGATGATCCACATGCTTCACATTTTGAATTAGAAGGTAATCAAAATCTTTTGATTTCTGATCAAAAAGGTGATGTTCTCATTCAAAATATTGAATTTTCTCATTTAGGGACAACTTTTACTTTTAAATATCAAGAAAAAGAATATCAAACACATATTCAAATGGTAGGAAGATACAATGTTTATAACTATCTTACAGCGATGCTTTTAATTCATGAATTAGGATATGAAATTGATGCTATTTTAGCCTTAAATACAAAATTAAAAGCCCCTAAAGGAAGAATGGAACTTATTGTTTATGGAACAAATGGTATCTTTGTAGATTATGCCCATACCCCTGATGCCACTTTAAATGTTTTAGAAAGTGCTCAAGAATTTAAAAAAGGAAGAATTATTACGATTATTGGTTGTGGTGGGGATCGTGATACGACCAAACGACCAATCATGGGGGAAATTGCCTGCAAACATAGTGACCACGTGATTATTACAGATGATAATCCGCGAACAGAAGATCCTCAAAAAATCATTAATGATATTTTAGTAGGTGTTAGTGGGAATTATGAAGTTATTAATGATCGTCATCTTGCTATTGTTAAGGGAATGAGTTTATTGAAAGAAAATGACATTTTAATGATTTTAGGAAAAGGACATGAAGATTATCAAATTATTGGAACAGAAAAGATTCATTTTTCTGACCAAGAAGAAGTAGAAAAATATATTAAGGAGCATCAAGATGACTAAAATTGCTTTTTTTGATGTCGATGGCACATTGATTAATGTACCTCATCAATTATTAAAACCAACAAAAAGAACAATAGAAGCCTTAAAAGATTTTCAAAAACAAGGAAATTATATTGTCGTAGCAAGTGCTAGAGGAGCAATGCCAGATTTTTTAAAGGAAATTCCTTTTGATGGCTTTATTGGTTGTGATGGTGGATATATTGAATTTCATCAAGAAGTTTTACTCAATAATATCTTTACTGTTAAAGAGTTAAATCTACAAAATAGTATTTATGAAGCAACAAATGGACAATATATTATCAGTGAAAGAAATCAAAGTTATTTCAGTGATATGAATGGTGAACTTATCAAAAAACATTTAAGGCTTTATACAGGAACAGATAAACTTCCTGATGATTATGATGATAACTGGCGCTTTCAAAATATCAAAGCCAATACGGTTACAGCACTTTTTTATAGTGCAAAAGACTTACATGAAGCCTTAGATATGTTACCAAAAGAATGGTCTATCAATACTTATGATACAGGACATATTCGTATGGATATCCATCCTCAAGGTTACACAAAGGGGACAGCGTGTGAATATTTATGTCAAAAATTAAATATTCCTAAAGAAAATACGTATGCTTTTGGTGATGGAGAAAATGATATTGAAATGTTGCATCTTGTAGGAACTTCTATTGCGATGGGTAATGCGGATGATGAAGTTAAAAAACATGCTTCTACAGTGACTTTAACAGTGGATGAAGATGGTATTGCTGATTTTTTTGAAAAGGAATTTAAAATCAAATGAGAATTAGAAAAATAAATTTTCAAGAAATAAATTTTGAGTATTGTCCTTATCCTCAATCAATGTATGATTCCATAAAAAGAATAGGACTTTCTTTTCCTATTAAAGTGAATATTATTGATGGTCAATATTATTGTAAAGATGGACATAAACGTCTTTCTATTATTCAAGATTTATTAAAAAATGAAGAAGGTTATGAAAAAAGAAGGGATGTTCCCTATATTATTTATAATGATGGAAGTTCTAGATCTAATGATTGTTGGCGTGATCGCAACATGCATTAGATCTTTTTTCATTTTTTGAAAGTGGAAAGTATGAAAATTTTAGAGGTATATAATAGCTTTGAGGAAGTGAAGTTATGTTATTTAGTAATCGAGATTTAAAAAAATTAATTATTCCGTTAGTGATTGAACAAGTTCTAGCATTAACAATTGGGATGTTTGATACCATGATGGTCTCTCAATGTGGTCAAAGTGCAGTATCAGGTGTCAGTATTGTTGATGGCTTGAATGTATTGATCATTAACATCTTTTCAGCCTTAGCAACAGGTGGAGCTGTTGTTTGTGCGCAGTATATTGGTAAAAAGGATAAAAAGATGGCAAGTCATAGTGCTAAACAACTTTTATTTACGATATTAGGTTTATCACTTGTTATTATGGGATTATGTATTTTATTGAATGGAAAGATTTTAAATTTGATTTTTGAACATATTGGTCATGATGTTATGGCTTATGCTAAAACGTATTTTTTCTTTTCTGCTTTGTCTTATCCTTTTATTGGTTTGTTTAATGGAGGAGCTGCTTTATTTAGATCGATGGGAAATAGTAAAGTAGCAATGACAAATTCATTTTATATGAATATTGGAAATATTGTTTTAAACTATATCTTTATTTTTATTTTAAATATGTCTGTTAAAGGGGCAGCTATTGCAACCTTACTTTCAAGAATGTTCTGTTCGTTTATTATTTTATATATGTTATTAAATAAGGAACATACAATTTATATTGATACATATTTTAAATATCATTTTGATTTTGCAACAGTGAAAAAGATTTTACAAATAGGGATTCCTAATGGTTTAGAAAATGGAATGTTTCAAATGGGGAAAATTCTTGTTCAAAGACTCGTTTCTACTTTTGGAACAGCAGCGATTGCTGCTCATGCGGTAGCGTTTAGTTTAACATCTATTGCAGTTGTTCCAGGAATGGCTTTAGGACTTGCTATTTTAACAGTGGTTGGACAATGTATAGGAGCTAATGATTATCAACAAGCTAAATATTATACAAAGAAACTGATGATTATTGCTTATTTATCAACAATCGTAGCAGCTGGTATTTTATTAGTGGGTGTAAGATACATATTAAAACTTTATGCCTTACCACAAGCAACAGCCAATCTTGCAGTTTCAATGGTTTCACTCCATTGTGTATTTGATTTCTTTATTTGGCCGATGGCATTTTCTTTCCCAAATGCCTTACGTGCAGCCAATGATGCCACTTATACAATGATTGTTTCTACATTTTCAATGTGGACATTCCGTTTTGCTTTAAGTTATGTCTTCGCACTTTATTTACATATGGGCGTTATTGGTGTCTGGTGGGCCATGATTGTTGACTGGATTTTTAGAGCTATTTGTTTTATGATTAGATATAAATCCAATAAATGGATGAATAGAACATTAGTATAGGGGAATATATATGGAAAAAGTAGAATATTATTTTAGAGAAATTTCAAAGATTCCAAGAGGATCTTACAATGAAAAAGCAATTTGTGATTATGTGGAAAACTTTGCTAAAGAAAGAAATATAAAATATGTAAGGGACAAAATGCATAATATCGTGCTTTTTAAAGAAGCAACAAAAGGCTATGAAGATCATGAAACAGTCATGTTAGAAGGACATATGGATATGGTCTGTGAAAAAAATAATGATAGTGATCATGATTTTTCAAAAGATTCCATTGAACTTATTGAAGAAGATGGTTTTTTACATGCCAATAAAACAACATTAGGAGCGGATGATGGTGTTGGTGTTTGTTATATGCTTGCTTTACTAGATGATGAAAGCTTAAAACATCCAGCTTTAGAATGTGTTTTTACCGTTCAAGAAGAAGTAGGACTTAATGGAGCAATGGGCCTTGATAAAAGTATTTTAAAAGCGAAAAAGATGGTTGGACTTGATAGGGGGAAAGAAAAAATTATTACTGTAAGCTGTTCTGGAGGAAGAAGAGCTGTTGTTGAAAAAGAACTTTCTTATCTAAAAAACGAATCACCTTGTTACCAACTTTATGTGGGTGGCTTACAAGGTGGACATTCAGGAGGCGTTATTCATTTAGAAAGAGGAAACGCTAATGTGATTATGACACGTGTCTATTATCATCTTTCTTTAAATAACATTGAATTTTTATTAGGAAGTTTTAAAGGTGGTTTAAAAGATAATGCGATTCCTAGAGAATGTGTCAGTATCTTTGCTTCAAATGATGATTTTAAAAAAATCAAAGAAGTTGTTTTAAAAGTAGAAAATGATTTAAAAGAAGAATTAAAAGAAAGTGATGAACATGTATTTGTTCGTTTAGAAAAAGTAGATTCTTTAAATGAAGTGATTTCAGTTAAAGAAAGCCAAGATATTATTTCAATGATGTATTTAATGCCTAATGGCTTTATGCATAAATCTTTAAAAATGGATCTTACCAATATTTCTTTAAATATGGGTGTAGTGGAAATGAATGAAAAATTCAATATTTATTTTTCAATTCGTTCTCCAATGGAATCGGCTAAAGATGAATTATCAAACAAATTGAGTTTAATTGCATCAATGTTTCAGGCAAAATACGTTTTAGATAATAATTATCCAGGATGGAATTACGATGAAGGTTCAAAACTTAGAAAACAATATGTTGATTTTGTAAAAGAAACAGAAGGAGTTACTTTAAAAGAAGAAGGAACTCACAGTGGATTAGAAACAGGTATTTTTAAAGGAGCACTTGGTAATCTCGATATTATTACTTTAGGACCTGATATGTTTGATATTCATACACCTGATGAAAGATTAAATATGAATTCATTTTATAAATGTTATCAAAGATTAATTCATTTTTTAGAGAGATTATAAGATGTTAGAACTTATTAAAGTAAAATATGATCAAGATATCAAAAAACAATTAGAAAAAAGATTTATTGCTTTTGACGTAGAAACAACAGGTTTGAATCCAAAAGAGGAAAGAATTATTGAATTAGGAGCTGTTCTTTTTGAAAATGGACAAGCTGTTCAAAAATTTAATACACTTGTCAATGCTGAAGTAGAAGTCTCTGAGTTTATTTCTAATTTGACACATATTACCAATGAGATGTTAGAAAATCAACCACGAGAAGAAAAAGCATACGAGATGTTCCAAGAGTTTATGAAAGAGGCTCTTGAAGGCAAAGTGATTGTTTGTGCGCATAATGCGAAATTTGATATGTCGTTTTTAAGAGAAACTTTTTATAGATTAGACTTAGATGGAAAAATTTGTTATGTAGATACTTTACAACTTTCAAGAAAATATATCCATGGACCATATAATTATAAGCAAGGAACAATAGCTCATTATTTGCATATAAAAAATGAAAATGCACATCGTGCTTATGATGACGCTTATGTGTGTGGTCAAATATTAAACTATATACTAAAGGGAAGCAATTAAGCTTCCCTTATATAATATCATTTAATAAATTAACAGCAGCCATGGCATCTTTTGTATAGTAGTCAGCTTGGATATCTTGAGCGATATCTTCTGTTAAGACAGCACCACCAACAAAGATAGGACACATCTTTTCTTCTTGTTTTAAAAGATGAATAGTTTCTTCCATAGAAACAACAGTTGTTGTCATTAAAGCAGATAATCCAATGGCTTTAGGTTGATGTTTATGATAAGCTTCTAAGATTGTTTTAGAAGGAACATCTTTTCCTAAATCAATCACTTGATAACCATAACTTTCTAAAACAACTTTTACTATATTTTTTCCAATATCATGGATATCTCCATGAACAGTTGCAATTAAAACAGGGCCTTTAGAAGATTCAGTTGTTTTAAAAGTTTGTTTGATAACATCAAAAGCAATTTTACTTGCTTCTGCAGATTGAATAAGCTGAGGTAAAAAGATTTTACCTGTTTCATAATCTTTTCCTATTTGATCTAAAGCAGGAATAAGTATTTCATTGACGATTGCTAAACCATCTTGTTTTTCTAAAGCAAGTTCCGTTGCTTTTTTGACTTCATCTTTTAATCCATGTAAAACAACATCATTTAATGAAAATGAAGTAGTTTGTTTTGGTAATACAACTTGACTTTGAGCTTGTTTTTGAATGTAATTTGTTGCATCTTGATCATAATTATAAAGTACATTAAATGCATCAATTGTATTCATTAATTCTTGATCTAATGGGTTGATAATTGGTAAATCAAGTCCTGCCGACATTGCCATTGCTAAAAATGTTTTATTAAGTAATGGTCGATTAGGTAAACCAAAGGAAACATTACTGACACCTAAAACAGTATGGACACCCAATGTTTTAACCATAGAAACAGCTTTGATTGTTTCCATGACTTCTTTTTGTTGAGCAGAAGCGGTTAAAACAAGACAGTCAATAATGATATCTTTTTTGTCAATGCCATATTCTTTTGCTTTGTTAATAATCTTTTTAGCGATTTCAAATCTTTGCTCAGCCTTTGGAGGAATGCCATTTTCATCTAAGGCTAAGCCAATGACAACACCACCATATTTTTTTACAACAGGGAAGACGGCTTCCATGGTTTCATCTTTCCCGTTGACAGAGTTAATAAGTGGTTTTCCATTATAATAACGACAAGCTTCTTCAATTGCTTGGAAATTAGAACTATCAATTTGTAAAGGAAGTTGAATAACTTCTTGTAATAATTTAATAACATGCTTCATAACTTTTGGTTCATCAATACCAGGTAAACCGACATTGACATCTAAAACATGAGCTCCTGCTTGTTCTTGTTTGATGGCTTCTACAACAAGTTCATCATAACGTTCTTCTTTTAAAGCCGTTTTTAATTTTTTCTTTCCTGTTGGATTTAATCTTTCTCCACAAACAACAACATGTTTTCCAAATTCAACAGTTGTTGTTCCTGAAGAGACACGTGTCAACGAAGAAACTTCTCTTGGAGTCACTGTTGTTGGGCAGTTTTCTTTTAATTTTTGAATAAATTCAGGGGTTGTTCCACAACATCCACCAACGATAGCGATTCCTTTTTTGACAAGAGGAACGATTGCCTCAATAAATTCATCTGCTTTCATTGGATAAACGGTTTGTCCGTCTTCTAAAAGAGGGAGACCCGCATTTGGTTGAATCATCACAGGGAAAGAGGTACTTTCTAAAATATTTTCAATAATAGGAGCCATTTCATTTGGTCCTAAAGAACAGTTAATTCCTAAAGCGTCCACTTTTAATCCTTCTAAGACATTGACCATTGTAAGAGGATCACAGCCTGATAAACTACGACCATTTGTTTCAAAGGTCATTGTTGCAAAAACAGGAAGATCACTACATTCTTTGACAGCTAAAATACTCGCTTTTAATTCATAAATATCTGTCATTGTTTCAAATAAAACAACATCAATATCCTCTTTTACAAGTTCTACCATTTGCTTAACGCTTTGATAAACTTCATCAAAAGTTAAAGTTCCCATCGGTTCCATCAGTTTTCCAATAGGACCAATATCTAAAGCAATATAAGCTTCTGGTTTGATTTTTTTAGCTTCTTTTGCATTTTGAATAGCCGCTAAAATCACTTCTTGATAACCATATTTATGTTGTTCTCATTTA
>ERZ773264.3964-NODE-3964-length-11050-cov-3.312233_pt1 | contig 11050 bp, 10 predicted proteins | sample MGYA00511910_ERZ773264 | MGnify/ENA primary metagenome ERZ773264 (study PRJEB29015, sample SAMEA2737739) | human gut metagenome | biome: human gut; feature: human-associated habitat; material: faeces | place: China | collected 2012 ... | reverse complement strand
TATTTCGTGTTGTATAAAATCAAAAAAAAATCAGGAACACCATATTGATGTTCCCTTTTGTTTATTCTTTGTTATAAAATTTTTTCTGAAAATCTAAAAAACACTTAGCATAAGTCTTTCCGTCAATTTCAACAGTTTCCTTTTGCTGCTCTGGTGGAAGTGTAGCTCTGTATTCATCTGCTGCCTTGTTGTATTCCAATTCCTTTTCGTAGTCGCTCATCCGTTTGGTGCTATAATTCCTAAAAAGCTGTTCTTCCTGCGTCAGCTTATTCCTTTCACTGTCCTCGTAGTCAGTGCATTCTTTTTTTGTCCCGCATTTAACAATACTTGCTCCCTCGTTGAAGTCATATTCAACAACGCAGTACGTTTTTTCACTTATGATGTCCTCTTGTGTCATATTCAACAGCTTATCATTAATCAGCTTCATTACATAGTCAGGGGCTTTCCTTACCCCTGTTTCCCAACCCTCTATTGTTCTTTTTGGAATATCCAGCATATCTGACACGTCCTGCCTTGACAAGCCTTTGATTTCTCTAATTTCTTTTAATGATAAAACACTCATGTCCTCTTTCCTTTCTACTATTCAGCTACATCTTCAAGTAAAATCGTATATCCGTCTTTTTCTTCCGCAGAAAGAATAGGTTCGACTGTCACTGTGTACTCTGTATTCTCACGCAGACCTGTTATGTAGCAGAGGTCATTGCCTTTGAACACAAAGTACATATTATCGCTGAAAGCATAGTTATCATCATGAGCCGTGCAGCTCACAGAATAATCACGGTCAGGCTCAGAACCCCACGATACTTTCAAGCAGGAAACAGAAATCGTCGATACATTCAGGTTATCTGCTGTCAGCTTGATCAGTTCAGGTTCGGAAGGTACTCCCGAAAACTCCATAATAAAGCCCATGATAAGGCTGATCGCTTTCCTCTGTATGTCAGGATCAAACATCTTTCTTTTTCTGCTCCTTTTCCTTTACCTTCATTTCTTTCACGAAAGCACGGTATTTCGCTGTATATTCATAGGACTTGCCGAAAATGTTGACGGCAGCCTTGTATAAATTCGGCTCATGTTCCTCGATGATCGCAAGTTCTTCATTGATGTGCTTGCTGAACGGACAGCCGACACAGCCTGTTCTCCGCAGACCGTATTCCGTGTAGCATCGGGAGTGCTGAACATCGAATAACTGCTCATAGTCCTTTTTGTCACCGTCCGTGTACCAAAATACCGGACGGAATGTGTTGCACCCCTTAGACTTGCTCTCAGAAAAACAAGTCTTGTAAGCCGCCGAACGGATACCGCCCTCAGCTTGCCTGATTCCCGTAATGTCAAGGTCAGCATCGTGTTCCTTAACGATACGCTTTGCAGGCTTCTTCTTGCTGTATTCACAGCACTTGTTGGATATGGGGAAATCCGGCGGATTCGCCATGATGAACTCTTTGAGGAAACGGTTGCGATAGATCGAAAAACGGCTTATTTTCTGGATACCGTCCTTATCAGAATATCTCTCACCGCACCACCATTGCAGAGCAGTCTTACACCGAGGGTATCTCTGCAACAGCACTTCAAGCGGTTCATCCTCCCACTGAAAGCCGTGAGCCTGCAATCGCATCATCTGTTCGGAAACGTATTTTGACAGGAAAGGAATGCCATACTGCTTCACACAGTTCGGGATAGGCTTATCGGGTTTGACACGCTCAATGGTAATGCCGTATTTCTGTTCAAGATAGTCTAGATGTTCCTTTGTAGCGGAGTATTCCAGTCCCGTATCTATCCAAAAATACTTGACCTTGCCGTCCTCATCGACCTTGTGAATCAGGTCAAGGACAATATCGCTGTCAGAACCGCCGCTGATACTGCACACGGGTTCATAAGACCGCATCAGTATGCGTTGTGCTTTGCACATACTGGTATAAATGGTGTAATTGCTGTTGTCGGCACACTTCTTCAGGGCTTCATCAAACATCGTGAAGCCCTCCCAAGATGTGTGCGATCACATCGACCGTCCACCCGTTGCCGATACACTTGTATCGCTGGGTATTGGAAATGCCTGCCGTGTAGTTGTCGGGAAGTGTCTGCAAACGCTCCGCTTCAATGGGCGTGAGCTTACGGATAATATAGTCACCGTCAGGCAGATCAATCTTATATAGACCTGTCTTAGCCCCCTGACCGCCGCCGTTTGCGGAAAGCGTAACAGATTTACCGACTACCGAATAGATACGTTGCCCCTGTCCGCCCTTGCCATACTGTCCGATACGAACAGAAGAACATACAAGAGAATCTTTCTGCACCGTAGTCAGGCAGTTAGATTTACCGTCCTCACGAATTTCGATATGCTGTTCGGTCTTTTTACCGTCAACATATCGTCCACGCTGGGCGGCTCCCATAGGCATTGTTTCGCCGTTGAAGTATGTATTGATCGGGACAGGTTCAGCGACCATAGTTCGCTGCTTGCGTTCAAGCGTGTTGAACAAAACAGCCCCTGGATAACGTGCTGTCAGACAGTAGGACTTGTCCTGCCAAGTGACACCGCTTTCAAGCACATCTTTCAATAAAATGCCCTTATCTTCCGGAAAAGAAGTAAAAGGAATATTCGTCCAATAACAGCGTTTTCTGTTTTGTGCCGATACAAGTGCAGAGTTTATCATGATCGGTTCTACACCGAGAACCCTTGTGATCTCGTCCTTGATGTTCTGATGTACGGAATAGTTGTTTTCGTAGAGGAAATACTGACAGCCCGACTCCTCTAAGGCTCTCACATATTCCTGAAAGAGCCTGAACCCTTCGCCGTTGCAGTCAATTTCTCTGTCTTTTTTAGCGATAGACCAATAGGTGCAGGGCGAACCGCCAAGCAGTAAGTCATATCCTTTGAACTGCGTGAAATCGCCGTCATATACATTCCCGTGATGAACGATTACGGGGAAATTACGCTTTGAGACCGTGACGGCATACTTGTCGATCTCAAACGCATCATAGCACTCCACGGGAATGCCAGCCCTTTGCAGAGCAAGCATACCGCAGGAAATGCCGTCAAATAAGCTGAGTACCTTCATTAGACAAATTCTCTCTCTTTTCTCATTGTCTTATGTTATCTGTTCTGTTGTCGGGAACTTTGAATCCACTGGGTTCAAAGTTGATCATACTTCGTAGTAGTCATCAAAAAGATCGTTATAGTTCTCCTGAAGCTCCTCAAACTCTTCGCAGAGCTTGTCATACTTCTTCTGGATAACATTCTTTTCATGGGCGAAGTTCTCCGCAGCGGTCAAATCGCCGATAAACTGTCCTGCTTCAAATCCACGAAGAAACCACTTCTTTCTCACGCCCTCAACTGCCCTTGCTGAAACGCCTGCAATTCCGGCTGCCCCTGCCACCGCTGCCGCACATACAGCGATCTTCTTCATCTTTCTCATTCTTTTGCCCTCTCTTTCTTATTCTTCATCGTCCTGATTATCGTAGAATCTCATATCGTCCTCAGATTCTTCGGTGATCTCTGTATCATCGTCATACTCAGGCTCAAACTGATCCGCAGTCTTATTGCCGCCTTTCTTTTTCTTCATTAGGAAGAAGCCTGCGGCACCAACACCGATCAGAACAATCACACCAAAAACAAGGATCATACTGTTTTTATTCATAGGAACATTCTTTGTATGAGCTGCTGACTCAGACGATTTCTCGCCGTTCTCAGCGGGATCTTCAGCATCGTCAGTATTATCACTGCCGCCGGACTGCACTCTGCCGTTCGCCTTTTCTGCTTCTTGAGCTGCCTGCTCGGGAGTGATCTTCTTGGCATCATCCTCATCCTCAGTTCCGGCATAAAGCAAAGCATACAGGTCATAATCGTCAACTTTGTTCAGAAAATACACATTGTCCTCGCCATTGTCTGCGGTGTAATTGATAAGCACATAGAACACATGACCGTCTTTTGTGGTCACAGCGATGAACTGCATTTCCTCGGTATTGTAGATGATCTGCTCCGACTTGATAAGGGTGGCGTTGCCGTCAGTATCGTAATAGGGATCGCCGTCATAGTCGGTAACAACATCGGTTGTATCTGCCTCGGCAAGCTCACTCATGACCTCACGGAACTTTTCCATATCATCAGAGCTTTCGTCCGCAGGCTCAGAAGCGGTTGTTTCCGTAGTCTCTGCTGTGCCTACTTCGGCAGAAGCGGTAATACCGCCGATACTTGCTGTTGCAAGCATGAAAGCAGCCATCACAGCACTAATCATTCTTGTTTTCATCATCGTCCTCCTCAGAGTAAAATCTCATTTGTTCTTCGTATTTGCCGCTTTTGCCGAGATTGTCTATCTCATCATCGGTCAGACCACGAGCTTTCATATTTTGAATCTGCTCATGTTCTCTGGCAAGCACGGTTTCTAATTCCTCTCCATCACAGTTCAGCTTTTCGCAGAGCGAGAGATAACACAGCCTTGTGATCTTGGAGAGAAGCCGTCTGCGTTTCTCTGTATCCCGCCTGATATTTCTTTCAAGCTGCTCTGCCTTTTTGCTGAATTTCTCTATTTTTGCATCATATAAAGCCATTATGTACCTCCGTTAATACAGCACGAGCCGAGGATCAATATAGTCCCAGCCGTAGCCGTCGGTGTCTATATAAATGTGAAAATTAACATTTCCGGCTGTTGTTTTGGCAAATTCTTTGCCTTCCTTGATACTGTCGCCTTTCTCATAGTCATTTATAAGCACCGCATTTGCAATGGTGACTTCCGTATCACGCTTAGTGCCGCCGTTTCCGTCATACCAATACTGTATATCGTCCTTGCGGATCGTGATCTTGTTGTCAGCAGTATCAACATCAGTTATTTTTCCGCTGAAAGGCATTTTGAGCTTTGTACCGCTGTTAGCATACACCTTGATACCCTGATACAGACCATCGCTTTTTTCATTCCACCCCGTCATTTCATATCCGAACTCTCTTTTGAGGGAGTAGTCACGGATAGAATCACCGGGCAGCATATTATATATGGTCTGATGATTGCCGTAAAGCGTGTTGCCGTCTTCATTGCCCACAAGCAAATTGTAATACTGTAGACGCTCCGTCTTATGCGACATACCGCCGAGTTTGTCTGCAATGACCTCATCAAATGTCTTTTTCTGCTTTACGTTGTAATAAAGATTACATTCTGTTTTCCAATACTGTTTCTGCACATAACCATACAGAGCTGAACAATTGCTGTCGCCTGTCCACGCTCTCGCATCGGTTTCCGTAATCATGAACCAAGCATCATCGTTTTCCCAACCGTAGAACGAACGGTACTGAGTATTTCCGTCATGATTTTTGAAGAAGAATTTTCCGTCACTGTCCACCCAATAGAAAGGCTCTTTGGTGTGGGCATTGTCTGCAAAATAACGGTTATCAAGTACATAATAGCCCGTGAGTGCATAATCATCGTTTGGATTCAAGACACGATAACTGCGGTTCAGATAGCAATAGCCGTCACCATCAAGATACTGACCAAGTTCTGAGGTATAAGAAGTCGGCTTGAATTTGTAAGTCCAAGATCCGCTACTTTTACTTGCTGATTTCTCGCAATAGTAGTAACTGCCGTCATTACTGCTTCCCCCACCGAAATAAACATAGTTGTCAAGCTCCTCCCAACGGGATTTATTATCATACCAATATACGAACTCATACTCCGCATTGAAAATGTCCTCAAGCAGATCCTTTGTATCGCTTTTGAACTTCCAATACTTGATGTCACCGTTGTCGGCGGCATCAAAGTCATAATAGTATGCACAAAGGAATGACCACAGCTTATAGCAGTCGAAATCATATACAGGATCCCAATCATAGACAGGGGACTTGCCCCAATACCAGTTATCGGGATCATCTTTCAAGTCTTTTTTCTTTGCACCGAAATCCACAAGACCTTTTTTCCAGTCAGAAGTATCGCTGACTTTAAGTATTTTCTGATTGAGGTTATAAACAAGCTCCGTGTAATACTTTTCAGCTTCGGAAAGGTCATAGTCCTGTGCCGCATAAGTGCCGAGGGTAAATCCACCGCCTGAAACTATGGAGCTGAAAATCATGATGATAAAAGCAAACACAAGAAAGATAATAAGTATCGGAACAGCTATTGCTGCAAAGAACTTTTTGACTTCCTTTTCATAGATGTTTTTCACGAATTTGAAAGCTGATTTGAATCTCTCAGCCACCGTTTTTTTCGTTTTCTTATTTTGGGGTTTACGCTTCTTTTTCTGCTTGTATTTATCGTGTTTTTCATTCAGCTTGTTTTCCTGCCGATTGAGTTTTTTGTTGGATTTTGACTTTTCATCGGACAGGCGATCACGCTTTTTTTCTTCTCGCTGTAACCGCTGAGGCTTGCTTACTTTATCTTTGATAGGTTCCGCTATTCTGCGTTTTGCCGAGTCTATCGCATGAAGTACGTCATTGTCCTGATCTTCATTGACAGCTTTCTGCCACGCAGAAGCCCTCATTCGCTTTGCCGAATATGAGACTGGCTTTAATGCAAGCAAGCCTGGGTGAGAATTTCTGCTGATCTTTTTCTGATTATGCAGTTCTTTAACACGGAATTGCTGTTCTGTTTTTAGCTGTTTACGCTCAAATTTCAGTTCACGCTTTGTCTGCTTATATGCCTGCAACCGGCGTTTGTTCATCGCCTTGCGGAACTTATTGCCCTTGTTTTTTACAATTCGGGCTTTATATTCCGCCTTGGCTTTCTTCAAATCGGCTTTTGTCGCAGCCATTTTCGGCTTCTGCGTTTTCGCCTTATAGAGCTTGTTATCAGCTTTCTTTAGCTGCAACTTCGCTTTTTCAAGCTTGTACTGTTTCTTTGTTTTCAGGTGATCATGCGTACCCTTGACAGCATCGACCGCCGTGCGACCCACAAGAAATACGCCACGGTGATAATCGTCCACCGCTTCACGGGTGTATTTCTGTTTGAGCTTGTTGCGGACTTCACGCTGGGCGGTGTCGGCGGTTTTGATACCGCCAGTTTCCGCTGCGAGACCGGTATCGACCGCCGTCTGAGCAACATCATGTACTGCGAAATTCACAGCACGGACGTTTGCCTTGAACAGCTTTCCCTTGAATGTCTTTGGCTGCCATGATTTGATCGTCCGTGTGACTGACGGTTTATCGCCCTGTATGCGGTATTTCGCATTTACAAACTTATGGACGATACCCCGACCGCCGTGATGCGTTTTCTCACCACGGACGATATATGCATGGGTATGAAAGCGACCTCTGCTGTTAGCTTCACGGCGGAAATCTATCTGAATCTGCTTCGACCGTCTGCTGACTCTGTCGAAACGTGCCTGTGCTCTGCGGAGGTTATTCTCTTTTCTATGTAAGCTCATAGCTCCCCCCTTTCCCTAAAATTCGCCCTTGACATTTTAGCTAAAATAGGGTATACTAATATTAGCGAAAATGTTTGGAGGTGTTATTATGATCACTGCAACCGCTACCGATATTCAGAATAACTTTGGCCATTATCTGCAAGCTGTTCAGCAGGGTGACGAGATCATCATTCTCAAGAACGGAAAAGAAGTTGCAAGACTTGTTTCCCACGAATCAAGCGTTTCCTTCCTGACTGATTCACTTACTGGCGTTCTTAAAAATGATTATGATGATAAAGCAGTTCGTGCAGAAAGGATAGAAGCACATGAAAATTTTGGTTGATACCAATGTCATTCTTGATGTGCTTTGCAACCGTCCTGAGTTTGTCGAAGCCTCATCAAAAGTTTGGAAGTATTGTGAAGTAGATCAAATCGAGGGCTACATTTCCGCATTGTCTGTTCCGAACATTGTGTATATTCTCCGCAAGGAGCTTACTCCACAGAAAACAGAACAGCTCATTCAGCAGATCACGATGATATTTAAAGTTGTTGACCTCAAATCAACCGATCTAAAAGCCGCCGCTGAGATGTTTTCTTCTGATTATGAAGATGCCTTACAGATGTGTCAGGCAAGTAGGATCAAAGCGGATTATATCGTCACAAGAAACATTCGTGATTTTAAGGACAGCAAAGTGCCTGCTTTGAAGCCCTCAGAATTACTTGAGAGAATTTGAACCTGAAAGCTGTCGGCTGTTGTCGGCAGCTTTTATTATTCTCCGGTTGGTTTCGTGGTCATGAGTTTATACATCTCCGTATCTGTCGGGAAACGGTCGGTAAACGGCAGAAGCACCTTATCATAGCGGATAAGCCCCTCACCCGAACCGCTGTTTGTTACAAACTTCATCTGCTCCTTTGAGATGTGGAGTTTTTCAGCGATAATGTCTCTGTCTCCGGCTGCCTGATTCAGCATATAGACAAAATCCGAGTTATCAAAGATGTTTTCGACCTCCTGAGAAGAAAGCAAGTCCTTGACATTTTGCGTGATGCCTGTCGGCACGCCGCCCCATTTACGAAAACGCTTCCAGATCTCAGCGGAATATTTCGCTGTCTGTTCCTCTTTCAGAAGGAGATGGAACTCGTCAATGTAGTAGCGAGTGATCTTCTTTTTCTCACGGTTTGCGGAAACTCTGTTCCACACGGTATCCTGTACGATCAGCATACCGACTTTTTTGAGCTGATTGCCAAGTTCCTTAATATCAAAGCAGATGATACGATTACTCATATCAATGTTGGTGCGGTGATTAAAGAGGTTCTGGCTGCCGTTTACGAACATTTCAAGAGAATTTGCTACACGAAGAGCGACTTCGTCCTCCTTATTCAGCTCCTGCTGCAAATCGGAGAGAAGCGGCATCTTTTCAGGTGTCGGCTCATTCTCGATAAAATGCTTGTAGATGCTCTGAACACATTTGTCGATAACAGAGCGTTCCTCAGCGGAAAGACCGTAGCGACCTCCGACAACGATCTCGCAAAGCGAGATCAGGAAGTCGGACTTATTGGCGATCACTTCCATAGAATTGCTGAAAAGGAAATCATCAATCGTAATATCCATAGGATTCAGGTGTTGTTCGCTGTTTGAAGCAATACGGATAAGCTGTCCGTACAGAGCCGAAACAAGCGGATAATACTCGCCTTCGGGGTCACAGATGATGATGTCATCGACTGTTGTCAGAAAACAGTCGAGTATTTCACGCTTGACGCTGAAACTCTTGCCTGCACCCGGCGTACCGAGGATAAGTCCATTCGGATTTTTGAGTCTTGACCTGTTGGCACGGATCATATTTCCTGACAGCGTATTGATACCGTAATAGGTAGCCTGTCCGTCCTGAAATAGCTCTTTTGTGGTAAACGGCACGAAGATAGCGATACCGCTTGTGTGCATCTCACGGCGGACGGGAATTTTGTTATAGCACAGCAGAAGTGTAGAAACGAGAGTCTGTTCCTGTCGATAATCATATGGGCAACACCGCACAATTGCAAAGCAGTGAAAAACATGGTATAATAGGAGTATGGAAACACAACTGAAACTGGCCATGATGAACGATGAGCTGGGACAGGCCAGAACCAGCAAAAAAGAATTTCTGGATAAAATTGAAAGCATCATACCGTGGGATACATTCGTAGGAATCATCGAGCCGTGCTATTACAAAGGAGAGTGCGGCAATAAACCATATCCGCTGGAACTGATGCTGAGAATCTTTCTGCTGCAAAATCTTTATGATCTTGCAGATATGCGCGTTATGACGGAAGTCATTGACAGCCGTGCGTTCTCAGAGTTTTGCGGAGTAACATCGCCGGATGAAGTGCCGGATGGAGATACCATCGGTAGATTCAGAAATCTTCTTGAGAAAAACGGTATTCAGGAAAAGATCTTTGCAGAGGTTGTGAAGATTCTTGAAAAGCGAAAACTCATTTTGAAAAAAGGAACCATTGTCGACTCAACCTTGATCGCAGCGCCGTCTTCCACAAAGAATCGAGAGAAGAAGCGAGATCCGGAAGCACATTCGACGAAAAAAGGCAATCAGTGGCATTTCGGATACAAGGGGCATATCGGTGTTGACGAAGAAAGCGGACTGGTGCATCATGTCAAGGTGACACCTGCAAATACAGCGGATGTCACGACTGTTCCTGATCTGCTGTACGGAGAAGAAGACCGGGTAGGCGGAGATTCCGGATATCTCGGTGCTGACAAACGTGATGATGCCGTCAAAAAGAATAAAGCAGGCAAAAAGATCAAGTACAATATCAACCGCAGGCCGTCATCTCTGAAAAAGCTCTCCCGCAGCGGGCAATACTATGCAAGGAAAAAAGAACATGAAAAATCATCCGTAAGATGCAAGGTGGAACATGTTTTTGCTATCGTCAAACGATTATTCCGATATCGAAAAACACGATATCGGGGTCTGCGAAAACAGACCGCCAAACTAAATATCATGTTCGCATTGGCGAATCTGTATCTGGCTGACAGGAAATCCCTGACGGCTTGATTCAGTACGCCCTGCGGACGAAAAATGAACATATTTCTGCATATTCAGCTTTAGGGACGGATGCGCTTTTTCTTTATCACGATATATGCGGTGTTGCCTATGGAAACATCGTGCAGTTATTCTTCTGGCAAACACGCTTTAGCATCTCAGAAAGAAGTTTCAGTTCTTTTTTGCTTTTTGCATAAGCTCTCAATGAAATACTGATATGAAAAAGACGCTCATTCTTGCTGTTGAGGTCAGCGAGGAGCTTTTCAATGTCCTCGATATACATCTTGATCGCAGGCGGAAGAATGTCGGGATCATAGCCGGACTGCGATGCCTTTTTCTGTTCGTCGATCTTCATCTGCTCCACATTGGTGAGCTTCTTTTTAACGAATTTCAGGGCAGCTATCTGATCCAGCGGATCAACATGGATATTCACGCAGAAAAGGTTCTGCATTTCAAGAAAGTCCTTTAATATTTCGTCTGACAATTCTCCTGCAAGGATATTCATGCCCCATACAGCACCGTAAGCATTACCGATCTCAAAGTCAGCCTTATTGAATTTCAGCGAGGACGGACTGATAGAATCCTTTGTGTCCATTCCTGCATGAAGCATACTGTCCCAATCAAAGATGAATGGAGAATTTCTGTAAGGGTTCAACGCATTCGCCATGTAAATAGTAAATTGCAAATCATCAAACAATAAA
>ERZ773264.3963-NODE-3963-length-11050-cov-7.862665_pt1 | contig 11050 bp, 10 predicted proteins | sample MGYA00511910_ERZ773264 | MGnify/ENA primary metagenome ERZ773264 (study PRJEB29015, sample SAMEA2737739) | human gut metagenome | biome: human gut; feature: human-associated habitat; material: faeces | place: China | collected 2012 ... | reverse complement strand
TGTTCCGGCATCCCCAATATCCTTGGATGCTGGCGGATCTGGATTACATGGTGGAGCTGCCGGACGGTACATCAGCCATCCTTGAGATCAAGACCACGAACTATAATGCCAAGGATAACTGGTGGTACAACGGCGAGGAAATCGTTCCTATCTACTATGAATCGCAGGGGCGGCACTACATGGCGGTCATGAACATTGACCGGGTCTACTTCTGCTGCCTTTACGGAAATTCGGAAGACGAGGCAATCATCCGCCGTATCGACCGTGACATGGCCTATGAAGAAGAACTGATTGCTTTGGAACGGGACTTCTGGGAGAATCATGTCCTCACAAAAACGCCGCCTCCCTATGTGGAAGCGGACGGTGACCTGATCCTCGAAAGCCTGCGGCGAAAGCTGGGGCCTGCGGACAAGGACGCGCCTCCCATACTGCTGGGACAGACGCAGTTTGGGCAGTTGTCCATGCTTCTTTCCCTGCAAGAGCAGAAAAAGACGCTGTCGGCTGATGTGAACAAACTGGACAAGGACATCAAGCGGTTGAAGGGTATGCTCATCGAGCGATTGGGCACAAGCTGCACCGCCGTGTATAACGGTCTTGCGGAGAGCTACACCATAACCTACAATCCGGTACGCTCCGCAGGCATATCGAAGGACGCCTTAGAGCGTTTGAAGGACGAACACCCTGATATTTACGATCAGTATGTCACGGTGTCTGAATGGCGAAGATTCCATGTGAAAAAAGCTGCTTTGCAGGCAGCGTGAAAGGAAACGGAGGTGATGTGCTGTGAGCATTGTTGCAGCACTGGACAAGGTACTGTTTTTCAATGCGTCCAGCAAATATTCTGTCCTTCGGATGAAGACGGAGGACAGCAGCGTACCCACAGAGGCCCGGAGTCCCTACCGCTATCACGACCACCTGATCCGCTTTACCGCCGTTGGCATCGAATTGCCGCAGACGGATACGGTGAAGATCAAGATGGATGGAGAGTGGAAGGACGGAAAATACGGACTTCAGCTTCAGGTCGATCATTGGCAGGAGATCGTGCCGCCCACATTGGAGGGCGTCCGCAATTATCTTGCCTCCGGTCTGCTGAAAGGCATCGGAGAGAAGACCGCCGACGCGATCATTGAAAAGTTTGGCATCAATGCTCTGGAGATTCTGGAGCATCAGCCAGACCGGCTTCTTGAGATTCGCGGCATTACGAAGGAGCGGCTTGCGGAGATCAAGGACGCCTATGCGGAAACCAGCCGGATGCGTGTCCTGATGACCCTGCTGGCTCCATTCAAGGTCACGCCGACGACCGCGCAGAAGATCTATCAGCATTTCGGTCCTGCCTGTGCGGACATTGTGAGACAGAGTCCCTTCAATCTCTGTCAGGTGCCGGGGTTCGGCTTCAAGAGGATTGACGCCATCGTACAAAAATCCGGTGGAGATCTGCGTGATCCGAAGCGCGTCCACGGTGCGCTCTTTTATGCGCTGGAGGACGCACGGACAAAGGACGGACATCTCTATCTGGAGGCAGAGGCTCTGCTCAAAGCGGCTATGCAGCTGCTCAATGAGCGGATACCCCTCCCGCAGATGCGCGTCCCCATGAGCCAGGTCGAACAGGAATTGTCTGCCATGATCCGGCAGGACGAGGTGGTATCGAATCACGGCAACGTGTATCTGCCCAAGCAATTCCTGCAGGAGAGCGAAACCGCACAGAAAGCGGTAGAGCTGTTTCTGGCAAAGCCGACGGTGGTAGACATTGCGCAGCCGTTGGAGCGAGTAAAGAATAGCTTAGGGCTCAACCTGTCCAAACGCCAGTCAGAAGGCGTGGAAATGGTGTTCCGGCATAACCTGTCCATCATCACAGGCGGCCCCGGCACCGGCAAAACCACGGTTCTGAAAACGGTGATCGAAGTGTACCGTCAACTCTATCCGCGGCAGAAGATCGTACTCGGAGCGCCCACAGGTAAGGCGAGCCGGCGTATGGCGGAGGCAACGGGGATCGATGAAGCACAGACGCTCCACAGCATCCTGAAGCTTCACGGTGATTCGGAATCGAAGAAAGACCGGGAACGGAAACCGCTGGAAGCAGGGCTCCTGATCGTGGACGAGACTTCCATGGTCGATATGTGGCTGATCCATCAGCTCTTTTCACGCTTGCGCCCCGGCACCAAAGTCCTTTTGGTCGGTGATGCAGACCAGTTAGAGAGTGTGGGCGCCGGTGATGTATTTCACGAGCTGATCGGCTCCGGCGTTGTGCCAGTCACGGTGCTGGATGAGATCTTCCGTCAGGCACAGGATAGCCTGATCGCCCACAATGCCCGTTTTATCAACGAGGGCAAAACGACGCTCTACTATAGGGCAATTCGGAAAATCAAGAAGTTTATTGTGGAGAGCGAAAAGGGGGGAGAAGTATCTCGGTGAAATTTGGGACACTCCTGCTTTTAGCACAGGAGGGGGATGAACAGGCAAAGGAAAAGATATTGCGGCTTTATCGCCCACTCCTTTTTAGAGAAGCAAAGATAAACGGAATTTTTGACGAAGATCTATATCAGGAACTATGCGTGACGTTGCTGCAGTGCATTTGTAGATTTGTGTCGTAATGGAAAGGGGCGCGTGTGAGATGCAAATACCGCGCCCCCTTCCCTCTGGTCGGCTATCAATATTGATGCCGGAGTGTCGACAAAACGCTAACTTTGCGGTATGATAAACATAGCCATTGGGCAGCGGAATGTAGTAAATCCTGAAATGGAAATATAGATAGATGGAACGGGGGATGTGTACGACTGAGCAAAGAAAACGAAGAATATTCGAGATAAAAATGAAAATGAGAGAAACTATTGCAGAAGGTGAATAAACCGAGAATGTTAATGGTAAGAAGAATTGACCATGTTTAAAAGCAGTGATTCTATTTGGGAGGCATAAAGGTGAAATTAGAAGAGAAACTGATTTCTTTGCGAAAGGAAAAAGGCTTATCGCAAATGAAATTGGCGGAGATGATGAATGTATCTAGGCAGGCTATTTCGAGATGGGAGGTGGGAGCAGCAGTTCCGTCTACAGATAATTTAAAGTTTTTGGGGAACCTGTATGGTGTATCTTTAGAATATTTGCTTCATGACGATGAGCCAAAACCAAATCAAAACGAGACACCAATGCAGAAGAGGATAATAGAAAAACAGGAGAGTAGAAGAAAGACTGTGTTTGTAGTCCTTATGGCTGTTTTGGCAGTTGCAGTAATCGTTCTTATCCTTATAATGGTGTGAAGTCAGAAAAATGGTCTTGCCTTCCGCTTTCAGCATACGGATGATGGCCTTTACATCCTCATAGGTTTTGTAGTCCAATGCGTTAAAAGGCTCATCCAAAATCAGAATATCCTGCCCCTCCATAATCGCCTGTGCAAGCCCCAATTTCTGCTTCATGCCAAGAGAATAATTGTCTACTTTCGCTTTGTTATCGGGGTCAAGCCCCACTTTGGTCATGGTCTGCCGAATTTCTTTCTCTCCAATTTTCCCTTGAATGTCCGCAAGAAATTTCAGGTTTTGAAAGCCACTGTAAATACCGATAAAGCCAGGGGAATTGATAAATACACCCATGTCTGCGGGGAAGTCACGACCATTTTTGCCAATCTGCCTGCCACGCACATATACGCTGCCCTGATCTGGCTTCTCAAAGCCGCATATAATCTTGAACAGCACCGACTTTCCGCTGCCGTTAGCGCCAACCAAACCAACAGTTGTTCCCTGTTCTACAGACAGGGAAATATTCTGAAGAATTGCCCTGCCGCTAAAACTTTTTGATACATTTCTTACTTCAATATATGAACTCATATTCTGTCCTCCTAATTCAATATTTTCTTGTAGCCCCACATAAGGATTCCTGCAATCATCAGCGTTAAAATAGCGGCCTCTATACCAAAGGCGGACACAGCGGAAATTCCAATTCCCGGTTCCACAACAGAAATTCTTGTCAGGCTGGAAAGGCCAAAGGGCGAATAAGCTACCCAATTCCCCGGAAGGATACAGAGCAGATTTCCCGCCACTAACACAAGGAAACCGATTGTAACTTGTCTTGTGGCAATGTAGATGCCGAGCACAATCAGATATTGCACCAATATATCAAGGCACTTCATTAAAACCGCATAGAGCATAAGCCTGAAAGAAACGATTGTTAATCCAGTGCTGAATAGGGATGCCCCTATAAGGCCAGCCATAAGCCAAAAGAATGCATATATTATGAGAAATTTTGTACTGACTGATAAGATCCCCTTCACTAAATGTCTACGGCTTTTTGCACGCACAGAAATAAAAATAGATTGTCCGTTTACCGTATGTTCCACAAAAGCTGCCAGCAGGTATAGCGGTACACCGCTGGTAATAAGCATTTCCAGAAATGGGAACACCTGAAAATATCCTGTTCCGTGTCCCGCAAACAGCGAATATATCCATTCTGCGTCGGATTCTGCGGCGCCATATCCCAGCCCTTTATAAAGCGTAATTCCAACCACAACGGCCAGAAGAATCAGAATATTGCGTTTCGTCATCAGCTCATAGGAATAGTACGCGGCAATACCGTGACATTTCAGGCGAAGTTGGGGCAAATGCCCCCGCCATGCGAACCGTACAGAAAACATAATTGTCAGCATGAATAGCAGCAGCGTGAATCCTGTACTCCATGGACGAGCCGGCTCTCCAAAATTGTGGTGTAAAATCAGCAAATGATTAAAACTCGTCAGCGGAATATTTTGAATTGCCGGAAGCTTGATCCACACAGCCGAGAGGACATAAAGAACGATTACAATTCGGATCGTCCACTTTCTCCCAGTGAAATGTCCAATCCACATACAGATTCCAAATATCAGCCAACTTCCAATAAGCTGATAGAGGGTAAAACAGACAAATGCCTGCAAGGGACTGGCAAAAAGCTGTTCCAGAGTGGAAAATAACTCGGCTTCCGTTGCACCCGCAGCAAGGTTCCATTCGTTGCCTAAAGGTAATCCTATACCAGACAGAAGAATTGCCCCAGTTTGAACAGCCGTCAGAATGACTGCAATCAAACCGCCCCCAATCCATTTTTTCAGAAAATAAGAATGGTAACTTTGAAACCGTAAGATTACTGGCTCTCCATCGTCATCAATAAAGGAAAAGCAGCTTAACAGTACAATCGGCAGCACAAAATAGGTCAGATAGTAATGGTCTGATACCGCCGACAAGATGTGTCGCTCGTATGCAATACCTCCGTTTAACCTCCCGCTGATGGAAAAAAGTATACATCCGGTAAATAGGGCAAGCGACTTTCCATATCCCCACAAACGGAGATTCTTTCTGATAAGCGCAATCATAACGGACTCCTAAATGGTTACGATAGCATTTTTCTTAGAAAGGAGAAACGCTGTCAGGCCAATCACAATGCTTAAAACGATTGGGCCAAAGAAGAAAGAGAAGATTGACACGACCTCTGGATTGACTGTTGTGGGATCAAAAGCTACGACCAGCCGCAGTCTCTCCAGGCAGAGAATAGCCAGGACAAAATTTTCTAAAATGGAATACATAAACGGCCCGGTAAGGATTACAAAAATGTTCTTGCAGTATAAAGCGAGGACAAATCCGAAGGTCATTACAAAAAGGCTGACTATGCCTCTCCAAAGGGACAGGGCAACTGCATATAACAGCGGGGTCTTTATAAATGCGTTTTCAAATATATGACTAAACGGATTTTCAACAAAAGGAACCACTGGCGGTTTCACATAGAGGGCAAACACCGCCGATAGTATATAAGGAATCACAATAATACAAAGGGTTCCCAGCGCATATGCAATCCATTTGGCAGTCAGGTACTTCTTAATTTTCACTCGCGGCATGATATAGAGCAGGAAGTTGTTTTTGCGCTCGTAATACAAATTCCAGCATAGCGGCACCACAACAAACAGCGGATAAAGCAGAGAAAACAGTTCTGTTCCAACTTCCCATGCCTCTAAATCGTAGTGCAGTACATAGTTTTGGTAAATTGTGCAGGACAACACACCCATGGCGATTGCCAGAAGAACCGTTGTCAATAGCACCGGCAGAAAAACTTTTTTCCACTCATTTCTCACAAGGCCTATCATATTTCATTCATCCCTTTCTTTGTTTTTTCCAGTATATCGAAGGCTTTCAAGCGCTTCAATAGGTTGGAAACAAGAAAGGGTTTTAAGGGAACAAGATAAATTTCGTTCCCTTAAAACCCTCGTTCATACCCCTTTTTATGGCATGAGTACGCCAAAGACAACATAATTTTCATTTAAAATGGATTCGTTGCGGGTCAGGATTTTTCCATGATACCGTTCCGTCATGCGTAGGATGTTATACAGACCAAAGCCGTGGCCGTCACGATTCGTCTTTGTTGTTACGCCTTTTCCAAACAAGGCCATAAATTCAGTATTTGACAGTGGCGGAGCCGGATTGGAAACTGTCAACTCCAGAAAATCCCCCTGTTTCTTGCTGGATAAAAAAATTGTACTTCCTTTCGGTGAAGCCTCGATTGCATTATCCAATAAAATCCCAATGACCTCGATCCATTCTGTTTCCGGGGTGACAGTTTTCTTGAAAAGACCATGTAAAGATAATTCTATGTGATGATTTGCCGCTTCTGCCTGCTTTATTTTTCCAAACAGCATCCCGGCAATCATTTTGCTGTCACATGAGAGCAGTTCCCTGTCATTAAGACTGATTCCAATACTTCCCGTGAGAGCCGTCACTTCTTTCCGGGCTTCTTCTATAGTATCAGCAGAGGTAACGGCGGCTTCAATCGCCATCATCCGGTTATTAAATTCATGCTGCCTTGCCCTAACCTGTGAGATCAATTCTTCTACAATGGGCACATACTGCTCAATCATGTGGATTCGCTTTTGCTCCTGAATTCGACGCTGATGTAGGAACAGCAATATACTGTCCAGCAGCAGTACCGCAAGGATCAGTATATTAATTATCCATAGGTTGGCAAGAAGCCTATCCACATCAAAAGAGAGAATCGAAAGCACTGTCATGAGAAGCACAGCGATATTGGTGGATACGATCAAAATTGTAAAATCGCTTCTTTGGACGAGCTGATGGATTAAGCCGAAAAGCGGCGTGAACTCCAGTACAACTATAAGGCACAATGCCGCTGCACGGCTACCCAACAGGAGTAAAATATCCGTAGCTCCGCAGACAGCAAAAAGAACCACGCACAGACATTTGACGAACAGAAAAACGGAGAAAGCCGCCATTGTGCCGCAGAAAACCGTGCCGCTGGATTTGGAGCCGAAGAAAATACTGCTCAACAACAATACTGCAAAAATCAAAAACAGCAATCCAACAATATTGTCTGCTGGTAGTATTTCAAAACCTTCACTGCGGAAAGATGCCGTCATATTTGCGCCAATAGAGAAATCCACTCTCGGCACAACACAAAGTACAAGAAGAATAGGAAAAACGAAAAAATCCTTTGCCTTTATTTCTGCTTTTTGCCGGAAAACGACTTCACAGCAGAGAGCCAGTATTCCCGCATCCAATCCCAACTGTATCAGATTCATTAGAAAGTCCATGCTTACCCCCACAATTCGGCCTGATATTTATTTCCGACGGGGATTGTATCTGTAAATCCTTTCAGACAAATCTTCCGCCCAGATTTGTCAATTTTCTCGATATGGGATTTGTTCACGGCATAACTCTTATGGCACTGAACAAATGCTGGATCATCAAGCAACGCCAATAAACCAGACAAAGTGTACCCGGAAATCGTATCTTCTTTGATGCCGGACAGACGGCTACTGGTATGGATCACAAGTTTTTTTCCAAAGGCTTCGATATAGGCAATATCCTGTGTAACATATTCTAAGATAAATTGCTTTTGCTCAATCTGAATGGTTTTTGCTTGTTGGCTCATCTGTTTAGACAATCCCAACGCGTCACGAAATGCCGTTACAAATTCTTCTTCGCCAAATGGCTTTACAAGAAAACTGTAACACTTCACATCTCGATAAGCTGAAAGTTCTTCTCCTGCCAATGCCGTTTCAAAAATGATCGGCGTATATTTATATTCCGGCAATTCGCGGAGCTGCTTTGCTAAATTTGTTCCTTTATAGTCCTCTAACTGAATATCGAGGATAAACAAGGAAATATCGTTCGCTTTTGCGTATTGCAGGGCATCGCCTGCTTCGGGAAAAGAAACCACGTCCAATTCAGCGAATATTTTATTGATATATCGGATTATCCTTTTTACTGCATCCGGATTATCCTCTACTAATAATATTTTACTCATTATGATGGTTCTCCACTATTATCTTTGAATTTTACAAATCAATTATAGTATAATCTTTTTCGCCCAAAGGTACAAGCAGCAAGGGTTGAAATTAGATAGTCAGGCAAACGAAATGATACCTTGTCCAAATAATGGCACCTGAAATGTAAAATCCATTTAAGATGATTTTTACAGTCTACTGATTTGTTGTATGGAGAGGATAGGGCGGTAGTCGTACTCTTTGATTACAGCGGTGCATTTTTAGAACAAAAAACGTGACTGCGATAGCTTTAATTTCCCACTTCATTTTTCACAAAAACCGTGGTATACTGTTTATGAGGTGAGGGCTGTGCAGTTTCGACCGTTTGTTTACGATGCAATGAATCGACAAGTGCCGGTGGCTATTGAGCCGATGACGCCGCAGGATGCCGCATTGACAGACCGAGAACCGTTGTGGCAGACCTCCTGGGCCAGCGAATACTTAGCTAATGAAGGCTATGAAAAATACGCGGCCAGAGTTGGAGATGAGCTGATTGCTCTGGCAGCATATGAGGTCCTTCCGACTGCGCTGGTCGTACACATTGTGTATATGGAGGCACAGCCCGAGTCAAATCCAACGCTCGACGGAGGAATCCCGAAGTACAGAGGGATAGGGAGGCTGCTGATCGCCTATGGCATCAAGCTGTCCATTGACAGCGGTTTGACCGGCGATGTGGTGCTTGAAGCGAAGACGACGAGCTTGGCGAAGCATTATGAGGAAGACTTTGGGGCCGTTTTACTTCCAACCTTTCAATCTTCCGCGCCAAGGTATTTGATCGCGGACGAAGCTGCCAAACGAATTTTCTTCACCTATCTGGATTGATTTTCTGTGAGGAGGTGCTTTGCATGGATATGAATAAAATCAGACCGGCGTCTGATGCGGCGTGGTATTGCCGCAAAGATGCAGAGGAAGAACGTTTTTATGAGATATTCTTTCAACTGTGTCGCAAATACAGCGTGCGTTGGGCAAGCGCCACACCGAAGGAGAAAAGCTTTATTGAAGAGGTGACTCGCGTCACCTATGAGCGGGACAGGGCACAGCGGCTCGGCTTACCGCTGTCGGAGGTGCGCCCCTCGTTCGCGTCTTGAAAGCGCTTTGACCCACACCGTGACCCACACGGGGAAATGAGCGGACGGAAACAATGGAACAAACAGGCTGCGACCTCATCCTTTTTGGACAAAAAAACGCCGCAAAGCCTTATACAGCAAGGGCTGGAAGGCTCTACGACGCTTGGTAAGGATGAGGTCGGCAGTTCGAATCTGCCCAGCAGCTCCAAAATGTGTTGATGAAAGATGCAGCACAGAAAACGCCGCACGAAAGTGCGGCGTTTTCACATATAATGCGCCACTTTTAGAATGAAAAAGTTGCAAAAACTCGATTTTTCAAAATCTCAGTTTTGCCCAGCGAGAGGCGACATTTTGAAGATGCGCCCTGCCAGATTTGTGGTCTGGTGTGGTTCGAACACTGAGGCTTAAAAAAGAATAAAGAATAAGAAGGCAGGCCGCCGTTCGGCTCCCTATGTGGGAGCGGACGGCGGCCTTTTTCGACTCATAGGTGCTTACAGGAATGCAGGGGCAGCGGTCTCTCTGTAAGTGAATGGTGCCGGCAGCGGGGTGTTACGACAGCCACCTATTACCGTTGGGAACGTGAACTGTTGACAGGCGTGCGGAAAAACGGAGCACCGCCATCAACGGCCGTGACCTTTGCGGAGTTACCGGCGCCGAAACAGGTATCATGCAACGTAGCGGAACGTTGTGCCACACTGCATATTGGGAAGGCCAGTCTGGACATTTACCCCGGTTGTAACGCGGAACAGCTGAGACTGCTGGTGGAGCTTCTGCGCCTATGCTGAACGATTTCACCGGTGCAGATCAAGTCTATATCGCCTGCGGCTACACGGATCTGCGCAAGGGCATAGATGGTCTGGCGCGCCTCGTCCAGCAGCAGTTTGAACTGGATCCATTTACCAACACACTGTTCCTGTTCTGCGGGCGGCGGCGAGACCGTATCAAGGGCTTGTACTGGGAAAAAGATGGCTTCATCCTGCTGTACAAGCGACTGGAGCAGGGCGCGTATCAATGGCCGCGCTCAGAATCTGAGGTGAAGACTTTAACGCCGCAGCAGTACCGCTGGCTCATGGAGGGACTGCAAATCGAACAGCCGAAAGCCCACCACCCAGTGACGGGATTGACTGCTGTCTAAACAAGCAAAACAGGCGGAAATCATTGAAAACACTGGCTTTTTGCCGCATTCTGTGGTATAATGTTTACATGGAAAACAGAGAAATGCAGACAAGCAACACGGAAGAAATGGTGACCATTTCCCGTGCGGAATATGAGCGTTTGCAGCGGGAAAAAGCACGGAACGCAAAGCTGGAAGCAAAGTTTGCCGCCCGCGAACAGGAACAGGCGCAGGTCATTACCAGCCTGACACTGCAAAATGAGTGGCTGCTGGAGCAGCTGAAGCTGTCCAAAAAGAAGTTGTTTGGCCGTTCTTCAGAGCAGGCGGAGCAGATGGTCATGGACCAGCTGAGCCTGACCATGAACGAGGTGGAGGCTTACATCTTCGGCATGAATTCCGCTGGGAAAGCTCCCGTCGCCGTGAAGGCGCACGAGCGCAAACGGCAATCCGGCAATGTGCTGGATGTTGTTCCGGAGGGTACTCCCACCGAGGTGGTGGAGCACCGCCTGCCGGAGGATGAACGGATCTGCTCTGCCTGCGGCAGCAAATTGGTGGAGATTGGCAAGGAAGTCCGCCGCAGCTTAA
>ERZ773264.3954-NODE-3954-length-11077-cov-4.891762_pt1 | contig 11077 bp, 12 predicted proteins | sample MGYA00511910_ERZ773264 | MGnify/ENA primary metagenome ERZ773264 (study PRJEB29015, sample SAMEA2737739) | human gut metagenome | biome: human gut; feature: human-associated habitat; material: faeces | place: China | collected 2012 ... | reverse complement strand
CTAACCGGGCTGAGCTACACCCCGAATTGCGGATGCAAAAGTAGTGCTTTATTTTTAATTAGCAAATAAATTCTTTGAATTTTATTGTGCGGTGATTTTTTTTGTGCGGTTTTAAATCTTTTCTTATGTTTGGTAGAGGATAAATGAGGTATGGCAGGTTTAAAGTGACGAGGTGCGGATAAACAATTCACCAGTAGTTTTGTTTATGAATTAATGCAAATAACAGGTGTATTATTTCTGTAGAATAATACCATAATTCCACTGATGGTGCTTTGGTATAAGGGGATGTTATACATTTGTAGAAAAGACTAGTTTAGATTAGAAAGGCGTTAAATGTTAGACATTAATAATACAGAGACATTAGAGATATATGTTTTGGGTGATGACTTTAAATTTTACCAGAATCTAAAATACCTTCCTCTGACTTCCTATCCTTCCAATATCCAATCTGCTTTGATTGTATATAGTTTGAAGGGAAAAGCGAAACTTACTGTACATGAGGACGTGCATTGGATACAGCCGAAGGAACTGATAATACTGTTGCCCGGACAGTTTGTCTCATTTAGTGATCCTAGCGAAGATTTCTTGACTGTGACAATGGTCATATCATCTTCTTTGTTCAGCGATGCGTTAAGTGGAGCTCCCCGATTTTCTCCACATTTTTTCTTTTATATGCGAAACCATTATTGGTATCCGCAGACGGAATCTGATGTTCTTCGGATCTATAATTTTCTGGGGATGATAAAAGGGAAAGTTACATCTCAGGATATATATAGACGGGAACTGATAATTCACCTGCTGCGATATTTGTATCTCGAATTGTTCAACGCTTATCAGAAAGAAGCTACTTTGATGACTGATAGGAAAGATATACGTAAGGAAGAGCTGGCTAATAAATTCTTCGGGCTTATCATGAAGCATTTTAAAGAGAACAAGGATGTGGCTTTTTATGCGGATAAACTCTGTATCACCTCCAAATATCTGACTATGGTTATCAAGGAGACAAGCGGAAAGTCAGCGAAAGACTGGATCGTTGAATACGTCATACTGGAAATAAAAACACTGTTGAAGAATACAAATATGAATATTCAGGAGATAGCCATTAGGACAAATTTTGCCAACCAGTCTTCGCTAGGACGTTTCTTCAGAAAACATACGGGAATGTCGCTTTCTCAGTATCGAATGTCTCACTTGGGCTAAGGGAATTAAATTCCCATACATTCACGGTAAAAGTCCTACATATCAAAGATGGTATCCTTATCGGCAGTCTGGTTGATACAGATGTCTCCAATGTCTTTCAATAATGTGAAATTAATTGTTCCTGAAGTATTTTTTTTGTCATGTGTCATGAATGCGTATAGTTGTTCATATTTCTTGCAGTCGAAAGTGAATACCCCATAATTGTCTTTGATAAACCGGATTGTCTGTCTCATTTTCTCTTTCGGAAAACCGACTTTAGTATGGGACAGGTACAATTCACATACAATTCCCCAGGCGACTGCATAACCATGCAGCACCGGACGGTTTTCCGCCAACGCCATGCTTTCGAATGCGTGCCCTACCGTATGCCCCAGGTTTAATGCTTTACGAATGTTACGTTCGAAGGGATCCTGCTCCACTATTTCTTCTTTCACTTGTACCGACTCGCCAACCAGCCTTTTGAGAGCGGCATAGTCGATATTGACGATATCGAAACTGAGTAACTCTGCCCAATGTTCTACGTTGCTGATCAAACCGTGTTTCAGCATTTCTGCATATCCGGAAAAGAAGTTATGCGCATCCAGTGTGCGCAGGAATTCTGTTTCGAGTAGCACACTGTTGGCCGGAAAGAATGAGCCGATCTCGTTCTTCAGCCCGTTGAAGTTGATTCCTGTTTTACCGCCGACAGACGCGTCCACCATAGCCAATAGGGTAGTGGGTATATTGATATAAGCAATACCACGTTTGAAAGTGGCTGCGGCAAAGCCACCCAAATCCGTAACCATCCCCCCTCCGAGATTGATAAGCAGAGAGTGGCGGGTAGCTCCTTGCGTGCTTAATGTCATCCAGACGGAGGCGAGTGTATCCAACGTCTTATGTACGTCTTCGGCTCCGATACATATTTCAACAGCCTCTTTCAGCAATGAGGTTTCCTTTAGGGAAGGAAGACAGAGAGAGCGGGTATGCTCGTCTGTAAGAATGAATAATTTGTCGTGCGGACACTGTTCGATGGCACGGCGCAGGCTTGTTTCCAAGCTTTCACAGAGAATAACTTCTTGTTTACTCATGATTCTTTTGCTTTTCTGTCTGCAAATGTATATAAAATTATCTTTTTTGCTTACTTTTGTCTCGTTAAAACGTTCAATCATTCAATTATGAAAGCATTATTACCTGTCTATTGTCGTCCTTTGGGATATGTTGTCTTGTTGGTAGCTCTGTTCATTCCTTTTATTCTGGTGATGCAAGGGATGGTGACCGACAGCAATCTGTTGTTTTATAAAGAATGTACAAAGTTGCTGATGATGGCAGGATGTTTGTTGATAATCTTTGCTTTTAGCAAGCATGAAAGTCGTGAAACGGAGCAGATTCGTAATGCGGCTGTTCGGAATGCAATCTTTCTGACGTTCCTGTTTGTCTTTGGAGGGATGTTATGGCGCGTTATGCAAGGAGATGTCATCAATGTTGATACTTCTTCTTTTCTTACTTTCCTAGTCTTTAATGTGCTTTGTCTGGAGTTTGGTCTGAAAAAAGCGCTCGTTGATCGATTCTTTAAAAGATAATTATCTTCCCGATTAAACCTTTTACGATCTTATTTGTCAAAAGAACATTGCTATTGCTACTAATATAATCGTAAATAAGGTAAATGAAAAGATTTTCAGTCGGGTTGGTGTTGCTATTGCTGAGCACCTTCTCTATTTTTGCACAAAATAAGGTGATTACTGTTTCGGGACGTGTTGTAGAGTCCGACTCGAAAGAGCCGGCGGCACAGGCTACAGTTCAATTGTTGTCATTGCCCGATAGTGCTTATGCTGCCGGTATTGCCAGTAATAATCAAGGTTGGTTTACTCTTCCCAAAGTGAAGGCCGGGAAATATCTTTTGAAGGTATCCTATATCGGTTTCCTCACAAAGCATGTACCTCTTCATCTTTATGCGAACATGACGGAAAAGCGTGTGGGGACGATAGCGCTGGAGTCTGACGCTGTTATGTTGAAGGAGGCTGTGATTACTGCCGAAGCTCCCCAAGTGACTGTGAAAGAAGATACATTGGAATATAATTCCTCCGCTTACCGTACTCCTGAAGGAGCTATGCTCGAAGAATTGGTGAAAAAACTTCCCGGTGCGGAAATTGATGATGAGGGGAATGTCAAGATCAATGGTAAGGAAGTGAAGAAGATCATGGTGGATGGTAAGGAATTCTTTGGCGGTGATGTGAAAACCGGACTGAAAAACTTGCCGGTTAACATGATTGATAAACTGAAGACATATGATAAGAAATCTGACTTGGCCCGTGTTACGGGAATTGATGATGGAGAAGAAGAAACGGTTCTCGACTTGAAGGTGAAGAAGGGAATGAACCAAGGCTGGTTTGGAAATGCGAGTGCGGCTGTCGGTACGGAAGACCGTTATGGGAGTAACTTGATGTTGAATCGTTTTGTTGATAACAGTCAGTTCTCATTGATTGGTTCAGCTAATAATGTAAACGATCAGGGATTTTCCGGAGGTGGCGGACCCCGTTTCCGAAACAGTAATGGACTGACTGCAACCAAAATGTTAGGAGTCAACTTTGCTACCCAGTCGGAGAAATTGGAACTAGGAGGTAGTGCCCGTTATAACTTTAGCGACCGTGATGCGCTTTCTACCAACTATTCGGAACGTTTCTTGCAGAATGGAAATTCTTACTCGAACTCAAATAGCAAGAATCGAAGTAAAAATACGAACTTTAAGGCTGACTTTCGTTTGGAATGGAAGCCTGATACACTGACCAATATAATCTTTCGTCCGAATTTCTCGTATGGAAAGTCTGACAGTCACTCTAAATCCGAGTCGGGAACTTTTAAGAGTGATCCATTCAATTTGGTACCCAATCCTAATGGCTTTCTGGATAAAAGTATTTGGAATACGACGGATGATCCTTTGGATGATATCCGTGTGAATGCCAGCAATAGCGAGTCTTCAACTGAAAGTAACAGTCTGTCAGCTAATGCTTCTTTACAAGTGAACAGAAGATTGAATAATCAGGGAAGGAATATAACTTTTCGTGGCACATTTAGTTATGGAGATAATGATAGTGAACAGTTTAGCGAGTCGTTAACACGCTATTTTGATACGGCAGCGGGAAAATCGGATGATGAACGTAAGCAGTATATAACATCTCCGACCCAAAATTATGATTATACGGCAGAGCTGACTTATAACGAACCGGTTGCAAAGGCTACTTTTTTGCAGTTCCGGTATAAGTTTCAATACAAATATAGTGAAAGTGACAGAAGTACGTATAGTCTGCTTCCCGATGCTGATAAAGGACAAGACTGGATTTGGAACTATGGTGACGGACTACCTGAAGGTTACGAAAGCAATAAGGATATGAGTCTGAGTAAATATGCTCAGTATAAATATTATAATCATGATATTAATGCGGGGTTGAACATAATCCGTGAGAAATATCGGTTGAACTTTGGAGTATCTTTGCAGCCACAAAACACAACGTTGACTTATAGAAAGGATGATGTGGATACGATTGTCAAAAGAAAGGTGTTCAATTTTGCGCCTAATATCGATTTCCGTTATCGTTTCTCTAAGGTGAGCCAATTGCGGTTTACTTATCGAGGGCGCGCTAGTCAGCCAAGTATGGAAAACCTCTTGGATATTGAAGATAACTCAAATCCGTTAAATGTTCGTAGAGGTAATCCGGGACTGAAACCTTCTTTTTCTCACTCTATGCGGTTGTTCTATAATACTTATAATGGAGACAAACAACGTGGAATGATGGCGCACGCCTTCCTCAATATGACTCAAAACAGCATTACCAATTCTACTACTTATAATCAGGCAACCGGTGGGGTGACAGTAAAACCAGAGAATATTAATGGTAACTGGAATGCAATGGGTATGTTCGGATTTAATACGGCTCTGAAGGATAAACGTTTTACTATCAATTCGTTCTCTCGTGTTAACTATACCAATGCAGTGGCTTATCTTTATAACGAAAGTACACAGGTGAATGATAAGAACACGAGTACAACGTTGACTTTGGGTGAGAATCTGAATGGAACTTTCCGTAATGATTGGTTTGAGTTTACTATTAATGGCTCGATCAACTATAATTTCGAGCGTAATGAGTTGCGTCCGGAGAACAATCAGGAACCATATACGTTCGGATATGGAGCAAGCACCAATATTTCTTTGCCTTGGAGTATGACATTGTCGACAAACATAACCAACAATGCACGTCGTGGTTATCGTGACGCCAGCATGAATAAGAATGAGCTTATCTGGAATGCGCAGATTGCTCAGAACTTTCTGAAAGGTAATGCTGCGACAATCAGTTTAGAGATATACGATATTCTGAGACAGCAGTCCAATATCAGTCGTTCGTTGACGGCCGATATGCGTTCCGTTTCCGAGTATAATGGAATAAACAGTTACTGTATGCTTCGTTTTTCTTATCGTCTGAATGTTTTTGGAAATAAAGAAGCTCGTGGCAATATGCGCCAAGGCGGATTTGACGGAGGTGGTCATCGTGGACCACGTGGACCACACGGCGGTGGTCCGGGTCGGATGATGCGTTTTTGAGGATAAGTGAATATAGATAAAAAGGAAGTCCCGGTGTAACGAACGAGAGTTGTTGCCGGGACTTTTTTGTTTATCCGATAAATTACTCTATATTTGTTGCTTAGTATCCGCTTTAAGAAGAGATTCCTATGATAGACTGGAATTACATACTTGCTCAGATTGCAACGGTGGCTTTTGATATTCTCTATTTCGGGGCCATCATCGGTACGATTGTTATCATTATCCTTGACAACCGGAATCCGGTTAAGACTATGGCTTGGATACTGATCTTGCTTTTTCTGCCCATTGTAGGTCTTGTCTTTTATTTTTTCTTTGGGCGCAGCCAGCGTCGCGAACGGATTATCGGGAGGAAGAGTTATGACCGTCTCCTCAAGAAGCCGATGGCGGAATACTTGGCGCAAGATTGCTCGGAAGTCCAATACGAATATTCCCGTCTTATCCAACTATTCCAGCATACCAACCAAGCCTTTCCGTTCGAAGGAAACCGGGTAGTCGTCTATACGGAAGGTTATACTAAACTTCAGTCTTTACTGCGTGAATTGCAAAAAGCGAAGCAGCATATCCACATGGAATATTATATCTTTGAGGATGACGCTATCGGGCGTATGGTCAGAGATGTATTGATAGAGAAAGCCATGCAGGGAGTTGAGGTACGGGTGATTTATGATGACGTAGGTTGCTGGCATGTTCCTAACCGCTTTTTTGAGGAAATGCGTAATGCGGGTATTGAGGTGAGGAGCTTCTTGAAAGTCCGCTTCCCCTTATTCACAAGTAGGGTGAATTATCGGAATCATAGGAAAATTGTTGTTATCGACGGGCAGGTAGGCTTTGTAGGAGGAATGAATCTGGCGGAACGTTATATGCGCGGTTTCTCTTGGGGAATCTGGCGAGACACGCACATCATGATAGAAGGCAAGGCGGTACACGGTTTGCAGACGGCTTTTCTGCTCGATTGGTATTTCGTAGACCGTACTCTGATAACCGCTTCCCGTTATTTCCCGAAAATAGACTCTTATGGAAATTCACTGGTACAGATCGTTACCAGCGAACCTATCGGTCCTTGGAAAGAAATCATGCAGGGATTGACCGTAGCGATAACCGGTGCAAAGAAATACTTCTATATGCAAACACCTTATTTCTTGCCGACCGAACAAATATTGGCTGCTATGCAGACGGCGGCATTATCCGGAGTGGACGTACGTTTGATGTTGCCGGAACATGCCGATAATAGAATCACCCATCTTGGTTCCTGCTCCTACCTGGCTGATGTGATGCAAGCAGGTGTGAAGGTTTATTTCTATAAAAAAGGCTTCCTGCATTCTAAACTTATGGTTTCGGATGATATGCTTTCTACAGTAGGCTCCACCAATGTGGACTTCCGCAGCTTTGAGCATAATTTTGAGGTGAATGCCTTTATATACGATGTAAACACTGCACTTGAGATGAAGGAGATATTCCTGCAAGACCAACGGGAAAGCACGCAGATATTCTTAAAGAATTGGGTGAAGCGTTCGTGGAGACAAAAAGCGGTAGAGTCTATTGTCCGTTTGTTGGCTCCATTGCTGTAGCCCGAAAGATAGAGAAGTTCACGCTTCCATATACTCTCCTTTCTACAAAATACGGATTTTCCTCAAAGTTATTGTCCTTTCCGTGCTCCAATACTAATAAGCCTCCCTCTTTGAGTAAATTGTTTTGGAAGATAAGTTCGGGGATTGTCTCCAGTTCCTTTAAAGCGTAAGGGGGATCGGCAAAGATGAAATCGAACTGCTCGCGGCTGCTCTTGATGAATTTGAATACATCCCCGCGTATCGGCAGGCATTTGTCTGTCTTCACCTCTTTCATTATTTTGGAGATGAACGCGTGATGAGGAGGTTCTTTCTCAATGCTGATTACACGGTCGCAGCCTCTCGATACAAGTTCGATACTTATGCTTCCGGTTCCGGCAAACAAGTCCAATGCACTGACTCCTTCTTCAAAGTCGATATAATTATTGAGTACATTAAACAGATTCTCTTTGGCAAAATCTGTTGTGGGACGTGCTTTGAATGTTCGTGGCACATCGAATCTTCTTCGTTTGTAAATTCCGCTGATTACTCGCATAAGATAATTGTATGTTGTAAGTGTCTGATTATTAGTATTTAAAAGCCCGCATTTCTAATTATGGGTGACAAACTAGTGACAAAACAGATGAGAAAACTGTTTTTTGCGGGCTTCTTTGGTAGCAAAGATAGAAATTCTTTTTGGAATAGCAATGTACAATGGTCGAGGCTCTATTTTAAATCGAAGGGGGGGGCTTTGAGAATATATCGTCAGACTTTCCCCAAAAAATAACAAAAGCTTCGTTGCATCACGCAAAGAAGCTTTCTAAGAAAAAAGACTACCGGATTATTCCAGTATGCCGGAAGAAAACTAATTTATTTCCTTATCCAGTTTTACAAAGAACTTTTGCAGCGTTCGGGCGGTGTATAAACAGGATCCAATACTTTGCCCGTCCATATCGTAACCAAGTGCCGTGATGAGGTTATCCTGTATTTCGTCCAAACGCTCTACCCAATCACTTGTTATATCTGATTGTAGAAGCTCCTGTAATGCTTCCGGCTGTCTCTGCGGGCTTTTCTCTCTTTGACTTAACGATTCCTTTAATTGCTCGTTTTCTCGTCTTAAATCGCCTATTTCCTTTTGCATCTGCCAATAAGTATTTTGCATACCTTCGTTGTGTTTGATAATCCCCTGGGCACGTTCCATTTCACAATGTGCAAAATTGATAGTCCGCGCCATCTCGCATTCTCTATCGTAGAATTGCTTTATAACAGACCGTAGAATCTTCCACGGGTGCGGATCGTCCGGGATTACAATAGATTTAAGTTCCGCTTTCGGGTTATAATTGCCCCTGATAAACTGCAGGATATAGTCGTGTTGTTCCAGGTTGAATGCTCTGCACTCTTTGAGAGTATAACTCTTTTGTTCCATATTTTTAACCCTCCAACGTCTCTTTTATTTCACATAGCTTGCTGTATATTTCATCTGTTTCATCGAGGCTTAACGCTTCATCGATGGCTGCCGTAGCCTCATCGATTATGCCTTGTAGCTTGCCGCATTTCGTATTTGATTCCTCCAACTCATCGACTAGTTGAAAGATGCGGCTCATCCTGATTTGTAGCATTTCGGAGTTTCTTTTGAGTTCTTCTTTAAGATGCTCGTTTTCGATTTTTAATTTCTCTATATCCATGTTGTTTATAGTTTTATGATGGGGGTGGATTCTAACATCCCCCCATCCGGGTTTTTCATAAAGTTATGAAAAACCTGATAGTTAATAATATTCTGCTTCAGTATTCCGCATTTTTGCGGTAACTTGATAATCAATAAAATAGCTTTTCCCCGTCTTTACGGAATAGGTAGTACCCAATGATGAGGCTACCCAATACTATCAATATCTCCATCTCGTTATAGCTTAATGGTTGTAACCTGTTGGTATATCGTGGAGGCTCTTATTATCTCTAATGGTGTGCCGGTCACTTCTATTGCTGTGTACTCTTCGTATTCGAATACATTATGCTTTATTCCTTCTATCTTTAGCATGGTAGTAATATCCTCTACTTGCTTGCTCTCGTGGAGCTTGTAGACCTTTGTTTCTGTCATAGTGTATATTTTATGATGGGGTAGCGTTTTACGACCCCATCCGATTAATAATCAATCACCACAATACAACCCACATCCGTACCCCATTGCACGACTAATACGGTCCTGGTACTCATTATAAGAGATACCCTCTTTGCGTGCCGCTATCTCGGCTTTCATGCGTTCCGCTTTGGCTTCCGCTTCTCTTCTGATCCGGTCGGCTTCGATTTGTGCACGAAAAAGAACCGAACTAATAGCGGCCTGCTCTCTTTTCTCACGTGCCTTTTCTTTATGTACTTTTTCTTCCTCTTCGATTGCTTTGCATTTTTCTGCTATGGACTTTTCCCATTTTGCTGTTTTCCAAGATTTACGGAGTGCATCGGCAAATGTCGGGTACTTTGCATGAGCGTTTTTATACAGGTTGTGAGCTCTCGTCATTATCTTGCTTAAATCGTAACGTTTCATATCTTTTTTATTTATTGGTTTTACTTTGATGATGCAAAGGTATAGTAAATACTGTTCTAAGCAAAATAAATAGATAGAAAATACTATTTTATTAAGAATAATTAAGATAGTAAATACTATACCTTTTGCTAATAAGGCTACCTTTGCAATAAATAATCAATGAGATATGAGAATAAAAGAAGTACTAAAAGAAAATGGCTGCACGCAACAGATGTTAGCCGATAAAATGAATGTGAGTTTGTCCGCTGTTAAGCAAATGGTTTCTGCCGAATCATTAACGACGGCTACCCTTGAAAAGATTGCTACTGCCTTGAATGTTCCTATGTGGCAACTCTTTGCTTCACCGGAAGAAGTACAACCAAAGAAAGACGGTCTTTCTCTCACTTGTCCGCACTGCGGAAAGGACATTAATATTAAAGTAGAATAGCCATGAACCAGTTAGAGTTAATCCAGAGTAAGATATACGAGATAAGAGGGCAAAGAGTAATGCTTGATTTCGATTTGGCTGAAATGTACGGAACCGAAACCGGACAACTGAAACGGGCGGTACGACGCAATATCGAACGTTTTGAAGGTGAGGACTTTATGTTTGAACTAACAAAAGAAGAACTTTCAAGATGCCAAATTGGCATTTTGAACAAAGGCAGAGGAAGCAACTTTAAATACATGCCCTTTGCCTTCACCGAATTAGGAGTAGCAATGCTTAGTAGTGTGCTTAATTCAAAGATTGCAATAGAAATAAACCGAGGAATCATGCGTGCCTTTGTCGCTATCCGGCAAAGGCTAGCGAATCCACCCGTAGACCGATTAGGCAACATTGAGAAAGAAGTTAAAGAGTTGAAGGAATACATAGAGGAAGTATTTGCTGACTATAACGACATCAACGACGATACTCGGATGCAATTAGAACTAATCAACCAGACGTTAGCCGAGCTTCAGGCGCAAAAGAGGATGGAGAATAAGCCACGTAACCCAATCGGGTTTATCAAGCCAAAGAATAAATAAAGAGAATACTCGTACATGGTTTGCTGACCTGTGCGGGCTTTTTATATCTTATTGGTGCTGTTAGGATGCTGTTGAATAAAAAAAGCCCCGAACCGGTATAACCGAACGGGGCTTCATTGTCTTAATTAAACGGTCTCGCTTCACAGCGGTACACTATCTTTAGAAAGTAGCTACGGAAAGTTCTTTAGATATACGTTCCACCGCCACCCGTATCTT
>ERZ773264.3948-NODE-3948-length-11095-cov-2.666848_pt1 | contig 11095 bp, 5 predicted proteins | sample MGYA00511910_ERZ773264 | MGnify/ENA primary metagenome ERZ773264 (study PRJEB29015, sample SAMEA2737739) | human gut metagenome | biome: human gut; feature: human-associated habitat; material: faeces | place: China | collected 2012 ... | reverse complement strand
GCCCGGCGATATCCGGAGCTGCATCCTGGCACTCGCCAACACGGAAAAGACGATGCGCGAGCTGCTGAACTACCGCTTCACCGAGGGTAGCCTCGCGGGGCAGAGCTTCGGCAACCTCTTCCTCGCCGCGCTGAGCGAGATCCTGCCGAGCTTCGACCAGGCGGTCGAGAGTCTGAGCCAGATTCTGGCCATCACGGGGCGCGTGCTGCCCGTGACGAATGAGAATGTCCGGCTTGAAGCGGAGCTGGAAAACGGCGCGCGCGTGGCGGGCGAGTCGAGCATCTGCGGCTGCAAACGGCGGCACGGGTGCCGCATCCGCCGCGTCCGTCTGCGTCCTGCTGGGGCGCAGGCGCTGCCCGCCGTGCTCGAGGCCATCCGCGAGGCCGATATGGTCGTCCTCGGGCCGGGGAGTCTCTATACCAGCATCATCCCGAACCTCCTCATCGGCGGCGTCGTGGACGCGATCATGGACTCCGGCGCGCTGAAGGTCTATGTCTGCAACGTCATGACGCAGGCGGGGGAGACGGAGGGCTATACCGCGGCGGATCACATCCGCGCGCTGTTTGACCACGCGTGGCCGGGGCTGTTTGATATCTGTCTGACAAACGACTCGCCCATCCCGCGCAGCATCGCCGAGCGCTATCTCACCGAGGGCGCCGAGCCGCTGCTGTGCGACCGGGAGGCCTGCGAGGCGCTGGGCGTGGAGGTCGTCTGCCGCCCGGTGGTGTCGGTGGAAAACAATCTCGTGCGCCATAATCCGGGGCACCTTGCGCGCGAGCTGATGGCTCTGCACGCGGAGCGGAATATGCGGCTCGTTGAGCCGACAACCCCGGGCCGCACACGCAATAAGGTGGAAAGGTAGGCGATCCATGCAGTCTTTTTCCTATAAAGTCAAAAGTGAGCTCTGCCGCACGGCGGTCAGCCGTCTGTGCTGCGCGCGGGCGGAGGCCTATGGCGTGCTGCTGTACTGCAACACGTTCACGCCGGCGCTGGTGCGCATTATCACGGAAAACGCCGAGTTTGCCGCGCGCTTGCCGCGCCTGTTTCAGCGGGCGTTTTCTGTGAAGTTCGACCGCCTGCCCGAGGACGACGGCGGCCACGGAAAGCTCGTTTTCCAGATCACCGATCCGGAGAAGCTCGACCGGATCATCAACCAGCTCGGCTATGACCCGCGCCAGACGATGGTGCTGCACGTCAATTTCGCTCTGCTTGAGGACGAGTGCTGCCGGACGGCGTTTCTGCGCGGGGCGTTTCTCGCGGGCGGGAGCGTGACGGATCCCGGAGCTCTCTCCTTCCCGATTGAGATTCCGCGCGGGATCTCGGTTCCGATTCAGTCGAAAGTCACCGGTGTCTCAAAGACCTGCACCCCGGACTACAAGCGGGTCTCGATCACAAAAGGCGGCATCTGATTTCCTGAACCAGACGCAGATCAATTAAACAAAGGATGTGTATTGATTTACGCATCCTTTGTTTTTTAATGCGGCTGGGAAAGTCTTTATCTTCGGCTTAATCGTAAGAAAAAGGGGCGGCACCGTTTTCAGGCACCGCCCCTCCCTTCAGAGAGCCCCCCTGGAGCCTCTCTGACCTTTTCCCGTCAGCCCTTTACCGGCTTACGGCATTCACGCGTGTACCAGGTTTCCACCGCATCCGGCGCGACGTAATTCTTGTCGTAGGTCCCGTTCTTCTTCGAGGGGACCACCCAGCGGGCGGAGTCCACTTCGATCGAGCGGCACTTGGCCTTGGTCGCGGCAGCCCGGTTCGGGAGCTTGAGGAGCGCCATTGCCTGCTCCTTGGTGTCAAACTTCGGCGCGACGTAGTTCGCGGCTCCGTGCTTCGCGAGGATCTTCCGCAGCTGCACGCGGGCTTCCTCCGCGTAGCGGATCGAGTTCGCGAATTCACCGAGCGTTTCCTGAGGATTATGGAAGTAGGCACCGCGGTTCAGCGAATTGAAGTGCCAGTAGGACGCGCGGATATTCTGAAGCACGGGCTTCATTTCTTTCTCAGTCGCCCCCACTTCCCAGGCTTTGCCGGCTTCCAGGTGCGCCTTCGCGAGCAGCGTCCCGGACTTCCAGCGGAGATCCTCCGCCCGGTCCTTCATCTGCTTCACGATCGCCTGATACTTCGCTTCATCCTTCACGCTGTGGCAGCTGCCGCAGGAATCCTTGAAGGTATTCATCGGATTCCCGATATTGTGGTTCGTGTAAACCGTGCCGTCCTTCGCCTTCACTTTCGGCATATGGCAGCTCGTGCATGAAAGGCCCATCTTGCCGTGGATGCCGGTCTTGAAGAGCTCATAGTCCGGATGAATGCTCCAGATGATCGGGGTCTTCGAGATCGGGTGGATGAGTTCAGCAAACGGTTTACCGTCCGGGAAATTTTTTCCGTCATTCAGGAACGCTTCCTGCTCAGCAAGCGAGAAGCCATTCTTCCAGGCGGTCTTCCCCACGGTCGCGGTGCGGATCTTCCCGGTCTTATCCTTCCACTTCTCCTCTACCGTATACCCCGTGTAGTGGCACTGCGCGCAGACAAGGCTCTTCTGCTCCGCCGCGCCGGCCTTTTCAAAAGTGGGTTTCCCGGCCTTCGTGAGCATCTTATCGAGGAACGAGTGTGAGACCTTGAGCTTCATGCTTTCCGGGTCGTGGCAGTTGATGCACCCGACGGAATGGGCTCCCATGTAGGCGAAGTGCGAGAGGTTATTCGACTGCAGCTCACGCTCACCCTCTTTCCGGATCACCTCAGGACCGATCGAGCTGTGGCAGACATTGCAGCGGGCCGTGGTCGCCTCATTCTTTTTGCCGTTAGGGATGCCCGAATCCGGAATCGTCGCCACATCAACCCAGGCGTAATAGTGCCCTCTCAGGCCGAGAAGACGGGGACCGGTATCGCCGCCCGTTCCGGCGCGCAGAATCGCGAGGAACGGATACTTCGCGATGTAATCCTCCGTTTTCGAATCGTTTTTCGACGCGATCCAGCTCTGATACTGAAGCGGAAAAACCTTTTCAAAATTGGAACTGTTATAGGGCTGCGGGACGATATCCTTCGCCTGGATCGCCGTCTGACAGAGCACGGCGGCCGAGAGCACGCAGACGGCTGCTGAGAGTTTCCTCATTTTTATTCTCCTTTGGTTGCGTTATGAGGTCTGTCACCATGATGCGAAAAAGGCGAAAAAATTGACAGGCAGAATGATCCATTTAAACTTGACGAAAATATCAACTTAATCACGATCAGAAGCGCGTTTATATGAAACGGTCTGAGAATATCGGCGTCTGGAAACTGGTCTGCGCGTACGCGAAAGCGGGAAGCCTCAAAGCGGCGTCTGACGCGATGGAGCTGGATCCGGCGGCCGCGTCCCGCCTCATTTCGGAGCTGGAGACAGAACTCGGTGTCGCGCTGATTGACCGGAGCCGGAAACCCGCGGTGCCGACCGAGGCGCTCACGGCGATCCTCCCTTACGCCCGGCGGATCGTGAAGGCGGAGCGAAGCATCCTCTCCCTCACCCGGGATCAGAAAATGACACCGGTTTCTGACCGCGTGATCCGGGTGAGTGTCCCGTCCAATATGAGCCGGAGCTCCTTTCTGGATCCCGTCGCGCGGTTCGCGGAAAAGCATGACGGGCTCCGGGTGGAATTTGTGTCAGGCGCTGGAATGGAGTGGCTGAAGACGGGAGAGGTGGATCTCGCGATCCTTTCCTACCGCCCGGAAGAAAGTGACCTGCTCGCGCTCCCGCTTAAGAAAAACGTGCCGCTGATTCTCGCGACCTCTCACTATCTTGAGCTTCACGGAACCCCTGAGACGCCGGAAGATCTGAAGCGCCACACGCTCATCATGCAAAGCCGCTCAGACATTCATACGGATCGCCCGGAATATCTCTATAAGGGCGACAGCGCCTTTTATATCGGCGACATGAAGCATGTGATTTATGGGGACGGCGTCACGCGGCGCACCGCGCTCGCGATGAGCCGTGGGATCGCGCTTGATATCGACTGCGCGCCGGTATCGACTGAGCTCGCCTCCGGCATCTTCGTTCCCGTGCTCCCCGGCTGGCACCGAAAGCCCTGGGATAATCACATCTGTGTGCTGAGACGGAACGCGGATGACAGGCTGCTCCGGGAACTGATGTCCGTGATCCGGAAGTCCTTCTATACGCACCTTGTCGACTCCTGGAAGTACTGGTACCGGCACTTTGGCTTCCCGATCGAGGATGTCCGGTTCTGAAGCCCGCGCTTCGATCCTTTTTCCCGGAACGTGAAAAGAGTCGCGTTTCTGAATTGAAAAAAGGGACGACACCGTTCCCGGCACCGCCCCTCTTCTCTCTCCTCTAAACCGGAGCTGCTATCACTTCGCGAACACCGTGAGCGCCGTGCGGCCCATGAGCCAGGCGTCCACCGCCGCGGCGCACTGACGGCCGTCACTCGTCGCGGTCACGATGAGAGACTGACCGCGGCGCGCGTCACCGCAGGCAAAGACCTTTTCGCGGCTCGTGAAGTACGGGCGATCCGTCTTCGCGTTTCCGCGGGCGTCCTTCTCCACGCCAAAGGCGTCGAGCACCGTGGAGGACGGATGCAGGAACCCCATCGCGAGGTACACGCGCTGGACCGGGATCTCAAACTCGGTTCCCGGGATGTCCTGGAAGCGGAGACGTCCGTCCGGACCGCGGTCCACCTTCAGTTTCACGCAGCGGATCGCGGTCACTTCGCCCTTCTTATCCTTCACGATTTCCTTTGTCGACACCTGGAAGAGCTTTTCGCAGCCTTCCTCATGCGACGTGGAAATACGCATCTTGCGGGGCCAGTTGGGCCAGGTTTCCGCCTTGTTTTCGTGCTCCGGGGGTTCGGAACCGACGTCAATCAGGTAGACCTTGCCGGCACCCTGACGGCGGACCGTACCCACGCAGTCGCTTCCCGTGTCGCCGCCGCCGATGATGGCGACATCGCACCCCTTCGCCGAGATCGGAGCCTTCTTCACCGCGCCCGAATCCTCGCGGTTCTGTCCGATCAGGAGGTCAAGCGCGAAATTCACGCCCTTCGCGTCGCGGCCCGGGACCTTGAGGTCACGGGGAGCTTCGGAGCCGAGCGCGAGAACCACGGCGTCGTAGTCGCGGATCACGTCTTCCGCCGGGATCACTTTCTTCGCGAAAGAGTGAACGCCTTCGTCAAACTTATCGGTGCCGACCGCGGTGCCGAGCTCGAAGGTGACACCTTCCGCCTTCATCTGTTCCAAACGGCGGTCAATCAGCGGCTTCTCGAGCTTAAAGTCCGGGATGCCGAGCGCCATCAGGCCGCCCGCGCGGTCATTCTTCTCAAAGACCGTGACGAGGTGACCCTCACGCGCGAGCTGCTGCGCGCAGGCGAGCCCCGAGGGACCGGAACCGATCACCGCGACCTTCTTACCGGTGCGGATGAGCGGGACTTCCGGCTTCACCCAGCCGGACTTCCAGGCGCGGTCGATGATCGAACGCTCAATCGTCTGAATGCCGACCGCGGAGTCCTCAATCAGGTACTGCGTGCAGCCCGCTTCGCAGAGGCACGGGCAGATGCGGCTCGTCACCTCAGGGAAGTTATTCGTCGCGTTCAGGCACTCCCAGGCGTCACGCCACTTTCCCTCGCGGACCAGACGGTTCCAGTCCACGGGACGGTTGTGGAGCGGGCAGGAGGACGAGCAGTACGGCGTCCCGCAGTGGAGACAGCGCAGCGCCTGCTCGTGGATCTCTTCCGCGGTGAGCGGGGTCTTGAACTCATGGAAGTGCTTCACGCGTTCTTCCACGGATTCATGGTGAAACTCAATGCGGTGAAGTTTCTTTTCGGTTGTCATCACGTTTTCTCCTTACTTCGCCGCCGCGTGAGCAGCCTTTGCCTTCTCGGCCTTCGCCTGCAGAGCCGCCCGGTACTGGAGCGGGAACACCTTCACGAACCGCGTGCGGGAGCTCTCCCAGTGCGTGAGGAGGTGCTGCGCGAGGGCGGAGCCGGTGTAGTCCGCGTGCTTCTGGATGAGACCCTTCAGGATCTCTTCATCGGTCCTCCCGAGGTGCCAGGACTCGGGGTCCGAGGTACGGCGCTGTTCGTCCGACCCTTCAACCCGTTCAAGCGCGACCATCGAGGTGTTGCAGTGGCTTTCAAAGTCGCCATCCGTGTCGAGCACGTAAGCGACGCCGCCTGACATACCGGATGCGAAATTGCGGCCGGTCTTTCCGAGCACCACCGCGGTGCCGCCCGTCATGTATTCGCAGCCGTGGTCACCGGTGCCTTCAACAACCGCCGACGCGCCTGAGAGACGCACGGCGAATCGTTCACCGACGACACCGTTGAAGTACGCTTCGCCGCTTGTCGCGCCATACAGCGTGGTGTTCCCGGCAATGATGTTGTGAGTCCGGTCGCCGTGGAACTCACCCGGGGCGCGGATGATGATCACGCCGCCAGAAAGGCCCTTACCCACATAGTCATTCGCGTCACCCGCGAGGTCGAGCGTCATGCCGTTCACTGCGAACGCGCCGAACGACTGTCCCGCGTGGCCCGCGAGCTCAATATGGATGGTGTCATCCGGCAGACCCTTCGAGCCAAACTTCTCAACCACGGCGTGCGCGATCATCGTGCCCGCCGTACGGTCAATATTCTGGATCTGGGTCTTCACTTCGGTCCTGACGCCCTTCTCGAGCGCGAGCTTCAGCTCGGGGAGGAGCTTCGTGTCAAGCGACTTCTCGAGGTGATGGTTCTGAGCCGTGTGGTGGCTGCGTTCCATCGAATCCGCCTTCGGCTGATAGAGGACGCGGGAGAGATCAATCCCGTCCGCCTTCCAGTTGTTGACGTCCGCTTCCTGCTCAAGGAGATCCGAGCGGCCGATCAGGTCCTCAAACTTCCGGATACCGAGGCTCGCCATAATCTCGCGGACTTCCTCAGCGACGAAGAAGAAGTAGTTCACGACGTGGCCCGGGTTCCCGTGGAAGCGCTTGCGGAGTTCCGGATCCTGAGTCGCGATGCCGACAGGGCAGGTGTTCAGGTGGCACTGACGCATCATGAGGCAGCCTTCAACGACGAGCGGAGCGGTCGCGAAGCCAAACTCATCCGCGCCGAGCATCGCGCCGATCACCACGTCGCGGCCCGTCTTGATCTGGCCGTCAACCTGGACCGTCACACGGTCACGGAGGTGGTTAAGCACGAGGGTCTGCTGCGTCTCAGAGAGACCGAGTTCCCAGGCGCTGCCGGTGTGTTTCACGGAAGACACCGGGCTCGCGCCGGTACCGCCGTCGTGACCCGAGATCACGATGTGGTCCGCCTTCGCCTTGGCGACGCCAGCCGCCACGGTGCCGACACCGGTTTCAGAAACGAGCTTCACCGAGATGTCCGCGTGATCGTTCGCGCACTTCAGATCGTGGATCAGCTGCGCGAGATCCTCGATCGAATAAATATCGTGGTGCGGGGGCGGCGAAATGAGGCCGACACCCGGGACCGAGTAACGGAGCTCCGCGATGTACGGGGACACCTTGTGACCGGGGAGCTGACCGCCTTCACCCGGCTTCGCGCCCTGCGCCATCTTGATCTGGATCTGATCAGCGGACGCGAGATACCCTTCCGTCACGCCGAAACGGCCGGAGGCCACCTGCTTGATCTTGGACCGGAGGCTATCGCCCTTCTTAAGCTTTACTTCGGCCATCACGCGATCCGACCCGATCACGGACGCGAGCGTATCGCCATCCTTCACGGGGGAGTGACCGAGGCGCATTTCTTCTTCGTAACGCCGCGGATCCTCACCGCCTTCACCGGTGTTCGACTTGCCGCCGATACGGTTCATGGCAACGGCGAGCGTCGCGTGGGCTTCAACGGAAATCGCGCCGATCGACATCGCGCCCGCGGCGAACCGCCGCACGATCTGGGCCGCGGGTTCCACTTCCTCAAGCGGCACCGGGGTCGCCCCGGCGGTCTTGAACTTCAGAAGACCGCGGAGCGTCATCTGACGCTTCGACTGATCGTTGATGATCTTCGCGTATTCCTGATAGGTCTTGAAGCTGTTGTCGCGAGTCGACCGCTGCAGCTTCACGATCGCTTCAGGGGTCCACATATGCTCTTCGCCGTCAGCACGCCAGGCGTATTCGCCGCCGGTCGGGAGTTCCCCCTGCATCGAGGGGTTGATGCCGTAAGCCGCGCGGTGGCGGTTCACGGCTTCCTGCATAACTTCAAAGAGCCCGATACCTTCGACGCGGGTCGGAGTGCCCCAGAAGTAGCGCTTCACGAAATCGGTTTTGAGGCCAATCGCCTCAAAAATCCTCGCGCCGCGGTAGCTCATCAGGGTCGAAATACCCATCTTCGCCATGACCTTCGTGAGGCCCTTTCCGATCGCCTTCACGTAATTCGCGACCGCGGTTTCCTCAGTGAGACCGCGCTTCGGGGCGAGAGAACGGAGGGTGGCGAGCGCAATGTACGGGCACACCGCTTCAGCGCCGTACCCCATGAGGAGCGCGAAGTGCTGCGTCTCGATCACGGAACCGGATTCGACGACGAGACCGACGTCGGTGCGGACACCTTCAGAAATGAGGTGCTGGTGCAGAGCGGAGGTCGCGAGGAGCACCGGGATCGCCACACGGTCGCGGGACACGGCGCGGTCCGTGATGATGAGAATGTTGTACCCGCCCTTCACGGCGTCGACCGCCTGAGCGCACAGTGACGCGATCTGGGCCTCAACACCCTCGCTCCCCCAGTTCACGGGGTACGTGATATCGAGCTCACGGCTCCGGAACTTCCCGTCCGTGAACGCCGCGATGTGGTGCAGTTTCGCCATATCGCGTTCGGTCAGGATCGGCTGCATCACCTCAAGACGCCGGGGCGGATTGACGTTATTCACGTCAAGGAGATTCGGCTTCGGGCCGATAAAGGAGATGAGGCTCGTCACGAGCTCCTCACGGATCGGGTCGATCGGAGGGTTCGTGACCTGAGCGAAGAGCTGCTTAAAGTAGTTAAAGAACGGCTTATCTTTCTTCGATAGGACCGGGAGCGAGACGTCGTTCCCCATGGAGCCGATCGGCTCCATCGCCTTCTCCATCATCGGTCCGAGGATGACATCGATATCTTCCTGCGTCATCCCGAACGCCTTCTGGAGCTCGAAGAGGCGGCCGGAGGATACCGCGAACGGCACGGGGTTCACGTCCGGGCTCTGGAGGTCGGAAAGACGAAGGTTCAGGCGCTCCACCCACTCGCGGTAAGGTTTGGCAAGAGACACCTGGTTCTTGATTTCGGTATCCGGAATGATGCGGCCCTGAACGGTGTCAATCAGCAGCATCTTCCCCGGCTCCACACGCCACTTGCGGCGGATGCGGCCTTCGGGGATCGGGAGCACGCCCATTTCGGACGCGAGAATGACGGTGTCATCATCCGTTTCGACATAACGCGCCGGACGGAGACCGTTACGGTCAAGCGTCGCGCCGATCTGCACGCCGTCCGTGAAGACGATCGCCGCGGGGCCGTCCCAGGCTTCCATCATCGGGGCGTTGTAGGCGTAGAACGCCTGACGGTCGGCGTCCATCGTGCGGGCCTTTTCCCAGGCTTCGGGGACCAGCATCATCATGGACTGCGCGAGCGAATAGCCGCTCATCACGAGGACTTCAAGGGCGTTATCGAGACTCGCCGTGTCACTCTGACCTTCGTAGATCAGAGGCGCGAGTTTCTTCACGTCGTCCCCCAGCACCGGAGACTCCCAGGTCGCCTCCCGGGCCCGGATCCAGTTGTAATTCCCCTTCACCGTGTTGATTTCGCCGTTATGGGCGATATAGCGGTAGGGGTGAGCGAGCGCCCAGGCGGGGAAGGTGTTAGTCGAGAATCGCTGGTGCACCACCGCAATCGCGGAGGTGGCTTCCGGGGCCTGGAGGTCGAGGTAGTACTTCCCGACCTGGTCCGCGAGGAGGAGACCCTTATAGACCACGGTCCGGGTGCTCATCGAGGGGACGAAGTACTCGTTCCCGTGCTTCAGGTTCAGAGCCTTGATGCGGTGGGAGGCTTCCTTGCGGATGACGTAGAGTTTCCGCTCCAGGGCGTCCTGCACCATCACGTCCGGGCCGCGGCCGATGAAGATCTGACGGATCACCGGGGCAGCCGCCCGCACGGTGTCACTCATCTTCATATGGTGATCGACCGGGACATCGCGCCAGCCGAGAACGACCTGGCCCTCCGCCTTCACGACACGCTCAATCTCCGCCTCGCACGCCGCGCGGCTCGCGGGCTCCTGCGGGAGGAAGATCATGCCGACACCGTAGTCACCGGGGGGCGGGAGCGACACGCCCTGCTTCGCGAGCTCCTTTCGGTAATAGCTATCGGGGATCTGAATCAGGATACCGGCACCGTCGCCGCAGAGGGGGTCCGCCCCGACCGCGCCGCGGTGATCCAGGTTATGCAGGATGAGGAGCGCGTCCTCAATCACCTTATGAGAGACGCGGCCCTTGATATTCGCGACGAAACCAACGCCGCAGGCGTCGTGCTCTGCCTGCGGTGTGTACAGTCCGTGCTGGGCGGCATCTTTCCGCGCTTCTTCCAAAGTCATTTGAGGCATGACTGGAGTCTCCCTAAAGATTTTCTTTTTTATGTGAGAAAGCTGGGGGCACATTCTTTTACCTGTGCGGTGCACGGGGTTCTTTTGAAGTGCGTGTCTGAAAATAATGCGTCTATAAATGGGCTTTTTTCAATTGAAAACGGGGCTTTTTCTCGTGTTACCCATATATAGGCTATGGTGAAGTATCTATGGCTGGCGGTATGTCTTAAGCAGAATCTTTTAGAGAACTACGACATTCCGCTCACCCTCTCATAACTTCCGCTCTATTTATTCCCGTATACGGAAATTGCTGATTTTGGGTATAACAGCCCCCTTTCGCGAGGCGCTGACGCCACAGTCCAATATGGTGGAAACCCCCATGAATAAAGGCGTCAGGCGAAAACCCTTGGGTGTAACTCCCAGTGGGGGGAGAGTGTTTCTCCCAAGCTTTTTTTTTCACGGCGGCGCTTATATTTCACTCATCCAGAAACGCTGATGTGAGTCATCAAAACGCCTGGCTCCCGAGCCCTGCTGAAAACAGGGATGGGAATAGGAAATTCCTTTTTGGAGCTTCTCGAAAAATCAT
>ERZ773264.3941-NODE-3941-length-11122-cov-20.900605_pt1 | contig 11122 bp, 9 predicted proteins | sample MGYA00511910_ERZ773264 | MGnify/ENA primary metagenome ERZ773264 (study PRJEB29015, sample SAMEA2737739) | human gut metagenome | biome: human gut; feature: human-associated habitat; material: faeces | place: China | collected 2012 ... | reverse complement strand
GGTCGCTCCTTTCTGCCTGTCGGCATAGAAAAAGGACAGTCGATTTTCTCGGCTGTCCCTTGTAGGTGGTTTATTTAGTTTTACTCTATCATTTTCAAGTAAATAAAATAGCTTGCAGTTCCTCCATAACCGTTTTGGGTATTCCAGTCGGCTATTATTTCATAGATATACCCGCCCGGTTTAAGAGTGAGGACATTTCCAGTCATAGTTACATCTTCGCTGTTTGTAGTAGGTTTCCCCCAATATTCATCACTCCAACATTTTACACTTAAAATAGTATCGGGTTCTTCTGTAAAACTTAGTGTAGCTGTTGCTTCTGGTGTTTCATACGGCGGGGATAATAATTCTTCACAATCTAAAGGGTGTGCGCTATCGGTAGTTGTACTTATAGAATTTCCATCAACATCTTTTTTCTGCCACGAATAAGCACCTAATAATGCACTGACATAGGTGTTATCACTTACTAAACCTAAAGCAGGCGGCTCTTCCAAAATCACATTGGCAGTTCCAGAATTTAATAATTCATTGGCATAGCTATTAAGTGCTTGGCATGGCTCATACTTTGTTTTATAGCCTACACCATCAATTATAAGAAATGGGTTATATGCCGTAATCTCTGTCTGTGTGCCGTCGGTCATAATCAGGGTAAAAGTAACGCCTTGCCCTACATATTCTGTGTAAGAATTATCTTGATTATAGATAACTACATCATTCAAATAGCCTACTAACTCTGAAATATCCTCAATTTCAACTGTTTTGTCTGGCGGCGTTAATTGCACTTTGGCTGACGCTATTTGTGCTGCGTCCAGATTTTTATATGGTTTTTTCCCCACTGTAAACAGAAAGACCATTACCACAATGCACAATAAGACCATGCACACCATTGTGATTATTAACCATTTCTTTTTCATAACAGAAGCCTCCTTTATCTTTCATTTTTCTGTTATTTATATAGACGCAAAAAAGAGGAAAAGGTTTCATTATTCATAAATATCATAGCACAAGAGTATGAACAAATCCATATCAATTCAGCCTGTCGGCGGCATTGTTCTCTCTGGCATACTGACGCGCCTTTTCCCGGCGTTCCTCACTGTATGGGGCGGTCAGACGGAAAGAGAAACGCCCCTTTGCAATATCAAACTCCATGCAGCCCGTTTCGGGGTCTGCGTCGGTCTGGCGGCACTGGTCGGGGTGCTGTCCGGCGTAGGCGGCAAGCCGCTTCTTTAAGTCGGTGTTGTGGGTGCGGATATGGATAAGGGGGTCTTTCTCGTCAAACCAAATATCGGTGGTCTTTTCCCGCTTCGTAAGCCCTGTTCTCATATATTATCGAAAAACACAAAGAGTTATAAAGCGATAGCTTTGTCTTTTATGCTTTTTGCCGGCTTAACTATGACATGACATAAACAAGAACAAGCTCCAACACTCAATAGCCTTTGCAAAAAATCACAAGCCCGCCCTTTTTTGCAGGGGCAGCCAGCCCTTGCATTTATTGTCAATATCTTGACTGTAATGAAAGAATTGTGATACAGTTAGAGAGAAAAGGGAGTGCTTTATGGATGTTTTTCCATGCTGCGAACAACTGCACACACTCTGCCCGGTGCCGTTGGACTTCTGCAACCGCGTGGTGGATACCAAAAAGGCGGCGCACAGAGCGCCGTCATCAAAAACTGCCTGCAGTATATTTCCACCCATCTGCACGAGGAACTGCGTTTAGAGGAGCTGGCGCACGAATGCGGGCTGCGCAGCCGCAGCAGTACCTCAATAACCCGCACGGCGCATACGAATCGCAGGAAGGAGGGGGACACGATGGTCAGTGACGGGGATTTTTATCGCCAATATCTGAACGGTGATGACGCAGGGCTGGAGGCTCTGATGGAAAAATACGGCGATCCCCTGACCCTGTACCTCGACGGCTACCTGCACGATATACACGAGGCAGAGGAACTGATGCTGGATGTGTTCGCCTATCTGTTCACGAAAAAGCCCCGCATCCGCGACGGCGGTTTCAAGGCGTATCTGTATAAGGCGGCGCGGCACATGGCGCTGCGCCATAAAAGCAAACGAAGGCTGATGTTCAGCCTGGATGCGCTGACCGACGAACCGGACGCTCAGCTGCTGGCGGAGGAGGTCATCGGCACAGCAGAGCGCAACCGCATCCTGCACGGCTGTATGGGCGAAATGAACCCGGACTATCGGGAGGTTTTGTATCTGACCTACTTTGAGGGGATGAGCTACGAGCAGGCGGCAGAGGTTATGGGAAAAACCGTGAAGCAGATCACCAATCTGGTGTATCGCGGAAAAGAGAGCCTGCGTAAATTACTGGAACGGGAGGGAATCACAAATGCGGAGCCATGAAGAACGCTTTGCGGAAACAAAGCGGCGCATCGCCGCAAGACAGCGCAAGGAACAGCGACGACGCGGTACAATCGCAATGTTTTCTGCTACTGCGGCGTGCCTTGTGCTGATTGTGGGTGTGTCCTTTGCCATGCCCGGTGTGGTTGCGGGAATCCGACCCGGCGACTACGCGGGCTATGAAACCGCCGCCAGTATGTATGGCGGGGGTGCGGCACTCGGGTACATTGTCATAGGGCTATTGTCCTTTCTTTTGGGCGTGTGCGTGACGGTTCTGTGCTTCCGACTTAGGCAGATGAACCGGGAGGATAGTTCGGACAGGAAAGGCGAGGGGCGGCATGGAGCTGATTGAAAACCTGCTGCAATTGTTGACTACCTTCCTTGGCGCGGTGCTCTCGGGCATTGCATGGCAAAAAAGTCGCAGACAGGCGTACTTTTTGTTGCTTTGCTTCTACGGATGCTTTGCCTTGGGGTCGCTTTACTGGACGCTGTACCTGCTGCTGTTCCATACCACGCCGCGGGTCTTTTATGTGTCGGAGTTCGGCTGGGTCGCCAGCGCGATTTTTCTGCGGATTTTGCAGGTCACGCTGACTGATTCGGAGGAACGCAGCTTTTGCTGCCGAAAAGCGTGGCTCGCCCCCTTGGTCGGCGTGCCGCTGCTGGTGTTCTACTGCACCTATGGGGATATCCTATCCAACCTGATTTGGTGCGGCTTGATGATTTGGCTGTCCTTCTGCGCGGCACGGGGGCTTTTTTATGCGAATACCCGGACAGGCGAAGCGCGGAATAGGCGGTATTTCCACGTCGGCGTGCTCTGCTATGTCGGTTCGGAATATCTGCTCTGGACGGTGGGGTGTTTCTGGTCGGCTACCTCTCCCGCAAGCCCTGCCTTCTGGTGCGATCTGTTCCTGACTCTCGCCCTGTTGGGACTGCTGCCCGCGGTAAAAAAGGCGGTGGAAGTATGACCTACATTGAAAATATCTTCCTCTGTATGGTGTCCCCGCTGCTGGTGGCCGCCTTGTGCATGGGCAGGCGGCAGCTCCGCTTTTTTCTGTTCTGTATTGCCGGAATGGGAGTATGTCTGCTTTCCGCTTACATCAACACCTTTCTTGCTGCGGTCTATCACGCAGACGCCCTTGCCGCCACGGCGGAGATTGCGCCGGTGGTGGAGGAAATCATGAAGCTGCTGCCGCTGGCATTCTACCTGCTGGTGTTTGAGCCGGAGGGGGAAAAAATCAAGCCCACCGCCATCACAGTCGCGCTCGCCTTTGCCACCTTTGAAAATGTGTGTTATCTCATCCAGAACGGCGCCGACCGATTCTCGTTCATCTTTTTCCGGGGCTTCGGCACGGGTGCTATGCACGTTTTGTGCGGCATCATTGTGGGCGCCGGGCTTGCCTACACATGGCAGCGCACATGGCTGAAGATTGCCGGAACCTGCGGGCTACTGGGCGCGGCAATCACCCTGCACGCCATCTACAACCTGCTGATTGCCTACGGCGGCGCAGCGCAGTACATCGCCTATTCCCTGCCGGTGCTACTGGTGGCGGCGGGAAAGCTGTCTGCACTTCGTATGGTACGAAAAGAATAACCGAATATCCGATTCTTGGGAGCTGCTTTTGGGCGGCTCCCTCATTTTTTTGTAAATTTTTGCATTTTGGGTGAGAGTTTTCCCGAATTTTTGTACCTATATAGGTGAAAGGACTTTTCACCCAAGACTTCAGCAAACCGGAGAGGAGGCTTCCACCGATATGTATGATACCACAAGGCGGGTCGAGCTTGTCAAAAGGCAGATACGAAAAAATACCCGACGAAGGCAGAAACGCGGCATCGGCAGACTGAGCGCTGTGTGTATGCTGTTGTTTGCGGCACTGATGCAGACAGCGGACAGGGTTGTCGGGCAGGGGCAGACCGCTGCCTGGGGCGGCTTTGGTGCGATGCTGCTGCGGGAGGACGCGGGCGGCTATGTGCTGGTGGGCGTTGCGGCGTTCACAGCGGCCGTTGTGCTGACGGTCGTTTGTATGCGGCTGCATGAACGGGAAAAGCAAAAAAGAAAACACGAGGAGGACGCAACATGAAAAAATTTCTATCCCTGCTTTTGAGCCTTTGCCTGCTGCTGGGCGCGCTGCCCATGCAGGTGCTGGCTTTGCCGGGGAACATTTTTCCGTCTGAAGGGGCGGTAAAAACCGTCACACTGGATGACGGCTCGCTTTCCCTGCAAAACGAGTACATATATATGACGTTTCGCAAATTATGGGGTACTTATGCCTATCTCACAGTTGCGCCCGCAGCAAAGCCCGATGAGGAAGGCGTATTAATCGGGCAGACGCCGCGCTGCACCTTTATCACCTATGACCAAGGCAGAGAAAAGAAAGAGGGCGTGGTGACTGAGCCGATAAAAGCGGAATTTGTGACCAAAACGCCCAACGGCAGCGCGAATGCCATCAAGGTGGAGTATTCGCTGCTGACCGCCCTCAGCCTAATCAAGGCAAAGGCAACGGTCTACTATGAGCTTGTCCAGCTCAAGGAGAATGGGGCATCATCTGACACATGGGGTGTGCTGGCGTCGGTCAGCGAGATTTGCATCGACAAGGACAGTATGCCACAAGATTGGAATCGTGACTTCAATTTCAAATGGGGCTATTCGTTCAACTGCTTTACCGCCACGGGGCATACCTCCACGCTGGAAGAGCCGGGCGGTCCTGCCATTAAAATGAGCCGTACCACCGTGCCGGAGGGGGAGAACCCGCAAATCACCACCGAAAGCTCGGCATTCACCGCGTCCGTGGAGGATCTGGACACAAAAACCGTTCCGAAGGGGTATTCCCAGTGGGGCGATAAGGACGGTGTTTACATCACCGAAGTCTACACGGACGGCTACCCTTGGGCAAATCCCTTTGTGGGATTGTCGGATTACTATGAAAAAGCTATCACCTCCGTCAGCGGCAAGCCGATTCGTGTCGCCTTAGCGCAGACCGTCAGCGTAGTACCGGGTGACAAGCCGCTGAATACCTGGGTGCAATGTGATAGCTATGCCGGCCGCACGTTTGAGGAAACCGCCGACCCGGAGGGCTACTCCCACTTCCTTTGGGGCTTCCATGATCTGATCAAGGCGGGCGCGGAGAATGTCCCCTCCCAGCCGGATGCGGTTGATGCTGCCATTTCTGCCAAGCGGCTTGCCGCGTTCGCCGTAAACGGCGGCGTGACGGTGGAGTATGTGGCGGACGATGCCGCGCTGCAAGCGCTGAAAAAGCAGTACGGAGAACCTGTTGCGCTGATCAGCGGCGATTATGAGAGCAAGAACGGAACGGAATTCACCTTTACCGGCGGCGCGGCGATGCTCTCGCCCTCCGTCACCGCGACATGGAATAAGAGCAGCGGAAAGCTGGTCATCAAAAAGGACGGCACGATCGAACACAGCGGCGTAAGCCTGAACGCGCCGAGCTTCAAGTTCTATCAGCCGAAAAACGGCGCGGAAAATGACCTGCAAATTTCGCTTACAAAGGACGGCTTTGCGTTCCAAATTGAACCCGACAAGAACGACGCCATCGTCTTTGTGGACATTCCCTATGCCGCGGTCAAGTTGGAAAACGCAAAAGCCGACGCGGCAGGGAACCTTGTGTTCAGCGGCAACATCGGTTTCCGGACCATCTTCAATGGTGCCGAGTTCTCGATGGAAAAGCTGGGCTACGGCTTGAATGCCAAAAACAACGAGTTCAAGGTCAACGGCGTAAAGGCCACAGGCAGCTTTGACACCGCAAAGCTGATGGCGCTGGAGCTTGCCAGCATCAGCGGCGAGGTCAACACCTTCAAGGGTGAGGAAAGCTATGCCTTTGAGTTGGAGCTGAACGCCTTCGACCTGTTTGAAACGGAAGCATCTTTGGCGCTGGTACGCAGCAAAAAGGACGGCTCGCTCATTCCCGATGATCTGTGGTTCTATGTCAAGTCCAGCCCCGGCATCCCCCTTGTGCCGCCCGTTCCTGTCGGGCAGCTTAACGGCGGCGGCGCGGGTTTTAAGGATCTGGCAAAAACCGTGAACGGCGACTACTTCGCCATCCCGCCCATCAAGCTGCGGGGTGCGCTGACAGGTACCTATATGCATCTGATTGAGGGTACAGGCAATGTCGTTCTGGGACCCAGTGAAATTTCCCTCAAGGCAACGGATGTCGGCATCGTCGGGCTGGGGAAAAATGCGCAGATCATCAACAGCTTCGGCTATTCTCTCCGGCTCAACGGGCAGGAACGTACATATCAAGGAAATACCTACAAGGGTATCTACTTCGGCGGTTCGGAGGAACTTGCCCTCAATCTGCCGAGCAATACACTGGACATCTTTACCATAAATACCGCAATCAGGCTGGGCGCGTTCGGCGGTGCAAACCAAAACAAGGACACCGTGTATCTCGGCATCGGCGCCAACAGCATTGTTAAGGGTCAGCTGCAGATTCCGAGCAGCCTTGGCATCCCGTTTCTCAGCGGTATTAAACTTCCCAGCACGGACATCGATCTGATTGTGGGCGGGCAGACGACCTTCCCCGTCACAAACGCAAACGTCAGCGAGAGCATGGAGCAGGCGTTTAAGAATGTGGATGTCTACCTCGGCGCGATGGCGGGCGTAGACATAAAAATTATTGACGCCCGCGTGTGGGTGCTTGTGCCGCAAATTGTGCAGACCAATTTCCGCATGGGCGGCGGCTGGGATATCGAAACCAAGTGGCTCGGCAAGCTGCCCGAGTGGGACTGGTCGTCCAAGGGCGTTGAGCCGCTGGTGCAGGGCGTATCGCTGGAAAACAGCGGGGAAGAGCCTGCCATGCTGATGGAGCTGGAAACAGCGCCGCCTGCAAACGGCGGCAGTACGGCAAATATCACGGTTTCTGCCGCTCCGGGCGAAACGCCGTATATTGTGCTGGCGTTTGACAACAATGTCACCGATGCGGACATCCAAAACAATTTGACAGTTGCAAAGGACGACGGTTCGTCCATTCCCATCAACTGGATCGCCAACGACGGCGATATTGACCCCAACGCGGACATCAACGCAACCATTCTGGCGGACATGAAAAAGTCGGCAGATGACGGCAAGCAATACCGTATGGCAGTTTTACGCCTGAAAGAGGGCGGCAACTATACCGTCAGTACGAGTGCGCTGAGCTTTACCGATGAAAAGGGCTTTGCAGTTGCACCGTTTGAAAAGCTGGATCTGACGCAGAACGGCAATACGCTCACCGGCGGGGTGAAGTACCCCGCAGAGAACACGACCTACACCCTGCGTACCTATCTGGGTAGCAAACCCGGCGAGGCAACCTACCTTGTGGACGAACAGGTCGTGGATACCACCCAAGTCAATACGGTCAACATTCCCACAGAAGGTACGCTGATGCCGACGGGCGAATACTATGTATCCTCCTTCCTGATGACGGAAAAGACCACTGAGGTCAGCGAGGAAGACGGAAGTACCAAAAATGTGACCGTCCTGGCCGCCATCGACAGCCAGCAGTTTGCCACCCCGGTTAGCTACACCAACAACAATCCCTATCAGCCGAGCGCCCCCGCTAGTGCCACGCTGATATTCACCGGCAACGAGGTCATGCGCGCCGAATGGCAGCCTGTGGAAAATGCCGACGGCTACCGCGTGACGATTTATCAGGAGCAAAACGGCGGTTGGGTCGATACCGGCTTTGGCTATGACCTGGACAAGGACACCACCGCCATTGATATGGCACTGACCGTGGGCGGCGAGGAAACAGAGGAATCCAAAAATCTGACGGCAAACGCAACCTACAAGGTCGGTGTAAGTGCCTACCGGGAGCCGGAGGACGGCGCAAAGTATTACGGCGCAGAAACCACATCTACCGAGGAATATCTGCCGAAGTACACGCCGCTGAACCTTGCCCTTTCGGTGAACGGCACAGCCTGTGCGCCGGACGAAAACGGCGTGTACCATGCCTATGTGGGCGGCGGCAGCAATTCCCTTGCCGTGACCTGCGAGGGTGCCGACAGCATCACGGTGACACGCATGGATACCGAAACGAACCTCACATCGGACGGGTCGAACACCTTTGCCATCCCTGATTTTACCGGCACGCTGATGCTACGTGTAAACGGTGTGAAGGACAAGGACGTGACCAGCGTGTTCCTGCTGGTAAGCAGGGACACCACCGCCCCGATGCTGACCCTTTCTGCACCGATCTTCTATGCGGACAGGGCTGCGGGTACCTATCAAATCACCGGCACAGCGGATGCCGGCAGCGAAATCCTTTACGGGAAAAACGGCGAAAGTGTTTATGCCGCAGGGGACGGCAGCTTTGCAATCCAAGGAACGCTGAAGGAACAGCAAACCAGCGAGGCCCTGTATATCCGCGCGCAGGACAGCGCCGGAAACCTCTCTGCATGGCAGTCTGCCTTGGTGGCGCGGCAGGTGCAAACGTATGCTGTCACCGTAACAACGGACGGCAACGGCACCGCCTCTGCAGACCCCTCCACCACGGTGGCAGGTGCGGGAATCAATCTGAGCGCCGCACCGAATACGGGCTACCACTTTAAGGAGTGGCAGGTCGTCAGCGGCGGCGTGACCATCGAGAACGACAGATTCACCATGCCGGACGGCGACGTGGAGGTCAAGGCAATTTTTGAAAAGGACGCAGCGTCTGCGACCCCCGCGCCCACTGCCACCGCAAAGCCGAGCAGCAGCCAGACCCCCGCACCCACTGCTACTGCAAAGCCGAACAGCAGCCCGACCCCCGCGCCTGCTGCCACTGCAAAGCCGAACAGCGGCGTGACCCCCGCACCTGCTACCACTGCAAAGCCGAACAGCAGCCCGACCCCCGCACCTGCTGCCACTGCAAAACCGGAAAGCAGCCCGGCCCCCGCACCTGCTGCCACTGCAAAACCGGAAAGCAGCCCGGCCCCCGCAGCAAAGCCTCCTGTATGGTGGGTCATGCTGCCGATTGCCGGCGGCATAGCGCTGGCTGGCGGTTTCATGATTTTCAAAAAGAAGCGCCGCAGATAAACAGCGCTTGACCGCAAAAACGGAATAGGTCACAGCAAATCCCTGAACAGCCGTCACGATTTTACCCGCCGTGACGGCTGTTGCTGTTATACGGGCCTTGTCGGCTTTCACGAATCCGAGGACGGCTATATGGTCAGCTTCCCCGATACAGAAAACACGCAGGCGCTTATTAACGACTACAAAGCGCGTCTGCGTGATTTAGAAAACAATATCTGGCAGCACTAAACTGCCACTGACTCTAAGGCGGGCTTCGACCCGCCTTTTCTTTATGCAAAATCATTCTTGCTTCTTCCTTTCACCCGGTTTCGTTGTGATGAGCTGATAGACATCACTATCCTTGGGTTCCAGATTGGTGAACGGCAGTACACTGTTGCCCATCTTGATGATGCCGTGTCCCTCGCTGGCGTTGCGCAGAAATTCGAGCTGTGGGTTGGATAGCCCGTACAGGCGTTGCGTTTTCGTAAAAAAGCGTTATAATTGAATCAGTTAAATCAAAGGAGGTATCAAATCATGAAATCACATAAATACTGGTCCTTAGGCGCACTTTTCTGTATGTTGGGATGCATTTATTCTGGAATCAAAAAATCTATGACTGTGCATAAATACTTTGCCTATTCTTCATTGCTTTGTATGGGCATGTCCATTTATTCTGGTCACAAACTGGTTTCTCCAAAGAAGAAAAAAATAACTAAACCAAATAATAGTGAGAATAGTTAAACAAAAAAATTGCCTTTATTCATAAAAGACAAAGTTGCTGGAGAATTTTTTCTCCAGCAACTTTCTTTATCTTTAAGCCATTGAAATACAATACTGTCCAATCAGCTTCATCCAACTATTATATTAGAATCACAAAGATGCGCAGCTTCGAATACTTTTAACTTTTTTAGAAGAAATTTGAAAAATTCTGCGAAAATTTCCGGGAACGTGTTCTCTTATACTATAGGAGGGTTAAAAGCCTCCGAAAAAGAGAATAGCGTCCTCTGTTTGTACCGCATTGGGGAAGCAGCGCCACGACCGGAAATTCGCGAGCGTGCCAAGGTGCGAGAAAACATACACTTCTTCATCCCACTTTTCAGTTGGCGGTTCGAGACGAAATTATTCGGAAGAACCCCACCGATGGTGTGCTGACAGAGATAAAGAAAAGCTCCGAACAGACCACCGGTGTACGCCATGCTCTGACGATTCCACAGCAGCGGGCGTTCATGGAGCATATCGCCAATCACCCGGTCTACTGCCACTGGTGGCCGCTGTTTACGGTGCTGCTGGGAACGGGCTGTCGCATCGGTGAAGCATTGGGCTTGCACTGGGATGATCTGGACTATGAGCGGCGTACTATCAACATCAATCATAGCCTAGTTTATTACCCGGTGGGCGAGAACCGCAGTTCTATTCAGCATATCTCAAAGCCTAAAACGAATGCTGGCATTCGGACAATTCCGATGCTTGATGCCGTGAAAGATGCCTTTGAAATGCTGCATGAGGAACAGAAAGAATCCGGCTGGAACGATTTGGAGATTGATGGTATGACAGGTTTCATCTTCTGTAACCGTTTCGGCAATGTTCCCAATCCGCAATCTGTAAATCGTGCTATCAAGCGAATCATTGCAGATTACAATGCGGGCGAAGAAGTGGCATCAAAGAAACAGCACCGTAATGCGGTTTTGCTTCCAGACTTTTCTGCACACAATTTGCGTCACACATTCTGTACAAGGCTTTGCGAAAAAGAGACCAACCTGAAGGTCATCCAATCGGTCATGGGGC